>Ga0065712_10068073_pt1 | contig 15422 bp, 14 predicted proteins | sample MisRhiReplicate1_FD_59099 | JGI IMG/M metagenome (GOLD analysis project Ga0065712, IMG submission 59099) | Miscanthus rhizosphere microbial communities from Kellogg Biological Station, MSU, sample Rhizosphere Soil Replicate 1: eDNA_1 v3... | ecosystem: Host-associated > Plants > Roots >...
CGCGATTTTTGTAGGAGCGGACTTGTCCGCGAAAAGGCCGGTACATCCGACGCATATGCAGTGGCTGAAATACTGCATTCGCGGACAAGTCCCCCCACCAACTTTGCTGCGCGACAGCGCTACGTCGAAGACGTAGTGGCGCCTCCCACTGTCCGGTGTTTGATGCGCGATAGCGTTCAGTCAGACACTTTTGCTCGCCCGCACCTGCGGCGGGCGAGCACTCCGTTGCAACTGCGTCAGTGACTCAGCGGTGGCGTGCGGGGCGGGATCACGCGCTTGCTGCCTATCGATTCAAAAGCCGAGGCAAAACGCAGCAGGCTGGAGTCGTCATACGCACGACCGGCGAAGGTCAGTCCGACAGGCATGCCGATATCGGCCATCAGGCCCATTGGCACCGTAACGGTCGGTACGCCCAGATGACGGATGGCGAGGTTGCCGTTGGCGACCCAGACGCCGTTGCTCCAGGCGATGTCGGCGGATTCGATGTTGATGTCCGCATCGGCAGGTCCAACGTCGGCCACCGTCGGGAACAACACGGCATCGAGCCCGAGTTTTTCCATCCAGTCTTCAAGGTCAACGCGGCGGGTCTGTTCCAGCCCGCGCAGGCCGTCCGGCAGCGTCGGGATTTCGTTCCAGGGCGTGATGCCGCGCTCGGCCAGTCGCACGTATTCATCCATGCCCGCCGCCAGATCGTCTTCACGATTGGGCAGGGTGCCCGGATCGTGCGGGAAGATTTTCGGCCCGTCGACATCGACGAGGCGGTTCAACGCCGGGTCGCCGTTGGCGCGCAGGAAGTCATCGAATGCCCAGCCGGAAAGATCCCACAGTTCGTGGTGCAGAAACGCTTTCGAGACCAGCCCGCGGGTGAACACCGTTGGTGCGCCTGGACGATCACCTTCGCAGTTGGAAACCAGCGGGAAGTCGACGTCGATCACTTTGGCGCCTGCTGCAACCAAGGCCTGGCGTGCGTCTTCCCAGAGGTCGATTACCGAAGGCCGGGTGATGATGCGCTGGCCGGTCGGACCACCGATACCGGGTTTTTCAGCGGTGCCTGCATCAGGGTCGGCATTGATGTACATGCGCGGCACACCGAAGCGCTTGCCGGCCAGGCTTTCTGCGCCAGCACTCAATTCGGTATAGGCGGCAGGGCGTACCGAGGCGACGGACGGAATCGGCACCCAGGGCTGCAGGCGCCACAGATCGCCGCGTGTTTCCGGGTCTTCGGCGACGATGATGTCCAGCACTTCCAGCAGGTCGGCCATGGTTCGGGCGTAGGGCACCACCACGTCCATGGTCGGCGTCAGCGGCCAGTTGCCGCGCACCGATATCACCCCGCGTGAAGGGGTGTAGGCGCACAGACCGTTGTTGGAGGCCGGGCCGCGTCCGCTCGACCAGGTTTCCTCGGCCATGCCGAACGCCGCGAAGCTGGCGGCGGTGGCGGTGCCTGCGCCGTTGGACGAGCCGGAAGCAAAGGGCGCGGTCAGGTAGTTCGCGTTGTAGGGGCTTTCGGCGCGTCCGTACACGCCGCGCTGCATGCCGCCATTGGCCATCGGCGGCATGTTGGTTTTGCCCAGACAGATGGCACCGGCAGCACGCAGACGGCCGATGGTGAAGGCGTCTTTCTGGGCGACCAGATCGACAAACGCCGGGCTGCCCGACGCAGCCGTCAGGCCCTTGACCAGATAACTGTCCTTGGCGGTGTAGGGAATACCGTCGAGGGGGCTCAGCGTTTCGCCTTTCGCCCGACGCGCGTCAGACGCTTGCGCCTCGGCAAGCGCCTCAGGGTTAGGCACCACCAGAGCGTTCAGTGCCGTGGCAGTGTTCGGTCCGTCATAGGCGTCGATGCGTGCAAGGTACGCCTGAACCAGCTCGACGGCAGTGGTCTGGCCGGATTCAAGCGCCGCGCGCAGCTCGGCAATGGAGACTTCTGTGACTTCGATCATGGGATTCTCACCGACGGCTGATAGGGAACGGCACAGGCGCTCGCGTTGTGTGCACTCAGGTGCAGTTGCCTGCTTTGCGATAGCCCGCCGCCCTGGCTTTGGATTCAGAGTCGAAGGATATCCGATTTTTCGACGAGACTTTATCGTAGCTCGGGCAGCCCTGTGGCAGGTGATAGATGTGGCTGTTGAGGTTGCCGATGATCACGCCTGCCGAGGATGCGCGAGGTGCAGGTTCCTTCGCGTCAGGCTGCGTTGTGGCCTGGGCGGTTTTCTGCGGGATGGCGCTGACCACGCCGTCGCCGACCGGCTTGTAGCCTTGCGTCCAGGTACGGGCGCGGCTGACGAACGGGTTGGCATGGCCCATGACCGTTGCGATGCGACGATCACGTTCCTTTTCCCACGCCGTCACCGGGTATTGCTTGTCCCATGCCATCAACAACTGTTGCTGCTGACGCGACATGTTCAGGTTGTATCGATCGAACATGTAAAAAGTGGTGCGGGCAACCATGCCTTTCACTTCGTCACGCGGTTCGGCAACGTTCTGCTGGAAATCGACCTTGGTCTTGCACTGTCCATACTGCGGCGCCACGCCTGAGGCCATGCCGTAGTTGTAATTGTTGCGGTCGCCGTTCACTTCGCCCACTGCCGGGTAAAGGTTGAACAGGTCGGCTTCCATGGCCTTGAACACCGGGTCATCGTTTTCGCAAAATTCGCGTCCGCCTTTCTGCCAGCACTGACGCTGATGGCCGAAGGTCCAGGCCGGTACGATGTGCTCCCACTCGGTACGCTCTGCACGGTTCTCCTGTTTGCGGGCCTGCAGGCCACAGGAGCCGGCATCGATGCGGCCACCTGATTTTCCGACCCAGGTCCATTTGCAGCCGCAATAAAGATCGCCCTGAGCACTGCTGGCCTGATCGAGATAGATCTTTTGTTTGGCAACCACCTTGGCCTCGGAGAAGGTCGAAGGCGGCTCTGCGAAAGCGGGGTTGATAGCGAGGAACGACAGCGTCAATACGTAAAACAGAAATTTCATGAGTCAGCATATTTCAGGTTCAGGGGCGCGCATTGTACTCATGACAGCCCGAGCGTAAACGTATGATTCAGCTCGATTCCAGTTGCGCCTTGAAGCGTGCACGGTGTTCTCTGGGCGTGATGCCGAAGGCTTTGATAAACCGGCGGATCAGCGTTGCCTCGCTGCCCATGCCGCAGCGTTGTGCGATTTCCTTGAGGGGGTTGCTCGACGTATCCAGCAGATGACGCGCCGCTTCCAGGCGGATCGACTCGACCATTCGGCTCGGTGTGCGGCCGGTGCTTTCACGGTATTTGCGGATGAAGGTCCGCTCGCTCATGTTCATGAAATTGGCAAGCGCGGTGACGGATAAATCGTCACACAGATGCACATTCATCCAGGCATGAAGGTCGGAAAACTGGCTGCTCTTCGATTGCAACGCCAGCGAGGAACTGAACTGGTCCTGATCGCCGGGACGCTTGAGAAACATGATCAGATGCCGGGCCACTTCAAGGGCTGCGGAGTGCCCGAGGTCCTGCTCGACGATGGCCAGTGCCAGGTCGATGCCTGACGTCACCCCGGCAGAGGTCCAGATATCTCCATCGTTGATGAAGATCGGCCCGCGCCTGACCTTGATGGCAGGGAAGCGATGTTCCAGTTCGTCGTACGCGGACCAGTGAGTGGTGGCTTCCCGTGCGTCCAGTTTGCCCGCAGTCGCCAGAGCAAACACGCCCGTACAGACTGACACCAGGCGCTGGGCCTTATCCGCATGCGTGACGAAGTGGCTGAGGAATCTGGCGTCCTTGCAAAAGTCATGGATGCCTGGCCCGCCGGGAACGATCAGCGTGTGCGCAGGTGTGGTGTCGGCGCACAGGTGTTCGGCGCTCAACGAGAAGTTAGAGAAAATTTCGGTCGGGGAATTCAAGACCAGAACAGAGAGCGTGTAAGGCAGATCGGCACTTTTGGCGAGATGGTTTGCAGCAACGAACACATCCAAAGGCCCGGCGAGATCCAGAAGACTGACGTGAGGGTAGGCAACGAACTGTATCGACTTGGCAGGCATTTATACGTGCTCCAGTGCCAGCGGCGGCGAGGTCTTCATCAGTTTGGCGGGAATGATCAACGCTTTGTCATTTATTGAATCAAGGGCCGATTTATCCTGATTCTGCTTTCTTCGGCAGCTTCGGGCACTGCCCCGTACACGTTGATCTTTTTGGAAGGTTCGGAGAACTGACGCCATGTCACGTCTGGTCAGTAGCATCATGGAATTCGAGGCAAGAATGGACGCTGATCTCAACCACGAGATATCGGCCATGTTGTCGGCTATCGCGCAACAGTCGGAACAGTGCGCAGGTTGTGAACTGAGAAAAACCCGAGGGCCGCACGGATGGATCGTCGAATGTGTCTGGCGTGATTCAGGCTCCATGCACGACCATTTCTCATCGCCACAATTACAGGCGCTGATCCAGCTGTTGGTGTCCCGATCAAGCAGGATCGTATTCGATATCCCTTGCTGAACAGATTGCGAAGCGTCAATCACTGTCGGGTCTCCAGACAGAACAGCAGTTTCTTGAAGCGCTCGTTGCACACGGCTGCAACGAGCGCTTTTTATTGAACGTCTGACAGGTCCTTTAGAAGTCCAGCGTCAAACCCGCATAGATCGCGCGACCATCGCTAGGCGCATGCAGCGACTGCTCCACACCGCTGCTGGAGTCGTACCACACGTATTCGGAGTAGTTGTTCGTGATGTTCTTCGCCTGAACATCCAGGCTCAGCTCGGGTGAAAGCTGGTACGTTGCCCCGAGATTGATCAATACATAACTGCCGTATTTGCCGGTGCTGTTGGTTCGTTCCAGAGAGTAGTCGCTCTGTCCGTTGACCCAGGTCGAGACTTCGAGTTTGGGCGTCAGCCTATACGCCGAGCCTGCGCTGTAGAGATGGTGGGGGACGTGATCCATCTCCTTGCCTTTACTGGCCGGAAGATTGGGGTTGGGTTTGAGGATTTCGGAGAACTGCCTGGAATAGGACAACCACAGGCTGCTGGCGTCGGTGGGGTAGACATTGAGTTGCACATCCCAACCCTTGCGCAGGGTTTGCCCGACGTTTTCGGCATCACCCACGGCGTCGTTGAGCTTGCGCTGCACCTCATCCGAGGCTTTCTGCTCCCAGTACGCGATGCGTCCGTTGACCCAATCGACAGGCTGGAATTTGATCCCGGTCTCCCAGCCGTCGTTGATCGAGGGCTTCAAGTCATCGGCCTGCGTCGCCAGGCGATACGCCGCCGAGCCGACGCCGATCTGATAACTGCGGCCCCAGTTGGCGTACACGCTCGCCTGTTCCCACGGTGAATAGACCACGCTGAGTTTGGGCTGCCGAATCTGGCCGTAGTCGTTGACGTCGGCTCGCTCGCCGGTCAGCTCGTTGGTGTAGTCGCCATAGACTTTGTCGACGCGGTATGCCGGAATGATCTTCAGCGATTTGAACGGCTCGATCACCGCCTGGACGTATGCGCCGTAAACGTCCAGGTCGAATTGCTGGTCGCGCGTCTGCGCCACCCGCGAACGTTGCTGGGTTCGATACCTGAGGCTCTGGTTTTGCTGACGCTGCACCTCTGCGCCACCTTCCAGCGCGAAGGCGTACAGATGCTCGACCTCGGGACGCCAGGTCAGGCTGCTCAGCGCGCCATATTGCGTCTCGTCGCTGTAGCGCTCCTGTTGCGACGAGGTGCGCCAGTATTGCGTCCAGCGTCGGTCTTCGAAGGTGTTCACATAGGCTTTGCTGGCCCAGCTCAACGTCTCTGACAGCGTCGCGTCCAGATGCAGGCCGAGCTGGTTCATTTCACGCTCGCCGGTGTCAGTGGCGTTGTTGGCGTAGGACTGACGAGCATGGTCGCGCGCGTCGCGCCGGCTCAAGTAACCGGCCTCGTCGGCGTCCACCTTGTAGTGACGGGCAGTGAGGCCTGCGCGCCAGCTTTCATCGTCGGCGGTGTAGAACCATTTCCCGGAAAAGCTCATGCGTTCGGCGTCGGCGTGATGGCGATAACCCACACTGCCCTGATAGCTGAACGAATAGTTCTGGCTCCAGTTGCCTTGCTCGACGCCTTTGACCAGTTGCAGTTCGCGGGTATCGAAACTGCCGTAGCGCAATCGCAGTTTGCCGTCGTTACCGCCCTGGCGGGTGTTGATGCTCGCGTTACCGGCGATGTTGTGCAGGCCGTATCGCGGGTCATTGGTGCCGCGCACCACTTCGATGCTGTCGATTTCCAGCGGAAAGATCATGTCAATGAACGGCATGTTGCCGTCATTGGTGTTACTCGGAATGCCATCGATCAACAACTTGACCGCGTTGACTTCGCCTTCGCCATTGAAGCCGCGAAACGAGAGCTTGCCCGAGGTGGTGCCCTGGTTGAACTGCGTCAGCATCACTCCCGGAACGCGACCGAACAGTTCCCAGCTGTAATGCACGGGCTGTTTTTCCAGGATGTCGGCACCCAGTACATCGACTGAGCTGAGGATATTGCGGCTGGCCAGCGGGCCGTTCTGGCCTGCTGAAACGTCTACGGCACCGAGCGTAACGACCGAATCTGCGCTGCCACGGGTTTCGGCGATCGCCTCGCTGAGTGGCGTGAAGGCAAAAAGGCAGGACAGCATGACAGGCGATGCAGGGTATGAGGCACGGATTGTTTTCATGAGCGGCGTATTCCACGCAAAAAAGTGACGCTGCCCCCAACGCGCACGCACAAGCGCGCCCGAGGGTTCAGGTTGGGTCAAGTCACACAGCGAGGAACGGAAGAGGAGGTGAGCGGGGGCTGACGGCGGGCCACAGGTAGCGCGGAGGCGGCTGTGCCCAGGAGCGGACGGTGATCGGTGAAATGCTTTTTGCCGGAGCCAGATTCAGCATCCAGTCGCAGGCGTGGCTGGCCGTCAGCACAGTGAAGGAGGAGCACACCGGGCAGGACAGCTGAGGGAGCGCGTGCTGCTTCTGATCAGACTCGCTGGCGTCCAGGCCCGCGCTGCCTGAGCCATCCAGCGAACAGTAACCTCCGTTCAGACCGCTGAGCGCCAGACCGCTCATTTGTCCGTGATGCAAACCGCAGAAAAAAAGGCTCAGCAGGACGCTGGCGTAGAGCGTCCATGCAATAAGCGACCTTTGATCACGGGTTATTTTCATGGGGCGCAACTCTATCACTGCCCCGTTTTTTCAAGCAGTCGCCGAGTGTGGCGAATCGTCGCAGCCGATGAGCCAGCCCGATAATTGATAGAGGGTTAACCGCACCGTGGAGATGGGGCTTGATGAAAAGTGACAAGTTAGATGAATTAAAGATGCCTGGTATGTAAAACCTGACCATTGATGAATATCAAATAGTTACTGGTGAAAAGCCGACACTGTTTGTCGTCTTTGCTGCGCATTCAAATGCCCGATGAAAGTGCATGCTGGATAAGCGTGCACCGGTGTGAAGCGTCATTATCACTAAATTAAAACGTATTGAAAAAAGCGTTGTACCGTCACGAAATGTCTATGTTATGTTGATAACAGCGCTGCAGTTTTTGATCGATTGGTAACATTCCCGGTTTCACTTGCCTGTCAGAGTGGCGGAAGACGTGATGGAAAAAACCAGCTTTCTGGAAGCGCTTGAACAGCAATTCGCGGACCTGACACCCACGGGAAAACGGATCGCGGGTTATCTGTTGGCCAATCCGCAGAAGTTGCCTTTCGAGACCGCTGACAGCATCGCGTTGCAGGCGGGCACGACCGGCATATCGGTAGGGCGTTTCCTGCGTTCATTGGGTTATCGCAACATTGATGACGTGAAGCGCAGTTTGAGAGGCGATGAGGGCGGGCTCTGGGTATTGACCGATCGACTCGGCGCCTTCCGGGAAGAAGCCAGTCATGGGGACACGCTCGAAAGGTCGATGAAGCGCGAAGTCGAGGCCATTCAGCGCGTGTATGCGCTGGCTCGAAGCGAGGTGTTCGCGAAAGTTGTCGAGCGATTGTCGAGCGCAGATGCGGTGTTCATCGTGGGTATTCAAACCACGCGCGGCATTCTCAATGCGTTCTTCAGTCACCTGGAATACATCAGGCCCAAGGTTTATTACGTGGATGGGTTGTCTGGAACATATGCCGAATCGCTCAATTCCGGATTCGATAATCCGTATGCCGTGATTGCCGACTTTCGTATGTATTCGGCCGTGGCCCGCACCTTTTGCGAAGTGGCCGGACAGCGAAATCTGCCCTTGGCCTTTATTACCGATTTTCAATGTCCCTGGGCGCGGGATTACCCCACGGATTTATTGCAGCTTGATATGGACGTCGGACAGTTTTGGGACTCGCTGGCACCCTTGGCCTCTTTGCTCAATCTGATGGTGTCGGCGGTGGCAGAAAGTTACGGCAATCGCCTTGATGAGCGACTGGCCAAAAACCGCGAGTTGCAAAAACTGTTTGGTCAGTTCGATTGAGTTCCATTTCATTGCCATTGCAGGCTTCGGAGTTGCCGAGTGAATACTAATCCCCTGATTGAAGTCGACGCCCAGGCGCTTCAGGTCGAGATCGATCTTATCTACGCCAGCGCCGACAACCTGGCGGGCAAGCGCATCTACCAGGATTCGCGCTGCCTGTTGCACCGCGACGCGGAAGTCTGCCTACGCAAGGCGAGTGATCTGGCCCGACAGGCCGGTTTGACGCTGCGCATCTTCGATGCCTACCGCCCGGCCTACGCCCAATACCTGCTGTGGGACGCGCTGCCGAACTCGGAATACGTCAGAGACCCCGGCCTTGGCTCGCACCACACGCGTGGTGTTGCAGTGGACCTGACCCTGGTCGATGCCTCGGGTGAGGCGCTGGACATGGGCACCGGTTTCGATGACATGCGCGAGAAGTCCCATCAGTTTCATGCAGACCTCCCCGTTGCGGTGCAGCGCAATCGCCTGCTGCTGCTGGGCATCATGTTGTCGGCAGGGTTCACCTACATCGACAGCGAATGGTGGCATTACGAATTGCCCGGTGCGGATGATTATCCCTTGATCGATGACGTTTCGGTCGCACCTGCACATTGAATCAAAGACCGTGAAAACCGACCGGGGCGCCAAAGAATTCCGGCAATCACTATCAGCGTCATGAGCAAACACAGAGGCCGTCAGGCGTCTTTTTTACTGCCCGGTATAGCTTCAATAAAAAACCGACGAACTTCCCTATCGAATGATCAAGGAACCGGCATGAACTCCATCGTTAAACCCAAGAATCTGGTACTCGCCCTGGTTGTCACAGCCATGGGGCTCGGCGCCTGGCAGTCGGCCAGCGCCGCCGTCGCTCAGGACACGCTGATGATCGGCAAACCAGCCGATCCGCAGACCCTCGACCCTGCCGTGACCATCGACAACAACGACTGGACCGTGACCTATCCGGCCTATCAGCGGCTGGTGACCTACAAGGTCGAGAACGGCAAGGGCAGCACCGAGGTTCAGGGAGAGCTGGCCAGCACCTGGACCACTTCGGCAGACGGTCTGACCTGGGAGTTCAAGCTCAAACCGGGCAATAAATTCGATGACGGCTCGGAGGTGAATGCCGAGGCGGTCAAGTTCTCGTTCGACCGGGTAATGAAGCTCAAGCAGGGTCCGTCCGGCGCCTTTCCCGAGGACATGACAGTCTCGGTGGTTGACCCCATGACGGTGCGCTTCGTACTGACCGCGCCTTACGCACCTTTCCTGTCGACCCTGGCCCACAACGGCGCTGCCATCGTCAATCCGGCTGCTGCCAGACATGCCGAAGGCGCCGAAGCCTACCTCTCGACCCACACCGCAGGGTCGGGCGCGTTCAAGCTGACCAACTGGCAAAAAGGCCAGACGCTGACGATGGAACAGAACAGCTATTACGCAGGGCCCAAACCCACCCTTCAAAAGGTGGTGATCAAGATCATCGGTGAGGCGTCGGTGCGCAGGCTGCAACTGGAGCACGGCGACCTCGACATCGTCGAAGACATGCCGGAGGACCAACTGGCAGCGTTGAGCAAGAAGTCAGGCGTGGTGATCGGCGATTTCCCTTCGCTGAGGGTCACGCTGCTGTACCTCAACACCCAGAAAGACCCGATGAGCAACCCTGATGCGCGCCGCGCGGTGATCGAGTCGCTGGATTACAACGGCATCATCACCGGGATTCTGGGCGGCAAGGCCAAGCCGCTCAACGGTCCCATTCCGCAGGGTATGTGGGCCTACGATGAAAAGCTGGCGCCCATGAAACAGGACCTTGCCAAGGCGAAAGCCGATCTGGCCAAAGTCTCGCCCAAGCTGAGCAACCTGTCGTTCATGTATTCCGACAAGGACCCCAACTGGGAGCCGATCGGCCTGACCTTGCAGGCCGGGCTGCAGTCGCTCGGCGTTAACCTCAAGATGGAAAAACTGGCCAACGCCAGCATGCGCGAGCGGCTGGGCAAAGGTGACTTCGACGTGGCCATCGGCTCGTGGAGCCCGGACTTCGCCGACCCCTACATGTTCATGAACTTCTTTTTCGATTCCAGGCTCAAGGGGCTGGCGGGTAATCGCTCGATGTACGAGAACCCTGCGGTCGACAAACTGATTCGTGAGTCCGCGACCACGCTGGACATGGGCAAGCGTGTCGAACTCTATCAGCAGGCGCAGAAGATCGTTCTGGCGGACAGCGTGTATGCCTATCTCTATCAGAAGGCCTACACCGTGCCGATGAGCGATAAGGTCAAAGGCTATGTGTTCAATCCGATGCTGGAACAGGTGTTCAACGTCGGGACCATTACCAAGTAAGTCCGCTCTCGTAAACGCTGTGCGCGCGTGACCTGGCCGGAATGGCGAGGTCACGGCAGCGCAGTGTTCGCGAAACGTTTTGCTCTGCCCACTGTACGTGTACCGAGGTGCCTGATGGCCTTCCTGAATATCTTGCGCAAACGCGTGGGCGGTCTTCTGCTCGTGGTGTTTGGCGTGTCGTTGATCACGTTTTCGATATCCCACCTGATCCCTGGCGATCCAGCCCGTTTGATCGCGGGTGACCGGGCGACCGATGCAATCGTGGAAAACATTCGCCACCAACTGGGGCTTGATCTGCCGCTCTATCAGCAGTACGGCCGCTACATGCTCGATCTGCTGCACGGTGATCTGGGCACATCGATCCGTACCAACCGTCCTGTGCTTGAGGACCTTCAGGCGTTCTTTCCGGCGACCCTTGAGCTGGCGCTGGTGGCCCTGACCCTGTCGATTCTCGTGGGTGTTCCGCTGGGTGTGCTGTCGGCGGTGTACCACAACCGATTCATCGATCAGGTGGCGCGAACGCTGGCGGTCACCGGCATTTCTACTCCGGCGTTCTGGCTGGGGCTTGGGCTGATCGTGCTGTTCTACGGCCATTTGAACTGGCTGCCGGGCAGCGGGCGTCTCGACGAAGGGCTGCAACCGCCGCCCACGGTCACGGGCTTTTATCTCATTGATACGCTGCTGGCGGGCGATACCGCACTGTTCTTCAACGCGCTGAAACACCTGATTCTTCCGGCGATCACGCTGGGGTTCGTCAACCTCGGCATCGTGGCGCGCCAGATCCGCTCGGCCATGCTCGATCAACTGGGCGAAGACTACATTCGCACGGCCCGTGCCTATGGGCTTTCCAAGTGGTCGGTGATTCTGAGACACGCGCTGCCGAACGCGTTGATTCCGTCGATCACAGTGCTGGGACTTACCTTGGGTGACTTGCTGTATGGCGCAGTCCTCACCGAGACCGTGTTCGCCTGGCCTGGCATGGGGGCTTACGTCGTCAAGTCGATCCAGTCGCTGGATTTCCCGGCGGTGATGGGCTTCGCCATCCTCGTGTCGTTTATCTATGTACTGCTCAATATGGTGATCGATCTGTTGTATCGCCTGGTCGATCCCCGTATTGGCGAGGTCAACTGAAATGTCCAGTCCTGTTGCCGCACCCGTTGTTTCGCCGTTGCTCAAGTCCAACGACTGGCGGGAAAAATTCGCCTGGCTTGTCCATCAGATCGGACGCAGTCCGCTGACCATGGCCGGACTTCTGATCACGTTTCTGGTCCTGATGGTGATGCTCTTTGCGCCGTGGCTGGCGCCGCATGATCCCAATGCACTGAACCTCACTCAACGTCTGGCCGCACCCTCGGCTGCGCACTGGTTCGGCACTGATGAGGTGGGGCGTGATCTGTTCAGCCGTGTGCTGTACGGCAGCCAGCAATCGGTGGGCGTGGGGCTGTTTGTGGCCTTTGCTTCGTGCCTCGTCGGCGGGTTGCTGGGTTGTCTGTCGGGGATCATCGGTGGACGTTTCGACAGCCTGATCATGCGTCTCATGGACATCATGCTGTCGGTGCCTTCACTGGTGCTGATCATGGCCCTGGCCGCCGCGCTCGGCCCGAGTCTGTTCAATGCCATGCTGGCGATCACGCTGGTGCGGATCCCGTTCTATGTGCGCCTGGCGAGAGGGCAGGCGTTGAGCATTCGCCAGATGGGCTACGTCAAGGCGGCCGAGACCTTCGGCGCCGGACGCTGGCACATGGTCAGTTGGCACGTGGCGCGTAATGCCATGCCGCCGTTGCTGGTGCAGCTCAGCCTCGACATCGGCGGCGCAATCCTGATGGCTTCGGCGCTGGGCTTCATCGGCCTGGGCGCACAGCAACCCACTGCAGAGTGGGGCGCGATGGTTGCAACGGGCCGCAATTACATCCTCGACCAATGGTGGTATTCGACGTTTCCCGGCATCGCGATTCTGATCACCGCGACGGGATTCAATCTGTTGGGCGACGGTATCCGGGATCTGCTGGATCCACGGCAGCAAGGGAAATGACCATGCAGACTCAGACAGCTATCACCTCGGGCGCGACGCAGCCTGTGCTGACCATCGATAATCTCAGCATTGAATTTCCTGCCTACAAGGGTACGGTCAAAGCGTTGAACGGCGTGTCGCTGCACGTCAAACCGGGCGAGATCGTGGGCGTCATCGGCGAGTCCGGTTCAGGCAAGTCCGTCACTGCGATGCTTAGCCTGCGCCTGCTGCCCGAGCGCTCCTATCAGGTCAAAAGCGGATCGCTGACCATCCTGGGGCGCGACATGCTCGCCGCTGCCGAACGTGATCTTTTGAAAGTGCGTGGGCGAGATGCCGCGATGATCTTTCAGGAGCCCATGACCGCGTTGAACCCGACCCGGCGCATCGGCCGCCAGATGCTCGATGTGATCATCCATCACCAACAGTTGAACAAGGCCCAGGCCCATGAAAAGGCGGTAAGCCTGCTGCGCGACATGCACATTGCCGATCCCGAGCAAGTCATGAAGAGTTTCCCATTCGAGCTGTCCGGCGGCATGCGTCAGCGGGTGATGATTGCGCTGGCGTTTTCCTGCGATCCTCAGTTGCTGATCGCCGACGAGCCGACCACGGCGCTGGACGTCACGGTGCAACGCCAGGTGCTGTTGCTGTTGCGTGAAAAGGCCCGTCAGCGAGGCACCGCCATTCTGTTGATTACCCATGACATGGCGCTGGTCTCGCAGTTCTGTGACCGGGTCTATGTGATGTACACCGGCGCGGTGGTGGAGCAGGGCGTTACCCGCGAGGTGATGGCCGATCCTCGCCATCCCTACACCAAGGGTTTGCTGAGCGGCCTGCCGGAACAGGTCAGTCCGGGTCAGGACCTGATGACGATTCCGGGCCAGGTGCCGAACCTGTCGGCGCTGCCACAGGGTTGTACCTTCAGGGATCGCTGCAGTTTCGCCATGGACCCATGCGCTCAGCGACCGCCGATGCAGACCATTGATGAGGCAACTGATCGCAAAAGCGCCTGCTGGCTGAGCGTGCCATCCCATTCCGTTGCTCAGGAGTCGCTGCCATGACTGCACCTGCATCCATATCTTCCAGGCCTGAAGGCGCTGCCATTCTGGGGCTGAACGATGTCAGGGTTCATTACCCGATGGGCAACGACTGGCTGGGCAGGCCCAAGGCCGTTGCACACGCCTTGAATGGCATCGACATCGAGGTGCGGGCGGGTGAAACGCTTGGCGTCGTCGGCGAATCCGGCTGCGGCAAAAGCACCCTTGCGCAACTGTTGATGGGGCTGATCAAGCCGACTTCGGGAACCTTGAACTGGGCGTACAACAATCCGCGTGAGCGCAGCAGCAATGTGCAGATCGTGTTTCAGGATCCCCAGTCGTCGCTCGATCCCCGATTGCCTGTCTGGAAGATCATTACCGAGCCACTGTTCGTCCAGCGTGCTGCCCCGCGTCGTGACATGCGCGAGATTGCGGCAAAGGTCGCTGCGCAGGTCGGGATTCGTCCTGAATACATGGACCGCTTTCCCCATCAGTTTTCAGGCGGACAGCGTCAGCGCATCGCCATTGCCCGCGCACTGTCGTCCAACCCGGATATCATCGTGCTCGATGAGCCGACCTCGGCGCTGGATATCTCCGTTCAGGCGCAGATCCTTAATCTGCTAAGCGAACTGCAGCGCACGCGCGAGCTGACCTACATTCTGATTTCACACAACGTGTCCGTCGTCCGCCACATGGCTGATCGGGTCGCGGTGATGTATCTCGGGCAGATTGTCGAACTGGGCAGCGCCTCGCAGGTGCTCGAACGTCCCCGGCATCCCTACACGCAGTTGCTGCTCGACGCCGTGCCTCGGTTGGGCGTGACGATAGACGATGCGCAAGCTTCTGCACCGACCGAACTGCCCGGCAACCGAAACCTGCCCACCGGCTGCTATTTCCGTGATCGCTGTCCGAAAGCGACCGCTGGATGTGAGCGTCCTCAGGCGCTGTTGCCTGTCAGGGATCTTGCCGCCGAGCAATGGCAGGTTCGCTGTCATCTGGCGTCTGCGTCGTGAGTGCAATGAACTCAAGGGTGCCTGATATGGAAAACCGGACGGATAGACCTGCCGAACTCAACATGCATGAAGAAATGCGCCGCGCATTCTCGTTGCTGTCAGGCAAATGGAAACTGGAAATCATGTGGCTGATCAATCAGCGCGTCTATCGTTTTGGCGAACTGCGCAAGGCCATTCCCGGCATCACCCAGCACATGCTGACCGTGCAACTGCGCGAGTTGGAGGCAGACGGGCTGTTGACGCGTACCGTGTTCGCCGAAGTGCCACCGCGCGTGGAATATGAAATCACCGAAAAGGCCCGCGGGCTGGGACCGACCATGGAAGCGCTGACGATCTGGTGGCAGGAACATGGTGCCAGCGTGCCGCTCAGGTCGGCCGGACGTGGTCGTGTTGCGCGGGAGTCAGGCACGAAATCCAGCTGAAGACACGGGATGTCCTGATCGGGCAAAAACCGCTGACTGGCTCGGCGAAGTTTTGTGAGGAGGCCTCGCCACATTTCCGACTTAGCGCTGTCTCGCAGCAAACCCCGGACTGTGGGAGGCGCCACTACGTCTTCGACGGAGCGCTGTCGCGCGGCAAACACCGGACCGTGGGAGGCGGCTTGCCGGCGATGAACGATGACGCGATTTTCCTGACATTCCGC
>Ga0065712_10068078_pt1 | contig 15415 bp, 12 predicted proteins | sample MisRhiReplicate1_FD_59099 | JGI IMG/M metagenome (GOLD analysis project Ga0065712, IMG submission 59099) | Miscanthus rhizosphere microbial communities from Kellogg Biological Station, MSU, sample Rhizosphere Soil Replicate 1: eDNA_1 v3... | ecosystem: Host-associated > Plants > Roots >...
CTTGCCGGCGATGCTTTTTCTGAAGCGATCTATCAGTGACTGAACTGACGCCATCGCCGGCAAGCCGCCTCCCACGGGGTATGCATTGAGTCAGTCACGTTCGTTTTTGCCCCCGTTTTGCGCGTCTTGCGGACTTGTGTACAACGCTGAGCGCGAAGCATGGGCAGGATCATCAGATCGACAGCGCTGAGATGGCCAGCATGCCTGCCGCAACAATCCCGCATCCGGCAAACAACTGCTGCAACCGAGGCCCGGCCAGATAGCGCGAGATCTGCCTGCCCGCCAACAGGCCGAGCATCGCACCCAGTGCAAACGGCAGTCCGACGTCCCAGTGCATGACGCCGCTCAAGGACGCACTGATAACGCTGCCGGTCGACACCAGCGCAATCACGGCCAGTGATGTCGCCATGACGCTTTTCATGTCCAGATCGGTGTAGCGCGTCAGCGCAGGCACGATCACGAAACCGCCGCCGACGCCGAGCAGGCCGGACAGCAGGCCCGAGCCGATGCCGGTCATCGTCAGCGCGCGCAGGCATGGCATAGTCCAGCGCAGTCGGCCCTGCAGCGGATTGAGTACACAGGGCAGCACGTCGGCACGCGGCGCGGGTTTGCCGTCGCGCAATTCACGCTGCGCCCTGAGCAGCATGCGTGAGCAGGCATACAGCAACACGGCCGAGAAAATCAGCGCCAGCGGTTCATTGGGCAGACGGTGGGCCAGCCATAGCCCTATCGGCGCCATCACGATGCCGATCCCGGCGATATAAGCCGCAGCGCGATAACGCACAATGCCTTGCCGCAAACCCAGCACCGCGCCCACGCCAGCAGCCATACCCACGGCCAGCAAACCGACGGGTGCTGCCTCGACAATCGACAACCCGAGCCCGAACACCAGCAACGGCACGGCGAGAATGCCGCCGCCCGCGCCAGTCAGCGCCAGCACCGCGCCAATGATCGCGCCCAGACCCGCTCCCAGCAGTTGATGTTCATCCATGTCTGGCAGCGGCCTTTTTCGGTTTGGCCAGCCATTCGCGGCCCTTGAGCATGCCGTGCCAGTAGAGCGGCGGCAGCACCCGTTCTTTCAGCCACCACGCCAGGCGCGTGGGCTGGCGTCCATTGAGCAGCCATTGTGGAAAGCTCGGCGCGACTTTCCCGCCATACAGAAATTCGGCGAGTACGATCCTGCCTTTCTCGACCGTCAGCGGGCATGAGCCATAGCCATCGTAGGCAACCGGATCAGACAGACGCCCCATCGCCACCAGCACGTTGTGGGCAACCACGGGCGCCTGCTTTCGGGCGGCGGCCGCAGTCTTGGCGTTGCTGGTGTTGGTGGCATCGCCCAGGCCATGCACATTGGCGAACTGCCGATGACGAAGCGTGGCCGGGTCTACGTCCACCCAGCCTGCTGCATCCGCAAGCGGGCTGGTACGAATGAAATCCGGAGCGGTCTGTGGCGGCACGACATGCAGCATCTCGAAGCCCTGCTCGACGGTTTCACTGACCCCGTCAGGACCGGTGCGGACAAAAGTGGCGAGTTTGCCTGGCCCATCCACCGCGACCAGTTTGTGGCTGAACTGCAGGTCGATGGCATAGCGATCGACATATTCCATGAGGGCCGGAACATAATCCGCCACGCCGAACAGCACGGCTCCGGCATTGAAGAATTGCGTCTTGATCCGGCTCTGCCGACCCGCCTTGCGCCAGTGATCGCAGGACAGGTACATGGCTTTTTGCGGCGCGCCCGCGCACTTGATCGGCATCGGCGGCTGGGTGAACAGCGCCCGCCCTTGCTTCAGGTTTTGAACCAGCTTCCAGGTGTAGGGCGCCAGATCGTATCGGTAGTTGGAGGTCACGCCGTTGCTGCCTAGCGTTTCGACCAGCCCGTCGATGGCGGCCCAGTCCAGCTTGATCCCAGGGCATACCACCAGTTGCTGATAGCCGACCGTGCGGCCGTCCTGCAGCGTCAGGCTGTTGAGTTGCGGTTCGAAACTCGCCACGGCGGCTTTGATCCATTGCACGCCATCCGGAATCAGCGACGCCATGCTGCGGGCGGTGGCTTCGGGCGAGAAGATGCCTGCTCCGACCATGGTCCAGCCAGGCTGGTAATAGTGCGTGTCGGCCGGATCGATGAGCGTGATGTTCAGTGTCTTGTCGCGGGCGAGCAGGCTTGCGGCGGTCGAGATACCGGCAGCGCCGGCCCCGACGATCAGGATCTGGCAGGAAGTGTTTGAGGCAGTCATTGCAGAAGTCCGGAAGCTGGCTGGGTTCAGAGGGAATTGAGCGGGATTTTCAGGTAGCGCACGCCGTTGTCTTCAGGCTCGGGAAGGTGCCCGCAGCGCATGTTGACCTGCACTGAGGGCAGCATAAGCACCGGCATTTCCAGCGTCGCATCGCGGGCTTCGCGCATGCTGACGAAGGCGTTTTCGTCGATGCCGTCCCGCACATGAATATTGCTGGCGCGCTGTTCGGCCACGGTGGTCATGTACTTGAGCGCCCGACCGTTGGGCAGGTAGTCGTGGCACATGAACAGCAGGGTCTGCGGCGGCAGGTCCAGAAGCCTGCGGATCGATCGGTACAGCGTGCGTGCGCTGGCGCCGGGGAAGTCGCAGCGCGCAGTGCCGTAGTCGGGCATGAACAGCGTATCGCCGACGAACGCCACGGTCTGACCGCCGATCTCGACCAGGTAGCTCATGCACGCAGGCGTATGCCCCGGTGTGTGCAGCGCGCGGGCTTGCAGCGAGCCAATGGAGAATGTCGCGCCGTCGTCCAGCAGCACATCGAACTGGCTGCCATCGCGGGCAAAGTCGCCCGGTGCATTGAACAGCGCGCCGAAGGTTTCCTGAACCTGAGTAATGTGCCGGCCGATTGCGATCTGCCCGGTCAGGTGTTCTTTCAGATAGGCCGCAGCGGACAGGTGATCGGCGTGCACGTGGGTTTCCAGAATCCACTGCACCGAGGCCTGCAAGGCCCGCACGCGGCCGATCATCCGGTCAGCCGACTCGGTGTGGGTACGTCCGGATTTGGGATCGTAATCGAGCACGCTGTCGATGATTGCGCACTGTTTGCTGGGCAGGTCCATCACCAGATAACTGACGGTCCAGGTGTGGCTGTCGAACAGTGCTTCGACGTATAGCGTTTCACCGATGATCATCTTCGAATCTCCCTGACTGTAAATCGCTCATACCCGCAGTGGCAGGCAAGGCGGTTGGCAGTTTCGGTAGCTATTACAAGTAGCATGCCAACCGGAGCGAGAGCAGGCTTGGATCCCTTGTTTGAAGTGCTTTCATCGGGTTGATGCAGAGCGCTGTGCGTGTCTGGTTTTCGACCTTACTGCCACTTTCTGGCAGTAAAGTGGCAGTCATTGGCAGTATCTGGCAGCTCGATCGGTTAAGCTTCACCACGCTTACCCTGCGCCCGGAACAGGAACCTTCATGACTCTCATCGCCACCGACTCGTCTGGCAGCCGCATGCAATCACTGGTGTCCTACCTTGAACACGATGCGCGTCCTACCATCGTGCTCGACACCGACTACAACATCATTGCTGCGAACACTGCCTACCAGCGTCAGTTCGGGGTCGAGGGCGTGCCGCATGTGGGCGAGAAGTGTTATCGGGTGTCGCATCAATACGCGGTGCCCTGCGATCAGGCCGGCGAGCACTGCCCCATGCGCAAGGCGCACGAAACGAAGCTGCCGGAGCGCCTTCTGCATATTCACCACACCCCGCGTGGTCCGGAGCATGTGGATGTCGAACTGCGTCCGATCCTGGGCGATCGGGGCGAAGTGATTGCCTACGTCGAGCGCCTGAGTTCGGTGGCCGTGGCCTCGGTTCAGCCTCAGCGGCATGGGCTGGTCGGTCGGTCGGCCGCGTTCAAGGAGGTCCTGGCTGCTCTGCAACGCGCCGCGCCCGCGCAGATTCCGGTACTGCTGCAGGGGGAATCCGGCACCGGCAAGGAGCTGTTCGCTCGCGCTCTGCACGCTAGCAGCTCGCGTTCCGCCGGACCACTGGTGGTCGTGGACTGCACAGGGCTGACCGAAACACTGCTGGAGAGCGAGCTGTTCGGCTACGAGAAGGGCGCATTCACTGGCGCGTTGCAACGCAAGACCGGCCTGGCCGAAGCGGCCCATGGCGGCACGTTGTTTCTCGATGAGATCGGTGAGGTGCCGTTGGCCATGCAGGTCAAACTGTTACGGCTGATCGAGTCGGGCAGCTTCCGGCCCGTGGGCAGTCTGAGAACGGTGCATTCTGACTTCCGGCTGGTGACCGCAACCCACAAGCCGCTCAAGGACATGGTCGCCGAGGGCAGTTTCCGGCAGGATCTGTTCTATCGCATCAGTGCCTTCCCGATCCGCCTGCCCGCGTTGCGCGAGCGCACCGATGACCTGGCGCTGCTGATCGACAGCCTGTTGCAGCGCAGCTCGCAGGGGCCGATACCGCGTATCGATACCGAAGCCATGAAGCTGCTGCGGCTGTACAGCTACCCCGGCAATATCCGTGAGCTGCGCAATATTCTCGACCGTGCCCGGTTGTTCACCGACGACGGGGTGATTCGCGTGCAGGATCTGCCTGACGACGTACGCGGGCATAACGAGGCGGGACATGTGCTGCATCGCCGTCAGGACGACGGACTGGAGAAGCTCGCCCACGCGCTCAGCGTATTTCAGGGCTCACGCAGCGAGCTGGCAAAAGAGCTGGGGTTGAGCGAGCGCACCCTGTATCGACGGCTGCGCGCGCTCGGCGTGCTGAACTGAACGCTGTTATTTGAAGGTGACCACGCCGTCAGCCAGCGATTCGACCCGGGCCAGTGACTCGACGCGATAGCCCTGCGCGTCCAGCTCGGCGCGGCCGCCCTGGAACGACTTCTCGATCACGATACCCAGTCCGGCAACGGTGGCGCCCGCCTGCTTGATGATCGAAATCAGCGCCTGCGAGGCTTTGCCGTTGGCCAGGAAGTCATCGATGATCAACACATGGTCGTCGCCGCTCAGGTGACGCGGTGAGATCGCGACAGTGCTTTCGACCTGTTTGGTGAACGAGTACACCGTGGCCGACAGCAGGTTTTCAGTCAGGGTCAGCGACTGATGCTTGCGCGCGAAGATCACCGGCACGCCCATGTTGAGGCCTGCCATGACTGCTGGCGCGATGCCCGAGGCTTCGATAGTGACGATCTTGGTGACGCCCGAGTCGGCGAACAGCCGGGCGAACTCGTCGCCAATGGCTTTCATAAGGGCCGGGTCGATCTGATGATTGAGGAACGCGTCGACCTTCAGGACCTGGTCGGACAGTACGATGCCTTCTTCGCGAATCTTCTTGTGCAGTGCTTCCACTTCGGTTCCTTGGGTGCGCCATTGCGCAATAAATGATCGATTCTTTGCCGGTCAGCGTTTCAGCATGGCGCGGATATCCGCCAGGGCCGTGTTGCCGCGTACCGCCTTGACCTCAGTCGGGGTGTCGTCGTTGCCTTCCCAGGCCAGATCGTCGGGCGGCAGCTCGTCCAGAAAACGGCTGGGCGCGCAGTCGATGATCTCGCCGTACTGCTTGCGCTTGGCGGCGAAGGTAAAGGCCAGGGTCTGGCGCGCACGGGTGATGCCCACGTAGGCCAGACGACGCTCTTCTTCGATGGTGTCGGCTTCGATGCTGGAACGGTGAGGCAGGATTTCCTCTTCCATGCCCATGATGAAGACGTAGGGAAACTCCAGGCCCTTGGACGCGTGCAGGGTCATCATTTGCACACCTTCGGCGCCGTCTTCCTCTTCCTGCTGACGTTCGAGCATGTCGCGCAGGACCAGCTTGCCGATGGCTTCCTCGATGGTCATGCCGCCTTCTTCGTCCTTCTCCAGCGTGTTCTTCAACGCTTCGATCAGGAACCAGACGTTGCTCATGCGGTAGTCGGCGGCTTTCTCGCTGGAGCTGTTCTGACGCAGCCAGTTCTCGTAGTCGATATCCATGACCATGCTGCGCAGCGCGGCGATGGGGTCGTTCTGCGCGCATTGCTGGCGCACCCCATCCATCCAGCGCTTGAAGCGTTGCAGGCGGTCGGTGAAACGGCTGTCCAGATGCTCGCCCAGACCGATTTCGTCGGTGGCGGCGTACATCGAAATCTTGCGCTCGGTGGCGTAGTTGCCGAGTTTCTCCAGCGTCGTCGAGCCGATTTCCCGACGCGGTACGTTGATGACCCGCAGAAAGGCGTTGTCGTCGTCCGGGTTCACGAGCAGGCGGAAATAGGCCATCAGGTCTTTCACTTCCTGACGGCCGAAGAAACTGTTGCCGCCTGAAAGCCGATACGGAATCTGATGGTGCTGAAGTTTCAGCTCGATCAGCTTGGCCTGATAGTTACCGCGGTACAGGATCGCAAAGTCGCTGTAAGGCCGGTCGGTGCGCAGGTGCAGGGTGAGAATTTCCACGGCGACGCGCTCGGCTTCGGCGTCTTCGTTGCGGCAGCGGATGACCCGGATCTCGTCGCCGTGGCCCATTTCGGACCAGAGCTGTTTCTCGAATTCGTGCGGGTTGTTGGAAATCAGCACGTTGGCGCAGCGCAGGATGCGGCTGGTGGAGCGGTAGTTCTGCTCCAGCATCACCACTTTCAACGACGGATAGTCGTCCTTGAGCAGCATCAGGTTTTCCGGCCGTGCGCCGCGCCAGGCATAGATCGACTGGTCGTCGTCGCCCACTACGGTGAACTGGTGCCGGGTGCCGATCAGCAGTTTGACCAGCAGGTATTGGCTGGCGTTGGTGTCCTGATATTCGTCCACCAGCAGGTAGCGGACCTTGTTCTGCCATTTTTCCAGAATGTCGGCATGTTCCTGGAACAGCTTCACCGGCAGCAGGATCAGGTCGTCGAAGTCCACCGCGTTGTACGCCTTGAGCGTGCGCTGATAGTGGGTGTAGACGATGGCGGCGGTCTGTTCCTTGGGGTTGCGCGCGTTTTCCAGCGCTTCGGCAGGCAGGATCAGGTCGTTTTTCCAGGCGCCGATCATGTTTTTGATTTCGTCGACGCCGTCGTCGCCCGAATACTCTTTCTGCATGATGTCGGTCATCAATGCCTTGACGTCGGTCTCGTCAAAGATCGAGAAGCCCGGCTTGTAACCCAGCCGCGTGTGCTCTTTGCGGATGACGTTGAGGCCCAGGTTGTGGAACGTCGACACCGTCAGGCCGCGTCCTTCACCCGCCCTGAGCAGCGTGCCGACCCGCTCCTTCATCTCGCGCGCAGCCTTGTTGGTAAAGGTCATGGCGACGATGTACTGGGCCTTGATGCCGCAGTTCTGGATCAGGTGCGCGATCTTGCGCGTGATCACGCTGGTTTTGCCGGAGCCTGCACCGGCGAGCACCAAAAGAGGGCCGCCGACATAGTTCACCGCTTCCTGTTGCCGGGGATTGAGTCGGGACATGACGGTCTGAAAAGTCGCTTGCGAAAAGGTCGGGCATTTTAGCAGGCCCGCAGGTTTCATGCGGCGGTCATCGCAGAAAGGTGGTAACGGCTATCTAATTTCTGCTTTTTTGTTACATTTGCGCCGCGGCGCGAAGAGAAGTGTATTCGTCGCGTTCCCGAGAGGGCGCGACCATCGTTTTTTCCTTTGAACTTAGGAAGTTAGATTGCCTACGCCTGTCGAACCCCTGCGGTTGCTTTTGCTGACACAAGAGCCATCCTGGCAGACGCTGCTGAGCGGTTGTCTGACCGATCCGGGCCATGCGGTCACGCTATTGCACGCTGCCGACTGGCAGACGTTCTCTACCCGCTACGGCAACGAACGCAACACGGTGTTATTCACCACCCCCGGCCTGCAGCCGCCTACCGGCAGTTGCACCTTGCCGATGGTGGTGCTGCTCGACGAAGAGCCGCTGGTGGGGCCGACGGGCGTCAATGACTGGCTGGTGCGCGATGCGCTGACGGATGACACCCTTCGTCGCTGCCTGCGGCATGTCCGCGAGCGCGGCCGTCTTGAAGAGAATCTGCAACGACTGGCCGGGCAGGACGTGCTGACCGGGATCGCCAATCGGCAGGGGTTTCAGGTCATGCTGGCTGCACGACTTGCCGGTGGCGGCCAATTGGCGCTCGGGCATCTGGACCTGGACGACTTTCGCCGCGCCAACGACGCCCTGGGTTATCAGGCGGGTGACCGGCTGATTCTGCAGGTCGTGGCGCGGGTGAAGAACCAGCTTCAGGCCGGTGACCAGATCGCCCGGCTGGGAGGCGACGAATTCGCTCTGCTGATCGACACCCGTCAAGACGCCAAACGGGCAACGCAAGTGGCCGAGCGCATCACCGATGCCTTGGCCGAGCCCTACTGGATCGGCGGCGAAAGCCTGTTGCTGGGCTGCAGTCTGGGCATCGCTCATTCACAGGCCGAGGCATGCGCGGACTCGCTGATGTGGCACGCGCACATCGCCATGCGCCAGGCCAAGAGTCTCAATGGCTGCACGTTTCACCTGTTCGACGAAAGCATCAATCGCAACGCCCGCAGCCTGTCGGACCTTGAAGGCGAATTGCGCCGTGGGCTGCGCCGCGACGAGCTGGAGCTGCATTACCAGCCGCGGCTGTGTCTGGGCACTGGCCGGATTGTCGGCCTGGAAGCGCTGGTGCGCTGGCGGCACCCCGAGCGGGGGCTGCTGTCGCCCGACGAGTTCGTGCCGTTGGCCGAGCAAAGCGGGCTGATCGTGCCGCTGGGTTACTGGGTTATCTTCCGCGCGTTGAGCGACATGCAAGCGCTCCGCGAACAGGGTTTCGCGCCATTGCACATGGCCATCAACCTCTCGTTCCGGCAGTTTCAGGACAGCCAGCTGCTGGCAACCCTGAGCCGCCTTATCGCTCAGCACAACATTGACGCGCACTGGCTGGAATTCGAACTGATCGAAACCGCCGTCATGCGCCGCAGCGATCAGGTCAGACAGACCATGGACGCGCTCGGACGTCTGGGCGTGCGTTTTTCGCTGGATGACTTTGGTACGGGCTACTCGTCCTTCATGCACCTCAACAGCCTGCCGATCACGCTGCTCAAGATCGATAAGAGCTTTGTCGGCGAAATGGAAACCCGTGAGGAAAACCGCAAGCTGGTGCATGCGATGATCAATCTGGCGCACAACCTGAGTCTGGAAGTGGTTGCCGAAGGGGTCGAAACGCCTGGGCAACTGGCGCTGTTGCGCGGTTTTGCCTGCGATCAGTTGCAGGGCTATCTGATCAGCAGACCGCTGCCGCTGCCACAACTGGTCGAATGGCTGAGATCGGACGCGAGTCGCTGTGAAGCGTCCCGCAGCCCGGCATCTTCCTGAGCGTCAGCCCATCACGGTCTCGCCGACCGGGTGTTTGCGCAGCAACCTTGCCGTCTTCCATTCGAACACCCCGGTGAGCGCCACGGCCGAGCAAAGCAGACCCAGCGCCAGACCCCACCACACGCCCGGAGCCCCGCCGTTGGCGGAAAAGCCCAAGAGCCATGCGGCAGGCGCCGCGATCAGCCAATAGGAAAGCAGGCCGACCAGGAAGGTCGTACGCGCATCCTTGAGCCCGCGAATCGCGCCCATCGCAATGGTCTGTGTGCCGTCGAAGAATTCGAACCAGGCCGCAATGGCCAGCAACTGCACGGCCATGACCACAATGTCGGCGAACGCCGGGTCGTTGATGTCCAGAAACAGCCCGATGATCTGATGCGGTGCCAGCCAGAACAGCAGGCCGAACAGCAGCATCACCGTGCCGCCGAAACCAATTCCGAGCCGCCCTGCGGTGCGGGCCATGAGCATGTTGCCCGCGCCGTAATGCTGGCCGATGCGCATGGTCACGGCGTAGGAAATGCCGACCGGCACCATGAAGGCCATGGACACCGTCTGCAGCGCGATCTGGTGCGCCGCCATCTGGGTGCTGCCCATCGCGCCCATGCAGAACGCAGCAAAGGTGAACAGCCCGACTTCAACGGCGTAGGTGCCGCCAATCGGCAGGCCCAGACGCCACAACTCGGCCAGATGGCTGCGTGAGAGCTTCGATAGCCCTTTGCGAATCGGATACGCCGCGTAGGCCGGATGCCGACCGATGTGCAACGCCAGCGCAAGCGCCATGCAGTTGGTCACGATGGCCGTGACCAGTCCGATGCCCATCAGGCCCAGATTGGGCAGGCCGAACCATTGATGGATCAGCACGTAGTTGAGCAGGTAATTGGCGACGGCCCCGATCAGGCTGATGGTCATCACCGGCCGCGCCCGACCGAGCGCGCTGGTGAAGCCGCGCAGGGCCATGAAGCTGAGCAGTCCGGGCAGGGCCAGCGGCAGGGTGATCAAGAATTGAGCGGCCATGTGCACGTTGGCTTCAGCCTGGCCGAATTGCAGCAGGATGGGTTCCAGATTCCACAGAATCAGCGCCGCTACCAACGCCATGCCCCAGGCCAGCCAAAGTCCGGCCTGCGTCAATCGGGCCGCGCCTTCGGTGTCGCCTGCGCCGTGGCGAATGGAAACCAGCGTGCCGACAGCCGCCATCACACCCACACAGAAAAACGAGATGAAGTTATAAGTGGCCGCGCCGAGACCACCGCCAGCCAGTGCTTCAGGACCGATCTTGCCCATCATCACCGTGTCGGTGAACACCATCAGCATGTGCGCCATCTGCGAGGCGATCAGCGGCCCGGCCAGGCGCAGGATGATCCAGAGTTCTTTGAGGGCGGGCTGTTGCATGGTGACGATGCTCTACGGCGGAAGGACTGATGAGCCGCTTATTGTCGGCATTCGAGGTCAAAAGCACAAAGCGATAAATCCGATGCTCAGCATGACTAAAACTCATGTGAGCATATTTGCAGTACAGTGGCTGCCTGGTCGATAAGGAAAGCCTGCATGTCTCGTCGTCTCCCTCCTCTATATGCGCTGCGTGCATTCGAAGCTGCGGCCCGGCATACCTCGTTCACCCGTGCGGCGGAAGAATTGTCCATTACCCAGAGTGCGGTCAGTCGGCATATCCGCACGCTGGAGGAGCACTTTGCCTGCCGATTGTTTCAGCGCAACGGGCGCAACCTGCAACTGACCGAGTCGGCGCGGGCGTTGTTGCCGGGGGTGCGGGACGGCTTTCTGGCCCTTGAACGGGCCTGCAGCACCTTGCAGACGGAAGAGGGCATCCTGCGCATGAAGGCGCCGTCGACCCTGACCATGCGTTGGCTGTTGGCGCGGCTCAGTCGCTTTCGTCATCTGCAGGCTGGCAATGAGGTGCAGTTGACCAGCGCCTGGATGGACATTGATGCCGTGGATTTCGCGCAGGAGCCGTTCGACTGCGCGATCCTCCTCAGCCACGGTCACTTCCCGGCCGACTGGGAAGCCACTCTGTTGTTTCCGGAGTGGCTGATCCCGGTCGGCGCGCCGACCTTGTTGCAGGACCCGCCGTGGAACGTCGAGCGACTGGCCAACGCCGAGTTGCTGCACCCGACGCCGGATCGGCGTGACTGGCGCACCTGGCTTAACCGAATGGGGCTGGCAGACAAGGTTTCGCTCAAGGGCGGTCAGGTGTTCGACACGCTTGAACTGGGGATGATTGCAGCGGCACGCGGCTACGGGGTGTCGATGGGCGATTTGCTGATGGTCGCGGAAGACGTTGCGCAGGCCCGACTCAGCCTGCCGTGGCGCACGGCGGTGGCCAGTGGCGAAAATTACTATCTGGTCTGGCCGCGTACGAGGCCCGGCGTAGAGCGGTTGCGGCGCTTGAGCGACTTTCTGCAGGCCGAAGTTCAGGCAATGGAATTGCCCTTAGTTGAAATTTTGCACTAACGCGCCTCGCATAGTGCGAAAATGCCATCTTTGCTAATGCCCATGCAAGATACTCAAGTATCGTTCTTGCTGGCCGAAGCACTGCCTAAGAACCGTTTGTTCAAAACGGTATACAACCTAACTAACGTTTGCTGAACGATGAGCCAAGGATCTGGCGATAATCATTCGGTCTGGAGCCTTTATGTCCAAGCCCCGCACCCGGATTGCCACGCAACTCGGTATCGCCCTGGCAGTGATCCTGGCAGTCGTCATCAGTGGCAGTACGCTTTTTGCGTTGAGATCCCTGGATGCCTCCAATCTGGTCATCCGTGAGGAGCACATGTCCAGTGAGGCACGCCTGCTCGCCGATCAGCTCAACACCTTCCACAGCACCCTGCGTGACAGCACCCAGCGTCTAAGCGGGTTGTTCGAAAAACGCTTCTCAGTCGGCCTGACCCTGCAGGCCGACAAACCGGTCACCGTGGCAGGTACTCAAACGCCCGGCCTGTTCCTGCGCGACACGGCGCTGAATAATGACTTCACCGAAGTGGACGAGTTCCGTCGGATGACGGCCGGTGTGGCCACAATCTTCGTGCGCAGCGGCGATGACTTCATTCGAATCAGCACCTCGCTGAGCAAGCAGGACGGCACGCGCGCCATCGGCACGCTGCTGGATCGCAAGGCACCTGCCTACGAGCGTCTGATGTCCGGCCAGGGCTACGTGGGCAAGGCGGTGTTGTTTGATCGCTATTACATGACCCAGTACAGCCCGGTTCGTGACAGCAGCGGCAAGATCATCGCCGCGCTGTTCGTAGGTTTCGATTACACCGACGCTCAGAAAACCCAGTTCGATGACCTGAGAAACTTCCGCATCGGTACCACGGGTTCGTTGGCCCTGCTGGACGACAAAGGCACCTGGCTCGTCCCGCCTGCCGGCATCCAGTCGCCTGAAAGCGCTGCCAAAGCGGTTGCCGATCTGGCCAGCAAGCCGGGCAAGGCCCAATTCTGGAATGACGGCACTCAAGACTTCTACAGCGTCGGCCAGCCATTCGCAGGCGGCCCCTGGACCGTCATTGCCAGTATGCCCCGCAGCGAAATCAGCGCCGTGACCTGGGACGTCGGCACGCAACTGGCCATCGGCAGTCTGCTGGCCATGCTCATTGCCGTCATCAGCGCCATCTGGCTGCTGCGCAGCAAACTGCGTCCGCTTTCCGAACTGGTCCGTCAGGCCGATGAGCTGGGCGCCGGTAATTTGAGCGTGCGCCTGAACATCACCAGCAACGACGAAATCGGTCAGTTGTCGGGCAGCTTCAACAAGATGAGCGAAGCGCTTTCCTCGATGGTGTCGCACATCCGCACCGCCGCGCAGGAAGTCAGCACCCGTGCCCACGCACTGTCCGGTATGTCCGGTGGTGCTTACGAAGGCATGGAGCAGCAGTCCGGCGAGATCACCAGCATGGCGGGCGCGGTTGAAGAGTTCAGCGCAACGTCGATGAACATTGCCGACAACATGGGCAACACCGAGCGACTGGCGCAGGAAAACGCGCAACAGACCCGCATCGGTCGTACCTCGATGGATGAAGCCTCCTCGTCGCTGCAACAGATCGCCACGTCGCTGAGCAGCACCGCGACCGTGATCGACACCCTGGGCCAGCGCTCGCAGGAAATCGGCAGCATCGTCGGCGTGATCACCTCGATTGCCGACCAGACCAACCTGCTGGCCCTCAACGCCGCCATCGAGGCTGCACGCGCCGGTGAACAGGGTCGCGGTTTCGCCGTAGTTGCCGACGAAGTCCGCAGCCTGGCCTCGCGCACCCGCAAGGCCACCGACGAAATCTCCGGCATGATCGCCAGCATCCAGCAGGAAACCGGCAACGCCATCAGCACCATGCAACAAGGCAACGTGCTGATGCAGGAAGGCCTGTCGCTCAACGCCAAAGTCGCCTCGGCCCTGGCGCAGATCGACGAACAGAGCCGCTCCGCCGGTCATCAGTTCGCCGCGATCACCACAGCCACTCAAGAGCAAAGCAGCACCGCCACCATGCTCAGCAGCAACCTGCAAAGCATCGCCATGGCCAACAGTGAACAACGCGAAGTGGTCTCCAATCTGGCCATTACGGCTGAAGAGTTGAATTCGCTGGCGGGTGAGTTGCGTAAAGAGGTTGATCGGTTTCGGTGAGGGATAATTGATCGCGCTCTGTTTCGCCAGGGACGCAGAGCGGGTTCAACGATGGCTGTGGGGCTATTCGGTTTCGGAGGGCCACTTTCGAGCGACATGTAGCACCCGCAGCACTATCAGCGTTGTCGTTCTCTCATTTGTAGATAACGATGTAATTTGGATGTACGACCATCTCGCGGGTCCCCGGCTCACGGCCTTCCTTATAAAGCCTTGGGTGCAAAGGAAGATTAGCCACCCGGCTTTCGATGGTGTCCTTCATTTCTTGCGCCGCCGTCACGTTGTCATCGGCGATGTAATCGATGATCGCCAGCAAGTCCTGCCTGGCCCAAGAACTCCATTCAACTGTCGTCACGGCGCTTCCTGTCTATTAGCTGCTGAGCTTCTGCCATCATCTGCTCGTGAGTTATGGACGGTTGCGTGTCAACCATGGCTTCTTTTACCTTTGCCCGAAACCACTTGTCGTACGCTTCGGCATCGCTGGTGAACCCGACAGGCAGGGCACCTTCCCTGGCGACACGGGTCAGCAGGATCCTGACCGCATCCGACACGGTAAGGCCGAATTTGGCTAGCGTTTCGGTCGCCTGTGTTTTGAGATCGTTATCTATACGTACATGCAGCATGGATGTGAGCGTTGCCATTTCCGTTCTCCCGAGAAGTGAACTGCACTATGTATCTCAATTGAGATACGGGCAAGCCTGTATAAAACATGCCCAGGCTCACCCACTCGCAGGCCGATACTGCAACGCCTCCGCCAGATGACCGCGATTGATCGCCTCCACCTGCTCCAGATCCGCCAGGGTCCGTGCCACTTTCAATAGCCGGTGCGCCGAGCGCAGTGACAGGGTCAAACGCTCGCAGGCGGTTTCCAGCCATGTCTCATCGACACTCGACAGCGCGCAATGCTTGCGCAGAGCCGGAAGGTCGAGGAATGCATTGGCGCAGCCCTGACGCCGATTCTGTCGGTCGCGAGCCTGTGCAACGATGGCGGCTGCACTGGCAGTAGTATCGCCAGTGTGCGGGCCGGGGTTGAGTGAGGTGGTTTCACGCGCAACCGTCAGGTGCAGATCGATGCGATCCAACAGCGGGCCGGACAGTTTGTTGCGGTAGCGTTGTACCTGCTCGGTGGAGCAACGGCAGCGGCCTGTCGGCTCACCCAGATAGCCACATGGGCAAGGGTTCATTGCCGCGACCAACTGAAAGCGCGCTGGAAACCGCACCCGATCCCGCGCTCGGGAGATCACGATATGGCCGGACTCCAGAGGCTCGCGCAAAACCTCCAGCACGCGCCGGTCGAACTCCGGCAACTCATCCAGAAACAAAACTCCGTGGTGAGCCAGCGTGATCTCGCCCGGCTGTGGACGACTGCCACCGCCCACCAGCGCTGGCCCCGACGCGGAGTGATGCGGTTGTCGAAAAGGACGTTGCGGCCAACTGGTCAGCGGAACCTGACTGGCGACCGATTGAATCGCCGCCACTTCCAGCGCTTCGTACTCATCCAGCGGCGGCAACAAACCGGGCAATCGGCTGGCC
>Ga0065712_10068079_pt1 | contig 15363 bp, 15 predicted proteins | sample MisRhiReplicate1_FD_59099 | JGI IMG/M metagenome (GOLD analysis project Ga0065712, IMG submission 59099) | Miscanthus rhizosphere microbial communities from Kellogg Biological Station, MSU, sample Rhizosphere Soil Replicate 1: eDNA_1 v3... | ecosystem: Host-associated > Plants > Roots >...
GCGGCGGCAGCATAAGCACGAGGCAGACGCCGAGCTTATCTTCATCGGAGCGCGCGGAGAGAGCTACGTCGGCAAGCACAAGGGCTACCGCGTCACCGCGGAGTTCGCCCGGCTCTTGAAGGAAGCCAAAGTTCCCGACAGGTCCTTCTACGATCTGCGCCGGACCTTCCAGACCATTGCCGAGGAGAAGAGCGTCGACCTAGTAGCCGTGAAGAGCATCATGGGCCACGCCCCGAGTTCCGGCGACATGTCCGAAGTCTACCGGCAACGTGTGACGGACGAGCGGCTACGAACTGTGGCCGACGGTGTGCGGAAGTGGCTCTTTGCTAAGCCGGTGAATTCGAAAAAGCCTGCGAAGCCTGCTGCAAAGACAATAGCAAAGGTCACCGCAAAGAGGCCAGCGAAGAGAAAGCTGGATGAGGAGTCGCCCGCCCTCCGCGTAGTAGGTTAGGATTTGTTGATTCCAGGTTGCGGATGGCCGTCCGCACAGACGGGCCGGCGCAGGAGGTCGCACAACCCCTTCAGCGCCGGCCGGTCGCCTGGCTTGTGGAGTTTGTGCTATGTCTGCAAACGCTTCTGTCCGCGCGGATTCTTCTGCTGTGCGGCATATTGATGAGCTGATACGGTTGCTCATTTTTGATTTCAGTGGCGTCCCGATGTTCGCGAACATCAATGACGCTTACACCACGCGAACGAACGCCAAAGGCGAGATGGGATTTCCATTCGGAGACGTACTCGCCGGGTTGCTGGCGGACGCCAACGACCATTGGGTGCAACTGCGGCACACAGAAAAGGCGACTCCCGCTGCGTGGGAAGCCTTTGCGACCGGCCACATCGAAATCCGCCGCATATCTGGTCGGATGACATTCCCCAAACTCTCACGCACCATCGCCGACAGTTTTCATCGGGCGCTCTTTCGCGAGTTGCGAATGGCGGCTATCGATTATGTCAGTAACACCGACGACCGCCTCGCAGAAGCATTGATGTTTGAGGACCTTGCCGCAACGAAGGAGCAGTGGGAAGAGTACATAGAGATCGACCCCAAGAAAGCGGAGCCCTTTCGCCAGCGAGTTATGAAGCTGCACAGTCAGTGGGACCGCATTGAGGCGCGGCTTGACATCGAGTTGTCGCAAGCGATGCGCTTTGCTGACCAGCACACCGCGCCATCGCTGAATGGTCACACGATCACGCCCGTTCGCACGTTCCCCCGTCTGGCTTGCCCCAAATGCGGCGGTACTGAGATCGACCGCAACGGGTCCAGCACCAAGAACGGGTCAAGGGTGCGTTACTACTCTTGCGCAAAATGCGGCCCGTGGAAAGTAGAGCCGAACAAGACCACGGGGGATAAATGACTTTCCACCATTTCCACGGTTTCCGCGCCGGTGGAATGAGTGGAAAGACGTGAGGAAGTCGTGTAGACTTCGATAGTTTCTCTGGTAGCGTAAGTGGCATGAGCCACACGCCCTCTATTGCCCGCAATCGCCTTGCCGTTCCCATCAACGAGGTCGCCGAGCTTCTTGGCGTCTCGAATCGTCACGTCCGAGACATGCTGAACGACGGACGGCTAGGCCCCCAACCTCTTGCGCTGGGAACTTCCAAGCGTTGGCGGGTTGCCGAGCTTGAAGAATGGCTTGCTGCCGGCTGCCCAAATCGTGAGGCATGGAAAGCAATGCAGGATGAGCAGGAGACCTGCAATGCCTAGCACTGTTAGATGGCTCACCCCCGGTGACATCGCCGCGACCCTCGGCGTCGACATCGCAAAGGTTCATGCCTGGCTGAAGAGCGGTGAACTTGTCGGCTGCGACCTAGCAGAGCGGCGAGGAAAGCGCCCTCGGTTCAAGGTTAATCCTGTCGAACTGGAAGCTTTCCTGCGCCGTCGCCAAGTTCAACCACCCGTGCCCCGGCCCCCGCGCTTAAAGCGATTGTCAGCGGTCCCATCCTACGTCTAGTTCCCAGAGTCATCACGGAGGTCCCCGCCAAGTGAGTCAAGCCAATGGAATGGCGACGGCCCCAGACCTGATCGACCAGGAAGCCCTCGTATTTGCTCTGAAATCGATTTTGGCACCCGGCCAAGTGACCGAACTCCGCGCCTTTGAAGTGGTTTTGACAGGAAGCAACTATGTCCACAAGACGGTTAGCGGCTATTTCAACAATGTCGAAAAGCTTGCCGAGGCCGCGGCGACGATCAGACAGGCCGCAGGCGTTTACTTCGTCCCGAACCAAGTCAGGCCGGAATTACTGGCGCGAGCGGTCAACAAGATTCGACCCGTAGGCAAGGAGCCGACTACGACCGACCAGCAAGTGGACCGGCGCAAGTGGTTCATGGTCGATTGTGACTCGCAGCGGGCCGCCGGTAGCGCCCCCCAATGGCGACTGCCCTCAGATGTATATTCCTCTCCGACTTTTTTCCCAACCCTCAGGACAAGCTGGCTGACATAACGCAGCGTCGAGCAGCCCAGGTGAAATCGTCTGGTCCGCCGAAAGCTCGTTCTATACGACACCAACGTGTCGGGCGAGAAGCACAATGGCTGGCTGTCGTGCAAGTTGAGATGCCGGAGGGTAGGTGGTAAGCTGAAGGCGGCCCTGTTTACCGCACTTCGCCGGTCGATTTCCTATGAGCCGGAAGTGCATGAAACCACTGTTTGCTATAGCCCTCTTGGGAGTGATTGTCGGCTGTCTCAAAGAAGTGAAGCCCCGAACGGCGTCCGAGCTCATGTCCGCATGGGCCGACCTTGGAATTTATGTCCCGACCGAAAAGGATGTCGTATTCATCCGGGACCGACTCCCAGATTCTTTGGAGGCACTTCGGGTGAGGCTTGCCCACAATGACAAACATGTGCGCATGGAGAAAAGTAGCGTTGGGAGAGCAGCATGACGAAACCGCGCTCGCGCTTTTGCGGGAAGCGGCTTCGAGCAAACCGATCGAGCCATACATCTCCGAGGGCGGTCACGGACATTCATCCAATCCCATGCATGGCCCCTGGGCCACGCATTATCTGTCCTCGTGGAACGGCATTTTCTTCTTGTATAGCTCCAGATGCTTCTCGCCATCCTCTTTGCTTTCCTTGTTTGGGGCCAGTTCGACCACCTTCGACTGCCACTTAACAGCATTTTCGAAATCGCCAGCCTCCGCGTAGGCAGCCGCGAGAGTATCGAGATACCCGACTTTTTGCCATTTAGTCAGTTCGCACGCCTTGGTACTGCATTCAATAGCATGCTTTCCGTCTCGGATTTTGCCATCTGCCGAAGTCGCTAGCAGCCAAGCCAAGTTATTCAGTGCAGATATATGGTCAGGCTTCAAGCGTAGGGCTTCCTGATAGTCCGCTACCGCGCGGGCCAGTTCTTTCTGGTCGATCCATGCTCCGGCCCGTTCGACATACACCTCTGTGTTCTTTGGATTGAGCCTGATAGCTTCGGTTAAGTCCCTGATGCACTTAGCGGTTTCTCCTTTCTTCCTCCAAACCATCGCCCGACCCCGCCAGGAAATCTCTTGGTTATAGAAAGGAACATTCTTGCCAGGCAGGCGAATTGCCTCGGTAAAGTCACTGATCGCGTCATCGAGCTCATCAGCCGCAAACCGCAATGCTCCGCGGTCGTTGAAGTAACGGGGGTTGTTGGGCTCAAGCTGAATCGATTGATCGCAGTCTTCGAGTGCCGCTCGCAAGTCGCCCTTCATGCCCAAAAGCAAACCTCGATTGTGGTAGGCGACGGCGTTCTTAGGATCCACACGAATGACGCTGCTGTAATCGCGGATGGCTTGCTCTAGTTTTCCCTGTGCTTCCAAGGCAAGCGCGCGTGTTATGTAATACAGACTTTCTTTGGGATCGAGACGAATTGCCTCACTTGCGTCGGTAACCGCTTCGGCAAGCTTTCCTTGGAGGTTGTAGGCGCACGCGCGATTATTTAGAGCGGGTGCCGAATCCGGTTTCAGCTGAATCGCCATGGCATAGTCTTTGATGGCCTTATCCAGCTCCTCCTTTTTTTCCCAAACAAGCCCCCGGCCGACATAACCGTCTGGTGATTTGGGCTTTAAACGTATGAATTCATCGTAATCCAGCAGGGACTTGTCCAAGTCCCCTTTGAATTTCCAGGCAGCCGCTCGGTTCAGACGATAGTGGGCTTCATTCTTCTTATTGTTCAAGCCACTGGTGTAGTACTCGATGGCTTCGTCCACAAGCATCGCATCGCGCTTCCGTACCCATACCCCACTGACTTGGATGCTGTCGCCTTCAAGATCTTGCACGATCGAGCCCGCAGAGATGTGCTCTAGACTAGAGCCATCCCGGCCCATCGCCCCATCTTTCCAAAAGACTCGCTTGCCAAGCCAGGTCTCGGCCGACAGTCCCCAGGCCGGCGTCGCGAGCAACGTGACCAAAGCCAGTACGCCAAGGATTCTCGGAGAGAAGCTCATTGATTTGCTCCAAGCGGAAGCCGCCTACAGTGCAATGTTTGGATTTAGGGACTCTGGTCTGAAACCTCTGCGGCAAGAGAAAGACCACGCGTCATCGAGTTTTGGTGACGGCGAATAGGGCAGGGATAAGCGTAAACGTTCGAGTCTGCCGGTGCAATCATGATCAAGGAACGGTAATGATACCACTTGCCCCTGATGTCCAATCCTGGGGCGAGTACTTCATGCCGGCATTGTAGCGGAGCCGGTATCGACGAGTTCCCGGTCGAGGATGAGGAGAAGGTTGGAGATCTGTTTTGCTTTGCGAAGTAGTCGCACGCTCGAGGGTATTTTCGTACCCAACTACCGAAACGACGTTTTGGTTGGAACTCGTTCGGGCGGGATGGCGGAAGCGTGGGCGCAGAATCTGCTTGATCCCTTCGGAAGCCTGCTCGATCAGGCGGGCTGAGAAAAGGTGTATTTGCCCGGAGTGGCAAGTCCTTACCGGCAACTCAGCGAATCTACTTTTTCGTTGAAAGCGAGTCCCTCAACCACTAAGATGTCCGACGGACAGGAACTTCCAATGGTTAACTCAATGCGAACTGCAATCCTGATCGTCCTATCCTTCGCGCTTTTCGCAGGCGGTTGCGGCGGTGCGCCCACTACCAAGAAGAAGGCAGCGCCAACGAAAGCCAAGGCGACATCCGCGAAAAAGACCGATGATCCTCCAAAGGCGAAGAAGTCAGACTCGCTGGTAACGAAACAGCCGACCAAGGCAGACGAGGGGACTCCGTTCCTAAAGCCGGAACAACTGCAGCCGCACGAGAAGGATGTTTCAAGTATCCTCGAGCCAAAGTCTAGCGATGTTTCCGTTCCTTCAGAAGCTCCTCTTGATTTCGATCCTTTGACACTCCTCGGAAAAGACGATGATCTGGTCGTTCGCGTTGACGCAGCCCTTGTGGAACACCCGGTGGAGCGATTTCTGTCTGGAAGCGGCTCGATGCTGGAATTCTTAGTTCCATTCCATCCGGGCTGTCAGTCAGATTGGACCTTCGCGGCGCCTGCGGATGAAGGGACAATGATTATTTCAGAGTGCACTATTTTCCCGACTGCCGCAGACCGGGATATGCGTCTGGCATCCGGTTTACTGGAAAAACGAGACCCAATCGAATTCGAAGGGAAGACCTACTTCAAATCGAAGGAGAATTCCTGGCCTGAGGCATATTACCTTGTGGGCACTCGGGCCATTTTTGCGGGCAAAGAATCCCGGGTTAGAGAAGTGATCAAGGCCAAAGGGCCCCCTGACACGAAACTAGCCAAACTCGCGAAGTTGGTTCAGCAAAAAGGTCAAGCGATGTTAGCATTCAATAACACCGGTGAGCAGATTTTCGGCGGAGACGTAAAAACGTTTGGCCTGCCACCGGACGCAGCTGGTTTCTTCAAGCAACTTTCCCACGGTAGTGCTGCCATCGACCTGCGTAGCGGCAATTTCCTCGAGTTGTATCTTGACGCACCGGCAGATAAGGGAGCGGACTTAGAGATAGAGAGCAGGATGCTTCTAGGTGCGCTAACCAAAGTTGTCGCCGCCGCGAAGAAAGACGTAGGTGCTGAACGAGATGCCTCTACGAGAATGTCGTTGCTCTCAGTGGCCGAACAGAGCCTTGCCGGCGCGATCGTGAAAAAGGAGGGAGATCTCTTGCACCTCACTCTCCCCACGCCTGCAGACTTTGGCCGAATAACGGATATGCTCGACGGTAGGAAGCAGACTAGAGAGTCAGAATCGGTACAGCCACCGGCTTCGGCTCCGGCGAAATCGCCGGCCTCTCCAAAGGCCAGCCCTCCTTCCGCAGCCAAGCCGGCCGAGAATCCCGTCCCCACGTCGACAGAGGCCTTTGTTCCCGGAAAGCCCGTTCCCGTCTCCGAGGTCCTAGAAAAAAGTATGGACCCTAAATTGGCCTCCAGCCTCCACCAGGCGACGGTTCTGATTCGTGGCGCTGCTGTAGAGATTTCCTATCACCCTGTCGGGTCGCAGTGGTCCGTCGTCGTCGCCGATCACCGCGACCCCACTCGAAAGCTGAAATGCCAGCTCGTCGAGAGCCAGCCTTGGCTCAAGGTCGTTCCGGGGCAAGCGGTGGTTGTTCGCGGCTCTTTCAACTTGACATTCCTAGTTATCGAGAAGGCAGCTATCACCGCCGTCGGCGAGAACCCGCTCCGTGTTATCTCCGCTGATCAGTTGGCCGCCGAGTACAAAGAGGACCGTAAGGCGGCAAATCGTAAGTACGCCGGTAAGTGGATACTCTGCAGCGGGGTAGTTAAGAATCCAGAAGCTGACCACACGGAACTGGACGTGAAGGGAGAGGTGTTGGCCGGAGTCGACCGCGGCGGCGGTCCGTCGGAGAAATTCAGCTTAACGGGGGGCCAACGCGCGACTTTCTTGGCCAAGTGCCCCCTTCGCTTAGAGGGGCAAGGGATGTACCTGACGCACGCTTTATCCTATTCGGACGAGGCAGTCAAATCCGCGCTGGCGGGCCTCGCTCGCTACGATCCGCCCCCGGAGGAGCTTAAACCACAGCAGACGACTGTGCGGCAACCGACACCCCCGCCGACAATGACTTTTAGCGTCGAGGCTTTCAACAATAAGATCGTTGAGGAAAACGTTGTACCGAGCAAAGCCTTTGCTAACCAGTGGGTGACCTTGGACGGCGTGGTAAGCAGCGATGAGAGGTATTCATGGCGAAGCGACCGAGTCATTCTTCTCGATCCCGCCAAAACTCGCGAACAAGCCCATTGTCTGTTTGACTCGCCACAGGACGCTTTGCGTCTGATGCCTGGCCAGAAGGTGAAGATCAAGGGACAGGTGCCCTATTCCGTCGAAATGACGGTTGTGGGAATTCCCGCTCTAAGGCACTGCGAGCTCCTGCAAGCAGGACCAAACCCGGTCAAATCCATTTCAGCCGATGAACTCGTCGCTGAGGCAAAGGCGGAAGAGACGAAGCCGCGTAGCGATGAGGAGTGGCTCGTCTGCTCCGGCACGTTTGGAGGTATCCGCCTGGGCGAGGTTTTGGTGCGAGGGAAAGATGGGGCCGTCGTCACGGGTGATATTGACTTCTCGCTGGAGGCCAAAGAGGCTTTTGAGACCTGCGACGAAGGCGCACCAATCCGCGTGCTTGGATACCGCGACCGCAAAGCCGATCCGGCGGAGGCCAGCCTCAGATTCTGCTATCCGCTGAAGAAATGATGGCTCTATGCGGTCTGACCCCAGCGCTCGACCTCGCAAACGAGCCCTTCTCCGTCACGCGGAAGTAACTTCGGCTTGGACAGTCCTGGTTGTCATGATTATGGCTTTCCCCGCACCCAGGCTTGATCATCTTTGCTGAGCTTCTCGAGTGGAACTTGGATCTTGCTTCCATCCTCGCGCTCCAAATGGACGGTCTTGTCGGCGAGCTTTTCGAATTGGGCCTTCACCGAAAATCGTCCGTCGGCGCTTTTCCATTGCCGCAAGTCTGAACTCTTCTCGGAGGGAGGGTCCTTACGTTTGCTGGCCTTCGTTTTCTTGTCGCCTGTCGCCATCGGATCTTTTTGAGCGGATAGGTGGGGCAACTCAATGAGGCGGGTCCCGCCATGCACACTTAAAGCGACAAGGCTACCATCAGCAGAACTGGCAACATCTGTGACATAGGATTGATCTTCGAGGACCCGTAAACTTACGCCGGTCGCGCAATCGTAGAGGTCAGCGCCATAAAGGTGGTAGACAATCAGCCCATCATTGCCGACGAAAGTAGCTCCGTAAATCTTTTTGTCCAACTTCCCTACGCTATTGAGTCGCTGTTGAATTTTTATGGTTTTCTTCGGCTCACCGGTCTCGCGGTCATAATGTTTGATCTCGAAGGAGGAGTGATCGAATGCCAGGAGCGTTGTTCCTTTAGCCCCGAATTGTAAAGTTCTCAACACGTGCCCATCTCCCAGAGTCCACATGGGTTTCCGCGCCTCCGCGTCCCAGACCCGCATTGAATTGTTCCCGGAGTCCTCCATGAACGTGGCAACCCGCTTGCCATCGGGCGAGACAACAATGGCAGCTGGATAATAGGTCGGATCGGATTCGGCGGTCGATTTTTTGCCGGAGGCGATTTCGACCAAGTCAATTCCGCCAGCTCGGCAGGCTGCCACAAGGCGACCGTCCGGCAATACTGCCACAGGGGTCGCCTTCTCGATCTTGCTATAGCCCGTCAGAGTGGCGACTTTCACGGTCAGCCCCGGCTTGTGGTTCTTAAGGTCCCAGCACTTCAGAAGACCGCGGTTCCCACTGGTTACAATCTGCTGTCCGTCCGGTGTAAACGCCAGGAAATCCAAATGCGTCTCCTCATTCGGTTCTGCGGGATACCCCTTGAGAGTGTAAGTCAGCGCCCCGGTGCGGGTGTCCCAGAGCCGGACTTCCGCGTGTTTTTTCTCGGCATAAACGCCGACGGTATTCGTGGTCGCAAGCCACTTTCCGTCAGGGCTAAGCGCGATTGCGCGATTGACTAAACCAACGCCTTCGAACATCGCCGGGAGAACGAAAGCGTCTTTCTTTTGTTCAGCAGCGGGGGCAACTTCCAGCGACCAGTCGGCGTCGGTAGTTCCACCTTTTGGATCAATCGTCTCGGCGGGACGTGCCGGAACACCATCAATAATCGCGATCAGCATACGATTGGCGTGCCTTCCTACCGCCGCCTTTAGCTCCGGAATTTTTTCCAGCCGCAGCACCTGCTTCGCAAGCTCTGCGCCTTCGGCATTGAGTGGCTCGTTGAACTTTGCGGTAACTTCTTCATAAGATTTCATATCCAGCTTGATGCCGTCCGCGCGCTCAATTAGCGCATCCAGTTCCATTTGAAGCGCCTTGAGCTTGGTCGCAGCCAGCGCTGCGGACTTCTCGTCCTTCACCTCGGCCAACGTGGCGGAGACCTTCTTTGTGAATGCGATGGTCTCCTCAAAGGCCGTTTCGGCTCGTTTGACGGCCTCGGCAGAGCTGGGTGACTGAGCTAAGATGGCCAAACAGCAAAGCCAGCTAATAATCAATACTGCCGTAAATGAGAAACTTCGAGTTGAGGCCATGGAAGATTCCTCGCGAGACATAAGACAATGGAATTCTCAAATGACTTGTCAGCCTCTCCAGGGCACTTTAGTAACGTCTTCTTGAGCATTTCAACGCCGTGGGCCGAGATATGGTTCACGGAGAATTGTCACATGAATTCGCAGGAATTGCAAATTGCTCGTCGGCGTGACGAAGGAGGGCGTTGCAATTCCTTCCGTAAGGCATTCCGAGAGTGAAAGAAACGCCGGACACCCCAAGAAGTTAACAAGCCGGTCCCTTGCGGACCCCGAAATTCTGTTTTCGGAATTCTGCCTATTTTACCAGCCGACCGGATGTTTAGTGTGGAGCCGTTAGAGACCGCAGGAACAGTGTGAGTTGCAATCGCTGGTCCTGGGAAAGGTCGAAGAATTGGCGGGCCGAGCGGGACGCTTCTCCCGCATGAAGGGCGATTGCCTGCTCTAAGGTGGCAGCCCGACCGTCATGCAAGTAAGGGGCGGAGTCACGAACGCCCCAGAGGGGAGGAGTTTGCCATTCGCTTCGGGTTGCGCCGACGAGCTTTGATGTATCCAGCCTAGAAGTGGAAAACATGCCCGACCTCAATGTAGGGATGGGCTGCAATGAGTCTTCAGATTCCGCCGTGTTGGGAACGAAGTTGGCATAACTTCCTGAATCAACGAGATCCGAGCCCATGTCATGCAACAAGAGATCGCTGTAAATCCCTTTCACATCGCCAAGGTGCGGACGGTGGCATGCCGCACAGCCGACCTGACGAAAAAGGTCTTGTCCCTTCGCCAAATACGCCGCGTCTTTCGGATTCTCAGGAATTGATTCATCGGGCTGACGCAAGCTGGCGACGTAGTCAGTCAGTGACTTACACTCTTTTTCGCTTAGGTCTTGACCTAGCGCTTTGTAATCGGGCCGATTGGGAACTCCAGACTGTTCTTGCCCGGGAACATGGAGGCCCAGTTCGACAGCGCAGGCAGCCAGAACGAAGTCCTCAAGGTGCGCTTTTTGGCCTTTCCACCCAAAACGGCCGATCTTCCCATCCTTGAGCTTAGCAACGCGACCGTGCACCTCCGGAAAGTCCAGTAGCGTCTCGCCTGCGGCAGCCTCGATCACCTCGTCGGGGATGGTGTCGATCTTACCGCTGCCGAAAAGAGCCGGTGCGTTGCGTTCGCTCACGAGAAGCGTAAAGTCGCCAATGATCCTAGTCGTATTCTTGGTCTTTGAGCGCGCCTCATCACGCTGCTCGGCGAGTGCGCTGAAGCTACTCGTGCCGGCGATTCGCGTGCGAAAAATCGAGTATCCGGGGTCTGTAGAGAAACGATGCAGGACGATGCTGATTGAGCCTTTGAAGCCGGGATGAACCCTCTCCAAGAATTGGTGATCTGCGCAGATCTGCTCCTCGCGAGTTACGGCCGGTTTAGCGTCCGCCTGCTTGGGGGTATCCGCCGGCTTCGACGAACGGCTGCCAAGCAAGATCCAGACAACGGCGAGGGCTGGTCCGGACGGGACTGACGGGACCGGACGGTTACTGAATACGGAGACAATCTGAACATTCTTCGCTGCTGAACCGCCGCCGCCTGTACCTCCTTGATTATGGCAAGCGACGCATGATGTTTCGTTGAACATCGGCCCTAGGCCGTCCCCGCTATGGCTGCGCGAGTCGCCAGGCAGCCACTCGCGGACGAATAGCTCGCGTCCCTGTTCTCGCCCCTCGTTTGCAGCTACTGAGGTTGCGGGAGGAAGAATGGTTGTGGCACCCACAACTCCGATCAGAAATCCACGGGCCAACGAGTAACCAAGCATAGATCCTTCCTCCACTGAAGAAAGTACGGGTTCCCAAGAGCAAGGTGGTCTCAATATATGCCTTTTGTCGAGCGGCCGTCAAATCGAAAGTGATACCCCTGGCACCGCACAATCCACTATCGTCACGATCATCAGGCTTCGCAGGCTGTACTTCATGGATTACGGTTTAGGCGGATTCGGGGCGGGTATCGACATTCTGAAATTCCCTTTCTCGCCTTCAGTAATCCTGTAGCCTTCGGCTTTTTCGAGAATGTCTTGGAGGTATTTGCGCTTGCCACGCTCGATGCCTTCGGAGACCCTGGCTTTATTTTCTGACGTTGCGAGGATGCGATGGTCCAGCCACCACGCCAGTCCCATTGCGACGACCACGGTAATCCAGAACAAGTCCCGGAGAGAGAGCCGCATCAGGCTCCGCAGGCTGTACTTCATGCGCTTATAAGTGGACCCGGCCAAAAGGGGCTGACAAAGTTAGACCACCCACCAATGGAGATACCACTCAAGGGCTTCGTTTATCCAGTCTGATGCTTGGGCGATGGCGGTTATCGGATAGTAAATCGTCGCCCACCATTGCACTGGTACATAGCCATGCTGTGCAAGCCATCCGACAGGCCCCCAGCTCAGCACGTAGAATACGGCAACCAGGAAAAGCGCGATTCCGATGACAACGACGCCGGTTCCTTTCCCCTTGTCTTCCATGCCTCTGATTCTAACCGCCCACCGTTCCCCACCGTACAGACCGGGAAATCCAGCCACTTAGAATTGTGGCGTGGAAGTCAATCCTCGCCAGCATGAAGACACAGACCGATGCCCGAATTGCCAAGGTCGGGGAACGGTCAGCGCTCCGCCTGATGCGGATGGCGACAATCGGCCTGTAATCTGCCTAGAGTGCCACGGGACCGGCAAGAAGCCCAATTCGCGGCAATCCGAGCCAAGGCAGACCTAGGCCGCCCCGTCTCAAACGACGCATCGGTAGTGCGTCAGTTTGAAATTCAGAATTCGGCTACGGCCCGGAATTCTTGACGTACTCCGTGAACCCTAGGCCGCACTCACACTTAAACGCGATGTTCCAGCCTACCGGGTCATCTCCCCGAATTTAGGCCGCTGCACAACGTCCGCGTAGTGAGGGTGTTTGCCGATAACTGTAACCTTCGCGCTGCCGCACTTCGGGCAGGGAGGCATCTTGATTTGCATGGCCTATGCGCCGTCCTCAAAAGACGCTTCCAGACCCCATTCGCTTGCGAGCATGGCGATATGCTCTCGCAATTCAAACCGCGAATCCGAATGCTCTCGGATGCATTCAAAGAGATTGTCGTACTGCTCCCTGGCGAGAAAGGCCGGGAAGACGACCGATATTGCGCCGTCGCGGGTCAAGAAATTCAGGACCGTGCTGCCGCCTGTGCGCGTGAGAGTCTTCTCATCCATAAACCCACCATCCGATCCGCAAGGGAGTTCGGGGCGGGGACCGCAGAGTTGCGAGAGAGCGCCGGGAAAACCAGTTCGTTGCCGCCATCGTCCCACGGTTCCAGGGAAAAGCAAGGACAAACTTCGGCTTTGCCCCGCGAATCGCGAATTCCCAAACTGACCGTTTCGTGAGGTAAGCGGCGTCCCCTTTAAGATGGCAGTTGCAGCTTTAATCCGGCTCGCGGCATACGGCATGCACCTCCCTCTTCTCATGGATACGCGGTCAAGTATTCCTGTTCTTGAACGGATGGCTCAAACGCTCGCCCTGGCTGCTAATATTTCCGCAAATGTAAGGCATCGCGTCACTTGCGCTCTAGGGATTGGCCAGCAAGAGAGTGGCGCATCGCTGGATTCCAAAGAACCACCGTGCTGCCAGGACAGTCGTGGCGGAAACCACCGTCCACAATCCCATTGACCCTATAGCTCCCCACCCGTCTTTGGTGGGCAACCGGCATTTCTGCCCACCAAATACCCCAAAACCTACATGGTCATTTCCAGAGTAGCTGTCGGTCGGCTTTTGACAAGGCAACGCGGTCGAGTATCTCGGGGTCGTCGGACGACTTGGATGCGCGAAAGGTCGGAGCTTCGACGCGACAGCGAATTCCATCTTCGATCCATGAACAAGTGCAAAGCAAACGGCGCGGATGGTCGAATTGGAAGCGAGAATTCTTGTCGATTCTCCACTCCCGTATGTGCAACTGGCCGTCCGGGTAGCGGCTCCAGAAAATCACTTGTTGCCACTTCTGGCCAAGCTGTGCACTGTACTGCTCGTTGAGTTCAATCACATCGACATGGGCGGTAGTTCCGCGCGGCACCGTCTCGATTGGAACTGGCGGCGGCGGCCGAAGCCCAAGGGGGTCCCACCAAAAAAACACGCATGATGCCGTCAACAGAGCGACAAGCATTCGCAGGCTGAACTGATACCAGCGGCGCTTCGGCTTCTTGCTCACGGCGCACTCCTTTGAACGCATTCTACCGCCTGGTGCTTTGCGAACCAAATACCAGTCAGTGCGGAACATGAGTCCGGCACGGCATCGGCTGAAGCTATTCCCGGCGTGGCGACAAGATGGCTTTCGCAAGTTCAGTTGACCGGTAAGTGACCACAACGAACCTATGTCCGCAACCGCACTTATGCCCCGTGATTCGGGCATCGGCATTTTCCAGAGTAGGCAAATCGTCCCCCGAGAAGAAGAATTCGCTGACGGTGTCCCGAACGGTGCTTCCGCACTTTGGGCATCTGGGATCGACCATCAGAAACATACGGAAAGTCGCCGCAAGCTCTGCGCCGTGTGTGCACGGTCATCTAACTTGGTGAGGCCGTGCAGAATGCTTTCCTCCAACCTGCCTCGTGCCGTGCTTGACTTCAAAAGTGAAGGCCAGACCGCAACGGCACTTGTACGCGAAGACAGTATATTCAGGCGGCGCATTGGTCAGCGTCGGACTGAACAGCGGGTAGTGGTCGTGCGAGCCTACCAACTGAACATCGTCTGCTTCGCAGCGCGGGCATTGGGGGGCAAAGTCCATATAGTCCCTCCGCACGTCGAGTGAGCAGGCCGCGTGCCAGTTCCGTGACGCGCAATAAAAAACCCCCGGCGCTTAGGCCATAAGCATCGAGGGAGAGTTCGCTGGCCGCATTTACCGAGGATCTTGCTGACGTGCCGCGAACGAATCGTCCCCCCTAGTTTGGGCGCTCGCAGATGCCATTAATCTTGCCAGTTTCAACGCCCTGCGGACGGCATCTGGCGTAACAAACTCCCGAATGACGATCTGCGGCACATTCGCCCGCCCCGATTCGATTTCGTGAAGCCATTGAAGATTGCGGGCCGTTTTGGATTTTATGCCCGCGGGACTCTTATGTCGTGGTGCGTTATTCATGCTTGGCAAGAGTTGCAAACTCTGTGCCTGTTGGCTGGCTGGTAGTGTGCAGGACGTTAGCCCGGCCGAGCTGCTGCGACAGGCGATTAGTGCCGGTCGAGAGCAACTGCCGCCACTCGCTTTAGCCAATAAGCGATTTTGTCCGCCGCTTCACTTTCGTCCGCACCGTAGTCCAAGAGCTGCGGAGTGGGGACCGACTCCGAAGATTCTGGAAGGGCGCGAAGTGAAATCAGAATATGGAAGCCGACGTTTGGCAGCGGTTCGGCGTATGCGGATCGCCCTTGCCACTGTACCCGTACGACGTCGCAGCTATCGTCGCGGACTACCGCGTCGGGCAACTTGTTCCGAATCAGTGAGCTTAGGACGGTAGGATTCATGCCGCAGATTGTAGCCGGGAGCGTGACGGAATTGTGAATCACTCATCACTTTGTTGCCCTCAACTGGCGCATAGCAATTAGCCCCAAGAACGCGGCGGCCTGCCCAGCGGATAGTTGCACCTGATTGGAGAGCCCATGAGACAGAGCACTCCCGGCTCCTGCCGGCGGGGACGGAAAAAATTGGAGCCCGACCCCATGACAGGCTGCCGCGCACCTTCACCCTACACGACTGGGCGCATTAAAAAACCCCTCGTCTACCATAGGCAGGACGAAGGGTTTTCTGGATTCGTGTTCACCCGCCTGGAGAGGGCGAGGTGATACGTGATTCTCTATATCGGCCAGAACGGCCAAAAAGTTTACGCCATTCAAACCGGACGCGCATG
>Ga0065712_10000275_pt1 | contig 15341 bp, 8 predicted proteins | sample MisRhiReplicate1_FD_59099 | JGI IMG/M metagenome (GOLD analysis project Ga0065712, IMG submission 59099) | Miscanthus rhizosphere microbial communities from Kellogg Biological Station, MSU, sample Rhizosphere Soil Replicate 1: eDNA_1 v3... | ecosystem: Host-associated > Plants > Roots >...
GTCCGGCGAGATCGCGGGCAGCCGCATGGTCGAGCGGGTCGAGGCTCTTCCATTCCTCGATGACCGCGGCCAGGGCTTCCGGCGGCGCGTCGACGTCGAGCGACTCGACGCGCGAGATGAGGACGCGCCGGACGCCGAGCGTGGACTCGATGGCTTCGGCGGCGCGTTCTTCCTCGGCGCGCGCGGCAGCCGCGCGCGCCAGACTGTCGTGGGCCGCTGCCACGGCCGCGGAATACTGATCGCTCACGCTTGCCTCCGCATCAGTCGCGCCGGCGGCCCATCGGGCCTGCAACGCGCCGAGGCGCGACTCCGCGCCTGGGCTCGATGCCGAAGCCGCCAGATCATTGACCTCGCGCACCAGGTCCTTCAGGGCCCGGCGCTTCATGTCCAGTGCGTGCTGCCGCGCGATCTCACGCTCGGCGGCCGCCTTCTGCTCGTCCTCGAACGCCCGGAGCAACGCCCGCGCCTTTCGCGCCACGGCGGGATTGGCCGCGCGGGTCGCCACGCTCTTGAGCGCCGCCTGATCGGAGGCGATGCGTTCGAGCGCACCAAGCGCCACGTCGCGGAAGTTGCTGCGCAGCGCTGTTGCGGCCAGTTCCGCCGGGTCGGTCATGCCCTCGAGGGCGGCCATTCGCACGCCTTCGATCTCGGCGCGACGGCCGACCGTGCCGAGCGCCTTCTGGTCGCCTGCCAGCCGGCCGAGTGCCGCGCGGCAGATCGACTCCCGCTGGGCCGTCTTGGCGACGAGCACGAAGTGCTTCTGCGCGGCGGCGGCCGGCAGCGCGCCGAGCGCGTCGAGCGCGGCAAGGCTGGCGGCTTCGTCGGCTTCGTAGGCGCCGAGGGCGATGTCGAGCAGGACGCCGGCGGCTTCATCACGGACACCCTCGTCCGCGTCGCGGCCGAGCGTGTCCGCCAGCACCGCCACCGTGCCCAGCTTGCTGACAGCGGCCCGCCGCACGCGGGGGTCGTCGTCGTCGCGCACGATCGCCGCCAGCAGATCCTGCTCGTCTTCCGGGATCTCCTGCACACCCGCCGCGCGAACGGCAGGGTCGCTGGCCTTCCACTTTGGCTGCGTCTTGAATCGGTCGAGAATACCCATCGTTGACGTCGTGTCGGTGGGGGGGGTCGGCGGGTGCCTCCAGCCTGCGAAGAGCCTGGATCGACAAGTCTACAGGAGTTGGGGACAGTCCCCAAGTGGCGACAGGGCTCGGGACTGTCCCCCAGGTCCGGCCCACCGAACCACGGGTGGCACCCCAGCGTTTACGATGGTCACGGCTCGGCCTTTGCAGCCAACGCGCCACATGCCCTCGCGCAGTCACCGGTTCGTGACCCTCCTCGCCCTGCTGGTGCTCTGCGGCGCCTGCGGACATTCGAGCGAGAGCCCTGGCACGGGTTCGCCGACACCCGTCCCCCCGGCCGCCGCCATCTGGTACACGGCGGTTGGCGCGAGCGATGCCGCCGGTGTCGGCTCCTCTCTTCCGTGTATTCCTTTCACGGATTGTCCGGGCGGAATGGGTTACGTTCCGCGGGTCGCGCGCCAGCTCCGCACGGACGGCCACAACGTGACGCTGACGAACATGGGCATTCCCGGCGCCGTGCTGTCGCCGGCGACGCAGCAACTCGGTAACCAGTACGGCCTCGGGATTCAGGCGAACTTCATGGAGGAGGAGGGCCCCTTCGTCCCGAAGGACACGACGCTCGTGACCATCTTCGCGGGCGGCAACGACGCGAACACGATCGGCACGGCCATCGACCGCGGCGCGGCCACGCCTGCCGAGGCCGACGCGTATATCGATCGCCAGGTCGCATCGTTCGCCTCCGACTACGCGTCGCTGCTCGCCATGGTGCGCGGACGCGCGAACAACCCGCGCATCATCGTCCTCAATCTCCCCAACTTCGCGGGCCTGCCGTTCATGGCGGGACGCACTGCCCGGCAGAAGCGCTGGATCGAGCGGTTGTCGGTCGGATTCAGCACCGCGGGTGCGAACCGTCTGGCCGCACAAGGCGTGCTCGTCGTCGATCTGCTCTGCGACGCACGGTCCTACCAGGCCTCCAACTACTCGAGCGATGGATTCCATCCTAACGATCAGGGCTACGCGTACCTCGCGGGCGAGGTCCTGAATGCAGTGAACGCCGGGTCGTGGCCGCCACCCGCCTCGTCGTGTCCCGAGATGCGGCAGGCGCCGTAGGCGTGGCCGAACTAAAGTTCGGCCCGTCGACTGCCTTGTCGTATGCTGAACCGGATGCTTGACGCGAAGTCGGCGCCGGCAGCCATCCGCCGCGCGAACATCGACGATGTCCCGACCATCCTCTGGTTCATCCGCCAGCTGGCGATCTACGAGAAGCTGGAACACCAGGTGGTCGCCACGGAAGACGGGCTGCGCGCGTCGCTGTTCGGTCCGCGGCCCATGGCTGAAGTCGTCCTCGCGGAGCACGACGGACGGGCCGTCGGCTTCGCGTTGTTCTTCCCGAACTACTCGACGTTCCTGGGCCGGCCGGGGCTGTACCTCGAGGATCTCTTCGTGCGCGACGACTACCGCGGGCGAGGCGTCGGCCGCCAGCTGCTGCAGCACCTCGCGGGCCTCGCGCTCGAGCGCGGCTGGGGCCGAATGGAATGGGCGGTGCTCGACTGGAACGCACCGGCCATCGGCTTCTATCGCCGGCTGGGCGCGAGCCTGCTCGAGGACTGGCGCCTCTGCCGCCTGACCGGTGACTCGTTGGCCCGGCTGGCCACGCCCGGCGGCACTTCCTGATTCACGACACATGGCGAAGCGACGGCCCGAATCGGAACCTTCCCTCTGGGACCTGCCCGAAGACACCACTACCACCGCCGCCAGCGCACCAACGGGCTCCGGCAATTCAGGCGGTGGCGCGAGCGTGGCCCTGCACGAAGCCGCGCAGTCCCGGTACCTGAACTACGCGCTCTCCGTCATCACGTCGCGCGCGCTGCCCGACGTGCGCGACGGGCTGAAGCCGGTCCAGCGCCGCATCCTGTACACGATGTGGGAGCAGAACCTGACGTCGGACGCCAAGCACCGCAAGTGCGCAAAGGTGGTCGGCGACGTGATGGGCAGCTATCACCCGCATGGCGATGCGGCGATCTACGAGACGCTCGTCCGCCTCGCACAGTCCTTCTCGCTGCGCTATCCGCTGATCGATGGCTCCGGCAACTTCGGGTCGCTCGACGGCGACAGCGCCGCCGCCATGCGCTACACCGAATGCCGCCTGGCACGCGTCAGCGACGAGCTGCTGACCGAAATCGATCGGGACACGGTGCCGTTCCGACCGAATTACGACGGCACGAAGACCGAGCCAGTGGTGCTGCCGGCGCGGCTGCCGCATCTGCTCTGCAACGGCGCTACCGGCATCGCCGTCGGAATGGCCACGAGCATCCCGCCGCACAACCTCGGCGAGATCGCGACGGCGCTGCTTCGGCTGATCGACAACCGCGAGCTGAGCACCGCGCAGCTGTGCCGGTGGGTGAAAGGGCCCGACTTCCCCACTGGCGGCCAGATCCTGAACGCTCCCGAGGAGCTGAAGCAGATCTACCAGACGGGCTCCGGGGCAATTCGCCTGCGCGGCACGTGGGAGAAGGGCCCGATGTCGCGTGCGGGCCAGACGCTGTTCGTCACCAGCATCCCCTACATGGTGAACAAGGCGACGCTGGTCGAGCGCATCGGCGAGATCGTCGAGTCGCGGAAGCTCCCGCCGCTGGTGGACGTCAAGGACGTCTCGACAGACGATGTGCGGATCGAGCTGACGCTCAAGAAGGAAGCCGACCCGCAGCTGGTGATGGCGTACCTGTGGAAGCACACGCCCCTGCAGACGACGTTCCCCGTGAATCTCACCTGCCTGGTTCCGACGGAAAACCCGGAGGTCGGCCGGCCCGAGCGCCTGGACCTGCACCAGATGCTCTGGTACTTCCTGAAGTTCCGCCTCGACGTCGTCACCGGGCGGCTGGAGCACGAGCTGAACGCGCTGAAGGCGCGCATTCACATCCTGGAAGGCTTCGAGAAGGTCTTCGACGCGCTCGACGAGATCCTGAAGATCGTCCGCAAGTCGGACGGCAAGGCCGACGCGGCCGCGAAGATCATCGCCCGCTTTCATCTCGACGCTGCGCAGGCCGACGCGATCCTCGAGTTGAAGATCTACCGGCTCGCGCGGCTCGAGATCCTCGTCATCACCAACGAGCTCGCCGAGAAGCGCCGGCGCGCGCGCCAGATCTCTGGGCTGCTCCGCAGCGAACAGGATCGCTGGGACCTGGTGCGAGACGAGATCGCCGCGATTCAGAAGGCGTACGGGGACAAGACGAATCCCCGGCGCACCGCGTTTGCCACCGACGACACCGACATCGAGTTCTCCGAGGACGACTTCATCGTCGAAGAGGACGCCGTCGTGATCGTGTCGAGCGACGGGTGGGTGAAGCGGCAGAAGGAAGTGAAGGATCTGGCCACGACGCGCCTGCGCGAAGGCGACTCGGTCCTCAGCGTGCAGCCGGGCAGTACGCGCGCGACGGTCGTGTTCTTCTCGAACTTCGGCACCGCCTACACGTGCCGGATCGTGGACGTGCCGGCGTCGACGGGCTACGGCGAACCGATCCAGAAGCTGTTCAAGTTCAAGGACGGCGAGCGCATCGTCGGCGCGTGCAGCCTCGACCCGCGCATGGCCAGACGGATAACGCCTGCCAGGGAAGGCGCCGTGCCGCCCGAACACGCACTGGCCGTGACGACCGATGGGTACAGCCTGAGGTTTGGTCTCGATACGTTCGTCGAGCCGAGCACGCGCGCGGGACGGAAGTACGCGCGTCCGTCGGGCGACGCGGAAGTCGTGGGCGTCGTGAAGATCATGGGCGAGGAAGTGGTCATCGCGGCGACGCGATCCGCCCGGGCGATGCTCACGAAGGCCGACGAGGTGAACTTCCTCTCAGGCCCCGGCCGTGGCGTGATTCTGATCAAGCTGCAGGAGGACGACGACAAGGTGCTCGGCTTCATCGCCTCGACCGGCGACCGCGACCTGCTGACAGTCGAAACCTCGCGCGGCGCCGAGCAGACGATCAGCACGACGAAGTACGAAGTGACCGGCCGTGGAGGCCGCGGCCGCGAGCTGCTCCAGCGCGGTCAGTTCACGCGAATCGTCCCGCAGCCGCCCGAGGTGCCCTCGCTCGAGTAGCCTCGGAGGGCACGGAGAATTTCGCCGCGGAGGCCCGGAGAAACGGAGGAATACCTGGGTCTGTCACGCTGCCACGCGATTCGCGCAAGACACGCGTGACAGGCCCAGAAACTTTCTCCGAGTTCTTCGCGTCTCCGCAGCAGGAATTCGTCCTTTCTCCGTCGCTCCGTGGCGAACCCTAGAAGGACTCCGCGTGCTCCGTTGCTCCGCGGCGAGAATTCGTCCTTTCTCCGTCGCTCCGTGGCGAACCTAGGAGGACTCCGCGTTCTCCGTGGCTCCGCGGCGAGAACCTTTCCGCGCTCTCCGCGGCTCCGTGGCGGCCGGCACCTCCCGCGCGATCATCACCTCGGTCGCCTTGATGATCGCGACGGCGTCTTCCCCCCGCTTCAATTTCAGCTCATCAACCGCATCCCGCGTGATGACGGCTGTCAGGCGCTGGTCGCCGATTCGCAGCCGAACCTGTGCCAGCAGGCCGTCGACGCGCACTTCTTCGACGAACCCGCGCAGCCGGTTGCGTCCGCTGAGGGCGACGATCCAGGCCTGCGGTGTTGCCGTGCGGCGTGGCGCGGGTCGCCCCGGATGCTGGTGCGCGAGGAGGCGATCGATCTCGGCTTCCGCGATGCGGTGATGCCCACCAGAGGTGTGCGACGTGCGCACTACGCCTTGATGAATCCACTGCTTGAGCGTCGAGTAGCTCACGCCGAGGCGATGGGCCGCTGCGCGTGCGGTGAGGAGTNCCATGTCGATTCCAGTTNGTTTCAGTCGATTTGAACGGTGATTCTACACGAAGTACAGTAATTCTCTTTANCAACAGCGGTGGAGNCGGCATGCGTCGTGGTCGAACGGCCTCTTCGTGGTGGTGTTGCGTCATCGTCGGGTGGTGCGTGTGCATGGGCACGGGTCCGGTCGACGCTCAGGTCGGCTCGGGAGACATCACCGGCATCCTGACCGATCAATCTGGCGCGGCAGTGCCCAGGGCGACGGTGACGGTGACCAACGTCGCCACGAACCGCCAGCGGGTCCTCAGCACCACGAGTGACGGCGCCTACACCGCGGCAAGCCTGCCACCCGGCGAGTACCGCCTCGAGATTTCGCTGTCCGGTTTCACGCCGATCCGGCGCGATGGCATCACCGTCGTCACGGGACAGAAGACGCGCGTGGATTTCTCGCTTGCTGTCGGGACCGTCGGCGAAGTCGTGCAGGTGACCTCCGACGCGTCGATGCTCCGGTCCGAAAGCGCCAGCCTCGGGGCGAGCGTGGACCACGAGCAGGTCGTCCAGCTTCCGCTCAACGGCCGCACCTTCATCACGCTCGCCACGCTCGCGCCCGGCGTCGCACTTCCGCCGGGGTCGCAGCTTCCGCGCATCAACGGCGGCCGGCCGCGCACGAATGAGTATCTCTTCGACGGCATCTCGGTTCTCCAGCCCGAGCCCGGGCAGGTCGCCTTCTTCCCGGTCATCGACGCGATCCAGGAGTTCAAGATCGAAAGCAACAGCCCGCCGGCCGAGTTCGGGCGGTTCAACGGCGGCGTGATCAACCTGTCCACGAAGTCGGGAGCCAACGCGTTTCACGGTAATGCGTTCGAGTTCTTCCGCAACGAGGCGTTGAACGCGCGGAATGCCTTTCAGTCCACCAACCCGGTGAAGCCGGAGTATCGCCGCAGCCAGTTCGGCGGAACGCTCGGCGGTCCGATCGTGCGCGATCACACGTTCTTCTTCGTGGATTACCAGGGGCAGCGGCAGTCGATCGCCCGCACTGCCATCTCCACGGTACCGACAACGCTGCAGCGCAACGGAGTCTTCACGGAAGCCATCGCGGGTAAATTACCGGTCATCTACGACCCCGCAACGACCACCGGCGGCAAGCGCACGGCCTTTCCTGACAACACCATTCCCGCCGATCGCATCGATCCGGTCGCTGCCAGCCTCCTTCAGCGCTACCCGCTGCCGACGTCTTCCGGGACGGCGAACAACTTCCGGCGGACAGCGACCGAGGCCGACGATCAGGACCAGTGGGACGCCCGGATCGACCACCGATTCAGCGGCGCCGACCAGTTGTTCGGGCGGCTGTCGAACTTCAACGACCGCTTCGATCCGGTCACGCCGCTCTCCGAAGGCAGTGGCGTCACGACCGGCACGCTCGGGCCGCAGGACACGACGTCGTGGGCGTTTGCCTCGAGCTATCAGCATGTGCTCTCACCGACGCTGCTGAACGAGCTGCGCTTCGGCGACACGCGCCGCAGCGTCGATCGATCGGCGACCTCGCTCTCCGCGTCGGCGGGCGCCGCGCTCGGCATCCCGGGCATTCCGTCCGGCGCGCAGTTCCCCAACACGCTGCCGACGTTCCTGATCAGCGGCTACCAGCAGCTCGGCTCGCCGCCCAACACGGCGTCCACCTTCAGCACGAGCGTTTCGGAAATCGCCGACGCCCTCACGTGGGTGAAAGGGCGTCACACGATCAAGGCGGGCCTCGACTGGCGCTGGGAGCGGCTCAACGTCATCCAGCCGCCATCGCCAACCGGCTCGTTCAGCTTCAACGCCCTCGGCAGCGACCAGCCCGGCGTGACGGGCACGGGCATGCCGTTCGCCAGCTTCCTGCTCGGACAGGTGCAGACCTTCTCGATTGACCTGCAGGACTCGCGCATCGAGGAGCGCGCGCGCTTCCAGGAGTACTTCGTCCAGGACGACTGGAAGCTTGCCGATCGCCTGACGGTCAACGCGGGCCTCCGCTACACGCTGAACTTCCCGTCCACGGAGGTCAACGGCCAGACGGCGATCTTCAACCTGGACACGCAGCAACTCGAGTACCCGGGAGCGGATCCGGTCCGGCCGCTGAAGAAAGACAACTTCGGCCCACGCGTCGGCATGGTCTATCGCGTCACGGACAAGACCGTGGTCAGTTCGGGGTACGGGCTGGTCTGGATCGAGATGGCTGGCATTACGACACCCTTCACCACGCCGTCGTTCCCGTTCCTGCAAACCGTGTCGCAGCGCTCGCTCGACAGCGTGTCGCCGGCCTTCGTGCTGAAGAACGGCCCGAGTGTGGCGCCAATTGCGCCCACACCGACGGCGGGCCTCGGCCAGGGCGTGTTTTCAGTCGACGCCACGCTGGGCTCGGGCTACGCGCAGCAGTGGAACGTCTCAGTGCAGCGTGAGCTGACGTCGAACCTGACGCTCGAAGCCGCGTACGTCGGGTCCCACATCGTCCACGTGGGGATCCCCGACACGAACCTCAATCAGCTCACCGTCGAGCAACTCGCCACCGGCGCGCCGCTGCTCAAGCGCGTGGACAACCCGTACTTCGGAACCATCCCGCGCTCCTCGTCGCTTGGAGACCCGACGATCAGCGTGGCGCAGCTCGAAAAACCGTTTCCGCGATACACGACGGTGAGCCTCTATCGCAACAACGTCGGGACGACCCGATACGACGGCTTCGAGATCGGGCTGCGCCAGCGCTTCTCGCGTGGCCTGCTCTTTTCAGTCGCCTACACGCGCTCGAAGCTGATGGACGACGCCTCGTCGGTGTTCGATGCGTCGATTCTCACCGGCCCGCTGGCGAACTATCCGGTGGCCGACAGCTTCAACCGCACGCTCGAGCGCGACTACTCGACCGGCGACATCCCGCACGTGTTCGTGTCGTCGGTCGTGTGGGACGTACCATATGGCGCAGGACGCGCCCACCAGTTAGAGGGATGGCTCGGCGCCATCGCCAACGGCTGGACGGTGACCGGGCTCGTCACACTGCAGTCAGGCGTCCCGATCGCGGTCACGCAGACGACGAACTTCAACGCGTTTGCCGGCTTCGGCGTCCAGCGGCCGAACCTGGTGGGCAATCCCACATTGCCGTCAGACAAGCGCTCGCCGAGCCAGTGGTTCGACACGACGGCATTTGCCGTCGCTCCGCAGTTCACCATCGGGTCGGCGTCCCGAAACCCCGTGCGCGGCCCCGGCTACAAGGACGTGGACCTCGCGCTGATGCGCCGCCTGCGGCTGGGATCCTCGCGTTCACTCGAGCTGCGCGCGGAGGTCTTCAACCTGCTCAACACGCCTCCCCTCGGCGCGCCCGCGGGCGTCCTCGGCGCCGCCAACTTCGGCACGATCATCTCGGCCGGCGACCCGCGGGTGATCCAGCTCGCGCTGAAGCTTGCCTTCTAGCCGCGGAGAGCGCGAGAAGAACGCCGCGGAGACGTGGAGAACACGGAGATCTTCAGGGTTAACGCCACGGAGACGCGGAGAACACGGAGACCTTCAGGGTTAACGCCACGGAGACGCGGAGAACACGGAGACCTTCAGGGGTTAACGCCACGGAGACGCGGAGAACACGGAGATCTTCAGGGGTTAACGCCACGGAGAACACGGAGGAATTCCTGGGTGTTTCACGCTGCCACGCGATTGGCGTGGGACACGCGGGACACTCGGGACTTCCAAGGAAATTCTCCGTGTTCTCCGCGTCTCCGTGGCGATCTCCGGCCTTCTCCGCGGCGTAATCGGCGCCAGCGCAAACGTGATACTCTGTGGCTGACGCGCGGTAACGCCCGGCCAACGCCCGGCGGACGCGCGAGAAGGTGCGCCACGGTCCGTGCCCTCGAGGGCATGCTCCCCGCCAGGTGGCGGGTCGATTCGACCGGTGAGCGCGATGCATGTGCACATATCCCAGGACCAATTCGTGACAGATCCCCGACTGAAGATTGCTGTCTTCGTCGATTTCGACAACATCGAGATCGGCGTCAAGAGCACACTGAACCAATCGTTCGACATCGGCGTCGTCCTCGAGGCCATCAAGGAGCGCGGCGAGGTCGTGACCAAGGTCGCCTACAGCGACTGGAAGCGCGCGGGCGACTACAGCCGCCAGCTCTCGCAACACGCCATCCGGATGGTGCAGCGCAACCTGACACCCGGAGGCGACAAGAACGGCGCCGACATCAACCTGGCCCTCGACGCGCTGGAGATGGCCTTCACCCACGACCACATCAACGCGTTCGTCATCGTCGGTGGCGACTCAGACTTCATGACGCTTGTCGAGAAACTGAAGCAGTACGACAAGAAAGTCTTCGTCGTCGGCGGCCGGCAGTTCACGAGCGTCGTGATGCAGCGTAACTGTCACGAGTTCATCGCGTACGAGAACCTCGTCGGCACGAGGCGTGCAGCAAGCGGCGGGACCGGCCGGACGCGGGCGGGCGCGGGCAGCGCGGCGGTCGATCTCGACAAGGCCCTGCCTCTCGTGAAGCGGGCACTCAAGGTGCTGTCCGACCGCGAAGTCACGCCGCAGCTGGGCCTGCTCAAGAGCACACTGCTGCAGCTCGACTCGACCTTCTCGGAACGCGACTACGGCGCCAGCACGTTCCGCGACTTCATCGAGAAGGTCGCCGAGCGTGGCCTCGTGTCGCTCAAGCAGGCCGGGCGAAGCGTGTTGGTAGAGCTCTCAGATTCTGCCCCGACCTCCGCGATTCCAGAGGCGGCCGTCGAGGCCCGGCCTCTCCAGGGCGAGGTGGTCGAAGGGGCGGTCGTCCCTGCTGAGTCCACGGATATGCCAGTCGGCGAAGCGCGACAGGCCGAGACAGACCAGGCGCGGCCGCAGCCTGTGTCAACCGAGCGGCAGACCGAAGCAGTCCAGCGAGCCGCGCGGTTGTTCGCCGGCGCGAAGCAGGCGCCGCGCTGGCCGATGTACATCCGGCAGATTCGGCAGTACCTCCGCAACGCGGACGAGACGTTCGACGAGCGCAAGCTTGGCTTCACGGGCATCGTCGAGTTCCTCCGCGCGTGCCAGCGCGAAGGCCTGCTCCGGCTGGAGCGCGACCGTCAGGGCGTGATGCGAGTGTTCGCGGGCCCGGCCTTCGGACGCGCCGAGGAGCCAACGCGAGCGGAGACCGATGGCGCTGAGGCGCTGGAGCTGCCGCGGGACGAAGCGCCGGAGTTCGCGGCCGCGGAGCGTGTCATCGACATCTCGGAGGCCGCATCGGACGTGGACGCCAGGCCGATTCCCGTGGCGCTCGACACGATTGAGCCGCCGGTCGCCGTCGAGGAAGACCTCAGCGTCGGCCCGGGCAACGTGGCCGGCCCAGGGGAGGCGCCGATCGCGCGCAAGCGGACGCGGACTACGGGAGCGCGCGCCCCACGGAAGGCCCCAGCTCCTCGCGCGCCGCGCACCCCGCGACCGCGCAAGGCTGCGCCCAAACCGTAGCCGCCACGGAGCGCGAAGAGCAGGCCACGGAGAGCGCGGAGGAATTCGCCGCGGAGAACACAGAGACGGTTCTTTGTCGTGTCACGCGCGTCCCACGGGCTCCATGGCTACTCCGGCCGCGAGAACAACCTATTGCCGCAGCGCGCGCATGGCTTCACGCACCGCGGGCACGAGCTGCGGCGCATCGAGCGCCGCCGTCTGCACTTCCATGGCCGCGGCATGCCCCGTCGCCACATCGAAGTCGCGTCCGGCAGGCCCCAGCTCCGCGCTGGTGAGTGTGGCGTAGAGGGCTCCGGAGAGGCACTCGGCAAGCGCCGGCGGCAGGTGCGCGGGCGCGACCACGATGCGGCCGCCGCCGATCACGTGGATCAGGGCGTTTGCAGCCGCCCGCGCGCGTTCGACGCCAGTACCTCGGGCGCTCGCGCGGGCGACCGCGAGGCCACGCGTGCCGCCGAGAACCGGGACGCGCTCGAGCACTTTGTCCGGCGCAACGGGCGCCGTGCTGACCTGCAGGAGCGGGACGAGATCGCCAGACGCGATCAGGTCGCGAATCGTGTCGTAGTTGAAGCAGACCAGGTCCACATCGCCGCGGAGGGCTGCCAGGCACGCGCTGCGTGTACCGGCGAATCCGTCGATGAGATCGACGCCGATGCCGAGCAGCGCCGCCGTTTCCGCGATGCCGACGAGGCTGGCGCTACCGGCTTCATCGATCGCAAACGCCATCGGACGTGTCGCCGACCGCGCGATCACTTCGTCGATGGACCGGAGCGGTGACTTCTGCCCGGCCGCCCAGACATGCCAGCTGCGCGAGATCCGGCCCAGCACAGTGAAGTCGCGCGAGACGTCGGGCGCCCCGCTGTTGCCCAGCAGCGTCGCGACCAGCAGGCCGGGGACGCCGATCGTGCCGAGAGTTCGGCCGTCCGGCTGCGCCGATGCGATCGCGCGGGCGCCGGTGATTTCGCCCGCACCCGGCTGGTTATCGACGACGATGTCCGCGCCAAGGCGGCGCTCGAGATACGGCTCCAGCAGTCGCGTCTCCGCGTCGTAGCCCGCACCGGGCGCGTTCGGCACGATCCATCGAATGCGAGCGCCCGCGAGTTCCGCGCACTCGCCCGGCACGCCACGACGGCAGGCGCCGACGCTGGTCACGGCACCCGCGCCAGCCACCGCGACCAGCCGGCCCAGCATCTGCCTGCGCGAGAGCGTCACGTCCTCACCTGGTGACGAGCAGCCTCATCGGCGCGCAGTGTACCGCAGGAGGTCGCTCATCGGCCGCCGTGGTGCCCGTCCTGTCCCCATGCATGAGCCGCTATCAGGCGAAGCGGCGCCGCTGGACAAAGAGACCGGCGGAAAGGCACACTCCGACCGACACCTCGAGCGCGTCACTGACGGGCGCCAAGTCACGGTGACGAGCGAGGACACGGGCGGAAGAACGGATGATGAAGCAACTCGCGTTGGTGGCCTTAGCGGCCCTGGCTGTCGCCACGCCAGGCGCGCAGCAGCGAGACCCCGAGCAATACGCGCGGTTTCTCGAGAGCAGCGAGCGCGTTGCCCACATGGAGGTGGACCGCGTCGTCACCGCGCTTCACCTTCAGCCCGGGCAGACGGTTGCCGATCTGGGCTCGGGCTCGGGACTGTTCACCCGTGCGCTGGCCCGCGCAGTGGCGCCGAACGGTACGGCGTTCGCCGTCGACATCGATCAGGCGCTGCTCGACATCGTGATGCGTTCGGCTGAGCGATCGAAGCTCACCAACATCCGCACGGTGCAGGCGGCCGCCGATGATCCGAAGCTCCCGTCTCCCGTGGATCTCATCTTCATCTGCGACACCTTCCACCATCTGCCGGACAAGCCCACCTATGCGCGCACGCTCGCGCGCTACATTAAGCCCGGCGGCCGCGTCGCCGTGATCGATTTCACCAACGAGTGGCCGTCAGGACACGACCAGATGCGCTACACGCTGCAGGATCTCGAGGGATGGATGACGGCGGCCGGCTTCACTCGGCAGCAGACGTTCGACTTCCCCGAGAACAGTTTCTACGTTCTCTACGGGAAGAGCTGACGGCTGATAGCTGGCAGCTGATAGCTGGCAGCTGATAGCTGACCGCTGACCGCTGACCGCTGATAGCTGATAGCTGATAGCTGATAGCTGATAGCTGCGGACTGAGGGCGACGCGCGCCGGCCGCGAAGTTGTGTGAGAATGTTCGCGGCCAATGTCCTCATACTCCGCGAAAGACATCACAGTCCTTGAAGGGCTCGAGCCGGTACGCAAGCGGCCCGGCATGTACATTGGCGGCGTCGGCAGCGCCGGCCTTCATCATCTCGTGTGGGAGATTCTGGACAACGCCGTCGACGAGGCGATGAACGGCTTCGCCTCGGCGATCTCGCTGACGCTCCACGAAGACGGCTCCTCGATCACGGTGACAGACGATGGCCGTGGGATTCCCGTGGACAAGCACCCGAAGACGAACCACAGCGCGCTCGAGGTCATCTTCACGGTGCTCCACGCCGGCGGGAAATTCGAGGGCACCAACTACAAGACCGCGGGTGGCCTGCACGGCGTCGGCGCATCGGTCGTCAATGCGCTCTCGCGCGACCTGACGGCGACGATCAAGCGTGATGGCTTCCAGTGGGAGATGCGCTTCAAGCAGGGCAAGCCCACGGGACCCCTGAAAAAGCTGGGAGCGGCGCGCGGTACCGGCACGACCGTCTACTTTCACCCGGACTCGACGATCTTTCCCAAGGTTGAGTTCGATCCCGCGCTCATTCGTGAGCGGCTGGAAGTCATCAGCTACCTGCACAAGGGCGTCAAAGTCACATTCGAGCAGGAAGCTACCGGCGAGAAAGAGGTCTTCACGCACGAGGACGGCATCGCCGAGTACCTGAAGACGATCATCGCGCAGCGGGGCGCGAAGCCGATTCATGAGGCGGCTTTCGCCGTGAGCCGTGAGAACGGCCTCAGGCTCGACTGCGTCCTGCAGTGGACGGAGGCTACCGACGAGCACCTGCGGAGCTACGTCAACGGCATCCCGACGGGCTCGGGCGGAACGCACGAGAACGGCCTGCGCGCGGGCCTCGGCAAGGCCGTACGCAATTTCATCGAGACGCACAACCTCACGCCCAAGGGCGTCACGCTCACGTCCGACGACATCCGCGAGGGCCTGACGGGAATCCTCAGCCTCTTCATCGCCGAGCCGCAGTTCCAGGGGCAGACCAAGGACCGGCTGAACAACCCGGAGTTGGTGTCGGCGCTCGACGGCGCCATCCGTCCTCCGCTCGAGCACTGGCTCAATCACAACATCAGCGTCGCCGAGGCCATCGTCGGGCGGATCATCCTGGCCGCGCGCGCCCGCGAGGCGAGCCGCGCGGCGCAGGAGGAGGTCACGCGCAAGTCGGCGATCTCGTCGCGCCTGGCCTTGCCCGGCAAGCTGAGCGACTGCTCGCATGCCGGCCGCGAAGACACGGAGCTCTTCATCGTCGAGGGTGATTCGGCGGGCGGGTCGGCCAAGCAGGGTCGCGACCGCACGCGGCAGGCGGTGCTGCCGCTGCGCGGCAAGGTCCTCAACACCGAGAGCGTGTCGCTCGCGAAGGTCCTCGAGAACAAGGAGCTTTCGGATCTGGTCACGGCGCTCGGCTGCGGCCTGGGCAAGACGTTCGATGCCTCGCGCCTGCGCTACGGGCGGGTCATCATCCTCGCCGACGCCGATTCGGACGGCAACCACATCGCCACGCTGCTGCTGACATTCATCTACCGGCACATGCCGCAGCTCATCTCGACGGGCCGCGTGTTCCTCGCGCAGCCGCCGCTCTATCGCATCGACGTCGGCAAGCAGACCTACTGGGCGCTCGACGAACCGCAGAAGGCTCAGATCCTGAAGGACGCCGGACGCGGCCCCAACGGCCGCGCAACGCCCGAGATCACCCGCTTCAAGGGCCTGGGCGAGATGATGCCGAAGGTGCTGTGGGAGACGACGCTCAACCCGAAGACCCGGC
>Ga0065712_10000355_pt1 | contig 15330 bp, 14 predicted proteins | sample MisRhiReplicate1_FD_59099 | JGI IMG/M metagenome (GOLD analysis project Ga0065712, IMG submission 59099) | Miscanthus rhizosphere microbial communities from Kellogg Biological Station, MSU, sample Rhizosphere Soil Replicate 1: eDNA_1 v3... | ecosystem: Host-associated > Plants > Roots >...
CCTCTTTAGGATTGAATGGCGGATCCCATGCCCGGACCAAATCAATAACCGCGTTGCCACTCTCGTCCCGATGGCCAATGGCAAGCGAAAAGGAATCAACCTTTCCACCGGAAGGATCTGTGAACGCTCGATACTCGATGAAAGGCGACGACGGCAGCTCGTCGCGTCCTTTTACAGTGCAAAACTCCAACGCCTCCGGACTAAATGCCGCCTGCAGGTCGGTCCTAAACGTCGCCAACCATTCCGCCTGCGCGCCTTCGGGGTCGCGCTCGATCTCACGCTGAATCAACTCCGCGTCAATGGTGGGATTCATTGTGCGGGTATCGGCTTGCCAGACTAAGATGTGTTCATCTTTCCGCCCGTAGTGATCGCGGTGCGCCTCGTAGAGCGAACCTGATTGACTGTAGGGTGTCGAGATCGCAATCAGCTTGGCGCCGGGGATTGTGCTGGTTGCGGGCCTTAACGCTGTTAGCACTTCACGGTCCGGTGAGACTCCCTCGCTATCCCAAAAAGCAACCTCGTCTAAAATTGCAGCGGCAACGGTCAACCCACGGATGGCGCGGAAGTCGGAAGTCTTAACCATGATGATGACGCCGTTGTTGAGCTCGATCTGGTCCGCCCGTTCCACGTCTATCATCGCTTCCAGGGCCGCAACGGCATGGAGAATGCCGGAGACGTAGCTGAACACTATCTTTGCCTGGTCACGATCGCGCGCCAGAATGAGAATGGCGGCTTTCTCACCGGCGTTTAGGTACTGCTTGAACGACGAAAAACAGGCGATGAAAACCGCCGTCAGACTGGAGATGAAAGACTTGCCGCCGCGACGCCCGACAATGGTGTAAATCTCGCTTGGCTCTGTTGCCGGCGGATCCTCCCGGCCCGTGCAGCGCTGGAATATCGCTCGCTCCTCATCGGTGAGCGGTAAGGCGAATATTGTCTTTAGCCACACAAGCCACGCCGTCCACGTCTGAACTGATTTGAAGGCCGGCAGAGAGCCGAACAAATGGCGGTTATGGATTACGTCTACGATGGTCGCCGGCTTGTGCTTGGTCATGCTTCAGTCGCTCCATGATAGAAACGCGGCGATTTTTTGGCTTGAAAATTTCTTCGACAAAGACTTAGAGTGTTGTATCTCTTAGTACTCATGCAACTATGCAATTTCGCGGTGACATCAACGGCGACATTTGGCATTATTGTCGGAACTGCCCGAAATGGCCGGACAAGCCGCCCAACGTCCTTAACCTGCACAGACCGCCTCGGACTATTAAATTGTGCCCCGAATGCCAGAAATTAGCTCCGTTGAGTCCGGCCAAATCACGTTCAAAAGCTTCGCGTCCGCCAAGACGTTGAGCACTCTCGCTCTGCCTCTTTAGCGGAAATTTCTTTACGTGCACCCCTTGATTGACGCTCGCTCCAAACTAGACTTTCCTTATGGGCGAACTCAGGAAAGGAAAGGCGACCTTGCCATGGAATACCGAGCACATGCTGGTAGTCAGACGTGGCATTTCTGCCGTAACTGTTCGGAGTGGCCAAGAGAATTCAACCTGATGATCAGTTATAAACGGCCACCGAATGATCGACTCTGCGATGAGTGCCGCGCCTTGGCCAGACAAAGGCGCGGTCAAAAGACTGTTGATCGGCGCTTGTAGTCTGATTTCGCGTCTTTCAATAAGTCCCACGCTCGTTCTTTTCCTAAGGGCCTGAGCAGCGCGGATACCTTGCGCAATGCCCAGGCCGTCAGCCGCTTCATGTTTTAACCTACCGTTGATCTTTTTAATCCCCCTTACCGGCTGACGTGGTAACATGTGAAACCCTACCCATAAGGGGACGTCCTGCAATGCCGCAAAAAAAGTGCGATTGGAACGGGTGTTCTGAAATGGGTTTCTTCGATGGTCTGGACAAGAAACTGCTCACCGAGGGAGCTAAAAGACATATTTTTGACTTTCTTAGATGGATTTTTCTGTGCCCGTACCATTTCAAGCTAGGCGTGGGCAACTCCGATGAGAAGAACCAAGCGCCAGAAACCCAAACCGGCATTAAAGAAATCATGGCCCGTAGCAACGAATTGATAGCTCGCAGTCAAGCGTGGCATAAGAAATCACGCATCTGACTTAATCTACGTTAAAAGCCTCGCCAGACCGTGCGGGAATCGCCCTCGCCAAGCGCACGCGAGCCGGGGCGAGAGTGATTCGCCTGTTTCATCCGCGCATCACCCGCAACAACTCATCAACAAGAGTCGCTGAAACTCCGCGATACCGACTCGGTTGAGTAGCCCCCTCACTCGCTTGAGCGCGTGATAATCGTATTTGCAGGTATCGCTGCAGAAGCGCCGACGAGTCCTTCTCCAGCGCCCATGGTTCAACGGCTCAATGCCGGTATTGCAGAACAGGTTGCCACACCGCTGAGAATGCCCGCTGCTAGTCGTAACGACTAGATTAAGGCATTCTGCGGGCTCGGCTTGGCTCATTGCATCAATCCGGCTTGCCGTCGCTGTCCTGCTCATCGTTGAGTATTTCCTGCAGCGTTTTCACTTTGTGACGGCGCTCGAGGCCGAGCATGCTCATGTACTTCGCCAGGCTGTCGGCCAATGCTTGGCGCTGAATAACTACCGGCAGGAGTGTGGCAAGGCGTTTCTTACTCCTGTAGATGAGCGACTCCTGTTCAAAGATCCACGTATCGACGCTGTGAAGGATCAGCCGGCTTCGGCAGGCAAGATCGATGATAGTTTCTGTCTGTGCTGAGATGTTGTCCGGCCCACCCAGATCGTTGACGATCTCTTGACGCCACTTCCTGAGAGCTATTGCAGCGGGCGACCTTCCATCGATCATCCGGTTACCTAATCGAGACCACGCCTTTTTGAGAGCATGCAAGCCGTGCTGTTCATGGTAACGGTTGCCCTTCGGTGCCGGTGGCGGGCTATTGCCATTATTACCGGGTCGTTTTGGCTGTTCTGATTCCGTCATCGTGGGGAAAATGCTCCGGTTGGGCGTGGAGACATCATGGAGACATCACGTTGCAAGTGCGCCACGCAGCGAGATTTTTTTTGCGACGCACGATAATCAATCGTGTAACTGCGTTGCTGTTGTGATTGATCTTTGCCCCAGCAAATTTGTTGTGCTAGGTTGCTGAAGCAATTGGAAAATTGGCCGCAGAAGCGCCGATGGAGACATTTTGGAGACATCGACACTTCTGAGACCAAACCGCCAACCGTAAGAGGTTGATTTTTCTCAGTGGAGAGGTGACCGAGCGGTTGAAGGTGCACGACTGGAAATCGTGTGTGCGGTTAACCCCGTACCGAGGGTTCGAATCCCTCCCTCTCCGCCAAGACGACATAGAGCGAGGCTGGATGTCGATTGCTGATAGTTAGGTCCCGTGCAAGGCGGCACCGTAAACCCCGTCAGGTCCGGAAGGAAGCAGCGGTAGCGGATCAGCCCCTGTGCCACGGGGTAACCTGGCTGTCAGCAATGGACACCCCGCAACGCGCGTAGACAATCCATCGATATTGTTTGGGTCGTGTAGTTATTCGAGCTATGTCATACCTAGTGATTGCGCGAAAATGGCGCCCTCAATCGTTTGCCGATATCGTGGGGCAGGACCACATCACCCGGACCCTACAAAACGCCATTCGAACAAAGCGCATCGCGCATGCTTTTTTGTTCACTGGAGTGCGGGGGGTCGGCAAGACTACCGCCGCGCGCATTTTGGCCAAAGCATTGAATTGCGAGAAGGGGTCGACGCCGACTCCGTGTAATGAGTGCACGCACTGTGAAGAGATCGCCCAGGGCCGATCCATCGACGTCCTTGAAATCGACGGCGCTTCGAATCGTGGCATCGATGAGATTCGCCAGATTATAGAAAACGTCCGCTACCAGCCAGCCAAGTGCCGGTTCAAAATCTATATCATCGATGAAGTTCATCAGGTCACCAAGGATGCGTTCAATGCTTTGTTGAAAACGCTCGAAGAGCCACCCCCTTCGGTAAAATTTATTCTCGCGACGACTGAGCCGCATCGCCTACCGGCGACAATTCTCTCGCGCTGCCAACGCTACGATTTTCGCCGTATCAAACTGCGCGAAATCGTTCAACGGCTGAGCGCGATCGTCAAAGCGGAGGCAGTCGAGATCACCGACGGCGCGCTGGTGCTGCTGGCGCGTGAAGCTGATGGGAGCATGCGCGACGCCCAGTCGCTTTTGGAACAGGTGCTGGCGTTTGGCGAGTCGTCGGCCAAAAGCGACGCGCGTATCCGCATCGACGAAAAATCATTGCATGAAGTACTCGGCTTGGCCGAGCGGCAAGTGCTATATCAGATTTCGGCGGCCGTGCTGCGAGGCGACGCGCAACAGTGTCTCGAGTTGGTAACTCGCATCTTCAATCAGGGATGTGACCTCGGCAGGCTCGCGCGCGATCTCGTGGAGCATTTCAGAAATCTGCTCGTCGCGAGACTCATCGGCGGCTTGAACAAAGAGGCTCCCGCTGCGGATAGTCAACTTCTCGATCTGCCGGACCAGGAGATCAAGGATTTGATGGAACAGGCCGGATCGCTCTCGAGTGAAACACTGCTCGATTATTTCGATTATATGACTGCAAGCGAAGAACAGATCTCTCGCTCGGCAACGCCGAGATTTGTCTTGGAGGCTGTTTTGATTCATTTGGCGAATTTGCCAAAAACGATCGCTGTGATCGAGCTCATCGAGCGTCTAGAATCCTTGGAACAGAAGATCGCGGGCACCACGGGTTCCGGGGGAGAGATTGTGGAGCGACGCGCAAGTGCATCGGAGGCCAATCGGAGCCAGCCGATAAAAAGTGAGAGTAGCATCGCTGCCGCTCAAAAAACTCCGCCAACAGTGCACGACGAGAAACCATCAGAGCCAGGCACTGGATCAAACCTTTGGGACCGATTCGTCGCGTTTGTCGGAACGGAGAAGCGGTTTCTTGCGCCCTATCTAGAATCGGCCATGGCGGTGGGAGTTCCGCCCGATCCATTGAAGATCAGCATCGGCGAGCGTTATCACCTGGCGTTCTGGCAGGACGAGGACAATTTAACCGCGCTGAAAGATCTAGCGAAACGATTTTTTTCTACAGAGGTGAGCTTGCAAATTGTTGGCGCGCCCTCCTATGGGTCCAGCACCGTTGCTACCACGGCGAATGTTTCGACCAAGCCGGATGAAGAGCGGAGTCCGATGGTCAAAGAGGCGCTGCGTATTTTTGGCGGGTCGGTGCGCAATGTGCGACGGGAAAACGGCTAATCACGCGGGAGGAAAAAATAATGGCAAGCATAGGTGGCATGGGTAATCTCCTCAAGCAGGCGCAAGAGATGCAGGCGCGCATGGCTAAAATTCAGGAAGAGCTCGCCAATAAAACCGTAGAAGGATCTGCGGGAGGCGGCATGGTTCAGGCGACCGTAAACGGCCAGTTCAATGTCACCGCGATCAAGATCGAGCCGTCAGTGATCAATGTTGAAGAAAAGGAAATGCTCGAGGATTTAGTTCTTGCCGCCGTCAATGATGGGGTACGCAAGGCCCGTGAAATGGCGTCTTCGGAGATGAGCAAGCTGACCGGCGGGTTGAAGATTCCAGGTATGCCATGAGTTTGTATCCCGCGCCTCTCGCCCGCCTGATTGAGGAATTGTCGAGGCTCCCCGGCATCGGGGAGAAAACCGCGGCGCGCTTGGCTTTTCACATGTTAAAAGGAAATAAGGACGACGTTCTGCGGCTCGGCGACAGTATCGGCAAATTGCGCCAGCAGGTGGGCTTGTGCCAACGCTGCTTCGGTTTCAGTGAGATCAATCTGGAAAACCAAGACGGCGCGCTCTGCGCCGTATGCCGCGACCCCGAACGTGAAAAAGACACGATCTGCGTCGTCGAGGAACCGGCGGACCTGCTCGCCGTGGAAAAATCCCAGGAGTTCCGCGGACTCTACCACGTCCTGCATGGAACCATTTCACCTCTCGACGGCGTGGGCCCGGAGGCGCTGCGCATCAGAGAATTGCTCGAGCGCCTGAGGGATGGGGCCGTGCGCGAGGTGATTGTCGCCACCAACCCCACCATGGATGGCGAGGCCACCGCGCTCTATCTTTCGAAGGTGATCAAGCCTACAGGTATTTCAGTCACGCGCATCGCGCGGGGACTGCCCATGGGCGGCGATCTCGAGTACACCGATGCCGTGACTTTGGGCAAAGCTTTGGAAGGCCGCCGCGAAATCTAGTGTCTAACCGCTGCAGCTAAACCGACTGAAAAATCTTTCTCGCGAAATCGATCGCCAGCCAACAAAACATCGCAATCAGCGCGGAGGCGGGAATCGTCAGGATCCACGCCCAGACGATCCTGCCGGCGACATTCCAGCGCACTGAGCGCAGCCGTCTGAGAGATCCCACGCCGACGATGGCGCCGGTGATCGTGTGCGTGGTGGACACCGGCACGCCGAAATGTGCCGCGCTGAAAAGCGTCACGGCGCCAGCGGCTTCTGCGGCAAATCCACCCACCGGCTGCAGCCGCGTGATTCTCGATCCCATGGTATGAACAATACGCCAGCCGCCCGAGAGGGTGCCGAGCCCGATGGCGGCATGGGCGAGCAGCACGATCCAAAACGGGATCGCTAGATGGCCGCTGGCATCGCTGACCAGATAGCGATAAGCGGGCACGGTGAAAAGAGCGCCGGCAATGATGCCCATGGTTTTTTGTGCGTCATTGGTCCCGTGGCCAAGACTGTAGGCGGCGGCGGAGATCAGCTGGCCGCGCCGAAAGAAATGATCGACGTTGGAGGGAATTGAGCGTTTAAAAATGTTCAGAATCAGAATCAAGTTCACCATGCCGAGAAGCATCCCCATCACTGGCGCCAATACAATAAAAGCCAGCGTGCTGATCCAGCCGCCGGGAACGATCACACCCAAGCCGGCTTTGGCAATTCCCGCGCCGGCGTAGGCGCCGATCAGTGCGTGTGAAGAGCTGGTGGGTAGGCCGACATGCCACGTGATGAGATCCCAGGCGATGGCGCCGAGAAGGCCGGCAAGAATCACGTAGGAGTCCACCTGCTGGACGTCGAGGAGACCGCTGCCGATGGTTTTCGCCACCGCCGTGCCAAAGGCGAACGCCGCGACGAAGTTCCAAAATGCTGCCCAAGCGACGCCTTGAAGCGGCGTTAAAACTCGAGTCGATACCACTGTCGCGATGGAATTTGCCGCGTCGTGAAAGCCGTTGACATAGTCGAAAACAAGCGCAACGGCGACGATCAGGACCGTCAGAACCAGGAGCGGATCAGCCATTTTTGATCACGACCCGCTGTAATACGTCGGCGACATCTTCCATAGTATCGGTAGTTTCTTCGAGCATTTCATAAATTTCTTTCCAGCGAATCAAGTTGAAGATGTCGTCTTTGTGGGCGACGATCTCAACCAGTGCCTCGCGCAAAATTCGATCGCCGTTGTTCTCGATGGTATTGATTTCCTTGATGTGCTCGGTCACCAACCGGAAGTTTTTCTTTTCCCGCAGATTCGGCATCGCCATGTGCAACTCGCTCGCGCCGCTACGGATGAGGTGGCCGAGTTGGCGGGCTTTTTCCGTCGGCGCGTCGATGCGAAATATCAACATACGCACGGCGGTGGCCTCGATCTTATCCAACGAGTCATCCAGGGCTGAGATCAGCCGTTCGATATCTTCGCCGTCGAGCGGAATGATCAGAGTATTGATGAGCAGGTGCATCACCTCATGGACGATGAAGTCGCCGCGATGCTCCAATTCGGTGATGCGCGCGACTTTGCTTTCGACCTGCACATAATTATCCAGAAGATCTTGCAGAGCTTCTGCCGCCTCGAGCAAATTACCGGTGGCTTTTTCAAACCATTCATAGAACTTGGTCTCGGCCGGCAGAAACTGAAATTTCGGCATGGTCACTCCAAAAACCTGCTCAAGTAATGGAATTTGTTTTGATTATTTTGATTCAAAGCTGACGGACGCGAAGAAACTTAGCATGCGTCCAAAACGGCTTCAACCAAAACGCGCCAGCGGGAGAACGGTCGAACAGAAGGAGCGGTTCAGAGAGACACGACTGTGTCGGGCTGATTTCGTGCAGCGAGCGTGGCCGCCAAGCGGACCCGTACTGTCGTGCCGCGTTTTAACACGCTTTCAATGGTGAGATCGCCTTTGTGAGCTTGGACGATGTGCTTGACGATCGCCAAGCCCAAACCGGTGCCGCCGAGGTCTCGCGAGCGCGCCTTGTCGACTCGGTAAAAGCGCTCGGTGAGACGGGGCAGGTCTTTTTCCGCAATTCCGACGCCGGTGTCAATGACGGCGAGCTCGATTTGTGCGGTGCCGCCGTTCCGCGGCGGAAGCGAGCGCGCCTCGAGGGTAATTTCACCGCCGCTCGGCGTGTATTTGAGCGCATTATCGACAAGGTTGATGAACAACTGCTGTAAACGATCGAAGTCGCCGAGAAGGTTCGGCAACTGCGGCTCGATTTTCTGAGTGAGCTTGACTTGCTTGCGGGCCGCTTGATCCCAGAAGACTTCGAGGACGCGCTGAATGAGCTGGCTCGCATCGAGCGGCTGTAGCGATAATTGGATCTTGCCCGATTCCAAGTCGGAAAGCGTCAGCAGATCTTGCGTCAAACGGCTCAGCCTTTCGGAATGGCGATCGATGATGGCGAGAAATTGCCGGCTTTCCTTGGGATCCGCCGGCGGCGTGTGCATGAGAGTCTCGACATAGCCGCGAATCGCGGTGAGCGGCGTGCGCAGCTCATGAGAGACATTGGCGACGAAGTCCGAACGCATGGATTCGAAGCGTTTGATATCCGTGACATCATGGAAAACCAGAATCGACCCCTGGAAATTCTCCCGAATATCCCGCAGACGTACCGCGTTGACGCGAAACCAGCGCTCGTCGTCGAGCTCGACTTCCTTCGAATAGGTCTGCGTCGAGAAATCAAAGGTAAATATCTCTTCGAGAATTCTATGGACCTCCGGATGGCGCGTGATTTCCAGAACGGATGCGCGATGAACGTCCAGGTCGGCAGGAACATGGAACATGGCGCGCGCCTGCTGGTTCATCACCAAAACACGCCCTTTGGGATCCAGCACCAGGACGCCTTCAATCATGCAGCGCAGGATGGAATCTGATTTTTCCTTTTCCTCGATGATTTGCGACAAGTTGGCGCGCAGATGGAGGCTCATCTCGTTCAGATGACGTTCGAGTAAGGCAATCTCGTCGCTGCCTGCGTTGGGAAAAAAGTTCTGCGGGAATGAGCCGGCGGCGACCTGCCCGGAAAACTGCAACAGCCTTCGAAAACGCCGGCTCAGGTCGCGGGAAAACACCCACGCCAGCAGAAGCCCCATCGCCGAGGCTACCGCGAGGCCGGCAACCAAAGACTGACGAACCGCCCGAATTACGTTGTCGATGTCGGTCAACGGCACAGCCAGCCGAACAAAGCGATCTCGATTGGATCCGGTCTGATGGAAAGCGCGGTAGAGCATGCTGTATTTGACCGTGGTGCTATAGCGAATCGACGTTCCCGTGCCGGTTCGCATCGCCTCGAGAATTTCCGGGCGGGTACCATGGTTTTCCATGTGCTCGGAGATCTCAGCGGAATCGCCGAGCACGCGGCCATCGGTGGCAATGATCGTGATCCGGGCGCCGAGCTCGCCCGAGAGCTGGCGAGAAAGGCTGTCGAGGGCCGCTCCCGCTTCATCGAAGGGCACCATGCGCGCGAGCAGGTGCGCTTCTTGTTCCATGCGCGTGCTCAGGGAACGGATGTAGAAATGCCGCACGAGCAGGTTGGCAGAAAAATAGAAGCTCAGGAAGAGCAGCGCGACGACAACAAAATAAGAGAGAAAGACTTTTACGACAAGACTACTGTTCCAAAGCCTTTTCATCGAATTTGTAGCCGACTCCGCGCAACGTCAGGATCCATTGGGGTTTGCTGTCGTCCTTTTCGATCGCTTTCCTCAACCGGCGAATGTGCACATCCACGGTGCGCGGCGTCACGAAGGTCTCGCCGCCCCAGACCCGGTCCAACAGTTGATCTCGGCTGAGCACACGGTTCGGATTCTGAACCAAGAAGCGCAAAAGCTCAAATTCCTTCAACGTCAGCTTGACGCTACGCCCGCGCGCGAAGACTTCATAGGTGGTGAAGTCGATTTTGAGCCCGCCCTTATTGTAGACCGGCGGATGATCCGCTTGCTTGGCGCTCTCGACCCGGCGGAGCACCGCTCGCACGCGCGCCACGAGCTCGCGCGGACTGAAGGGCTTCGCCAGGTAGTCGTCAGCGCCCATCTCGAGACCGACGATACGATCGGCTTCGCCGGCCTTGGCCGTCAACATCAGCACCGGAAGCTTCTCCGTTTCATGCCGCTCGCGCAGAATCTTGCACAGTTCCATGCCGGAGAGACCCGGCAACATCAGATCGAGAATCACCAGGTCGGGCTTCTCCCGCTGGACCATCTTCAGACCTTGCTCGCCGTCTTCGGCTTCCAGCACCCGAAAGTGCTCTTGCGCCAGGTTGTAGTTGACCAGCTTGCGAATATCCGGCTCATCTTCAACAACCAAAATTTTTTTTCCGGTCTTCATAGATTCAAACCGAAGGGGGCAATTCCTTCAAATGGCGAATGCTCTTGCCTTTGACCATGAAAATTACCATTTCCGCGATATTGGTCGCATGATCGGCGATGCGTTCGAGGTATTTGGACACCGAGCTGATTTTGGTCGCGCGGCTGATGGTCTGCACGTTTTCGATCATGAAGGTGAGGGTTTCACGGAAGATTTGCGCGTTGAGCTGATCGACTTCGTCGTCATCCTTGCAAACCTTTAGCGCGAGTTCGGTGTCCTCACGCACGAAGGCATCGAGGCTCTCGCGGATCATGCGCTGCGCGATGCGCGCCATGCGCGGAATGTCGATGTAAGGCTTCAGCTGTGCCTCCTCATTGAGCTCCAACGCTCGTTCGCAGACATTGACGGCCATGTCGCCGATGCGCTCGAGATCGGTCGTGATCTTCAGCCCGGTGGTAATAAACCTGAGGTCGCGTCCGGCGGGTTGGTGCAGCGCCAGCAGGCGAATGCAGATATCGTCGATGTCCACGTCGAGCCGGTTCACCTCATGGTCGCGCTCGATGATGATCTTAGCGAGCTCGGAATCGCGGTCCACCAACGACTTTACCGCCTTTTGAATTTGATCCTCGACCAGTCCTCCCATGTAGAGGATTTCCTCGCGGAGCTTCTTTAGATCTTCTTCGTACTTTTTATCGGTATGCTCGTTAGGCATGGCGCCCTCCATCAGCCGAAACGGCCGGTGATATAATCTTCCGTCTGCCGTTTCTCCGGCGCGGTGAAAAGCTTTCCGGTCTCGCCGAACTCGACCAGCTCGCCGAGGTAAAAGAATGCCGTGAAATCGGATACACGCGCGGCTTGCTGCATATTGTGCGTAACGATGACGATGGTGACCTGGTCTTTGAGCTCATGGATGAGCTCTTCGATTTTGGCCGTGGCGATCGGATCAAGAGCAGAGCAGGGCTCATCCATCAACAGGACCTCGGGATTAACCGCAAGCGCTCGGGCAATGCAGAGCCGCTGCTGCTGCCCTCCGGAAAGGCTCGCGCCGGACTTTTGTAAATTATCTTTTACCTCATCCCAGAGCGCCGCGCCGCGCAGGCTCTTTTCGGCAACTTCGTCGAGAGTTTTGCGATCGCGAACGCCGCTCAGTTTGAATCCGGCGATCACATTGTCGCGCACCGACATGTTAGGAAAAGGGTTAGGCTTCTGGAAAACCATGCCAACGCGCCGGCGCACATCGACGGGATCGACACCGCTGCCATAGAGGTTCTGCTCGTCGAGCAACACGTTGCCTTCCACCCGCGCTCCCGGAGTCAGTTCGTGCATGCGGTTCAAGCAACGGATAAAGGTTGATTTGCCACAGCCTGAGGGGCCGATGAGCGCGGTAACCTTCTGCGTCCGGATCGACATGGTCACGTTCTTGACCGCCTGAACTTTGCCGTAATAGACGGACAGGTCCTCCACGCGCATGCGGATGCCGTTGTCAGAGTTGGCCGTCTCGCCGACTCGGTCGAGGGTCATTTCAAGACCGCGGTCTTTGACATCATTCATTACGTGGATTCCGCTATTCATTGGCTTTACCTCGTAGAAAGGCTCTCGTCAAAACGCTCGTGAAAAATACGATAACCAACAGGACGAAGGATGCTGCCCAGGCTTTTCGATGCCAATCTTCATAAGGCCCGGTGGCATAGGTGTAAATCAAGAGCGGTACGGTGGCGATCGGCTTGGTCGGATTGACGTTCCAGAAGGAATTACCGAAAGCGGTGAAGAGCATCGGCGCCGCCTCGCCCAGGGCGCGTGAAATCGCCAGCACGGCGCCGGTGATGAGCGCTCGCGAGGACACCGGCAAGACCACACCCATGATCGTGCGCCATTTGGGGATGCCCAACGCGAGCGAAGCCTCACGCAACGAGTCCGGAACCAGGCGCAACGCCTCATGGGCGCTGATGAGAATGATTGGAATCATGATGAAGGCATACGCGACGGATCCGGAAAGTGCAGAGAAACCGCCCGATGGAATGACGACCAAGGCGTAGGCGAACAGGCCGACGACGATCGATGGAACCCCCGTCAAAACCTCGGCAAGAAAACGCACTGTCCGCCCAAATCCTTGGCTAGGAAACTCGTTGATGAAAATGGCGGCGCCAATGCCGATGGGGAGCGCCATTAGGCTCGCGACGATCACGACAAGAAAGCTGCCTACCAATGCGTTGGCGATACCGCCGCCGGTTTCCCCCGTAGGAACTGGCATGGCGGTCAAAAATTCCCAATCAATATACGAGGCGCCGTTTACCAAAACGTATCCGAGGATGGCGACCAGAAAAAAAACCGACACCGTGATACAAAGTAGCATGCCGGCCCAATTGGCCCATTCAACCAACTTGCGATAGCGGTAGTGAGAAATCAAAACCATGCCCCCTGTCAGTCCAACAGCGCCAATTTGCCCTTCGAAGTTTTCCAGATGAGAAACTGCGCCAGCAGACTGATTAATATCGTAATACCGAACAGGACCAACCCGACATAAATGAGAGAAGAGACGTAAAGGCTGTACGTCGCTTCACTGAATTCGCTGGCGATTTGACTCGCCATGCTGTGCACCGGATCAAACAGCGAATGGATCAAGTCAAAGGAGTTGCCGCCGACCATCGTTACGGCCATGGTTTCGCCGATGGCACGCCCGAGGCCGAGAACCACCGCGCCAAAAAGCCCGATGCGCGCATAGGGTAAAGCCACTTTCCAGATCGCCTCCCACTTGGTCGAGCCCAAGGCGAGCATGCCCTCGATCTGCTCACGAGGCACCGTCAGAAGAATTTCCTTGGAGATCGCCGTAATAATCGGCGTAATCATGATAAACAAAATGATGCTACCCGAAAGCACGCCAACGCCATAGACCGCCGGTCCGTCGAAGAGAAAAAACCAGCCGAAGTGAGCCTTTAGCCAGATTTGGATCACTCTCACCACCGGCACCATCGCGAACAATCCCCACATGCCGAAAATGATGCTTGGTATTCCCGCTAACAATTCGATCGGGTAGCTAATCACCGGCCGAAGCCAACGCGGTGTGTAGAAGGTAATGAAAATCGCCGAGCCGATGCTGACCGGCACGGCCAGCAAAAGGGCGATGAATCCTTTCACCAGGGTACCGATCACTGTGGGCAAAGTGCTGAACTGGCGAGTGACAGGGTCCCAGGTGGTGCCCACGAGAAACTTGAGCCCGAACTGGCGGATGGCTTCGGAGGCGCCACGGAATAGATCGGCAACTAGCAGCAACGCGAGCACAATAACGAGCAGCGCAAGCGATTTGGCGATTATGTAAAAGACTCGGTCCCCGAGGTTCACTAGTTGGCGCCGCGCGCTAACCGGCTTTACGCCGGCGAGCGTGCGGTCCGTTGCGTCCAGGGTCGCTTCGGAATCTCTGGCCATCTTTGGCTCCAGCTATTTCATAACCAGCGCGCCGTTCGCTTTGATTTTTTTAACCAAAGCCATGGCCTTTTTTTGCGCGACTCCCTTGAGTGGCGCATAATCCAGCGGCGCCGCAAATTTCTGCCCGTCGGTGATCATCCAGGAAGCGAGTTGTGCAACGGCATCAGCCTTGGCTGGATCGGTCTGGTTTTCATAGATGAGGAGCCAAGTAAAACCGGATATTGGATATGCCGCTGGGTTAGAACTGTCGGTGATCACGATTTCCATGTCCTCTGGTAAATTCGCTATGTCGGCAGCCGCTGAGGCGCCTTCCAGAGTAGGATCCAAAAACTTTTTCGCTTTGTTCTGGAGCTGAGCCCAATCCATCTTGTTCTGCTGCGCATACGCGAGCTCAACATATCCGATCGCTCCGGGAATCTGCTTCACAGAATTGGCGACGCCTTCATTGCCTTTGCCACCGACATCTCCCGGCCAGTTGACCGAGGTCGCGAACCCCACTTTGTCCTTCCATTCCGAACTCACTTTGGAGAGGTAGTTGGTGAAGATAAAGGTCGTGCCCGATCCATCCGACCGGTGCACCACCGCAATGGTCAAGTCCGGGAACTTGACGCCGGGATTTAGGGCTTTGATCTTGGGATCGTTCCAGTTGGAGATCTTCTTAAGATAAATCTCAGCCAACACCTCTGGCGTGAGCTTCAACTGGCCCCGTTTGATTCCCGCTACGTTGAAAACGATCGCCTCGGCCCCAGCGACGGTTGGAATGTGTAACACCGCGCCGCCTTTGGCCTGGGCTTTTTGCTTCTCATCCATGACGCCGTCGGACGCGCCGAAGTCGACTGTCTGTTCTTGGAGCTGGCGAATACCGCCGCCGGAGCCAATGGATTGATAATTAACCTTGACTCCGCAGGTTTTGTCATACTCGCTGAACATCTTCGAATAGAGCGGATACGGAAAGGTAGCTCCGGTGCCGGTTAATTCCTTTACTCCCTTAGTCGGGCAGCCCGCCAATGCTTGGCCCGAGGCAGCCGATAATGCGGTCAAAAGAACCGCTGCCTTCATATTCTTCAACTTCATCTTTTATCCTCCTGGTATGAGTCTTTAGAGAGCAAATGTTACGAGCAGGTTACGATCATGTTAACGTTACAAAAAAGAAACACACGGACTCGACAGCGACATTTGCTCTTCATTTTCCGCTCCGATAGCCAGTTACTACTCAATCTGACGATTCGGGTGATGAATGTAGTGTTACGGAATGGTAAAGTTACAGTTAAGTGACGCGCCGAACGATCGTTGTTATTAGCCGTTTGACAAAAATTTAAAGACCTCACTCTGAAAGCTCTAGCCAAGCCATTGCGGGCTTTGTTAAGCTGCG
>Ga0065712_10068080_pt1 | contig 15303 bp, 11 predicted proteins | sample MisRhiReplicate1_FD_59099 | JGI IMG/M metagenome (GOLD analysis project Ga0065712, IMG submission 59099) | Miscanthus rhizosphere microbial communities from Kellogg Biological Station, MSU, sample Rhizosphere Soil Replicate 1: eDNA_1 v3... | ecosystem: Host-associated > Plants > Roots >...
TTCATCGCCGGCAAGCCGCCTCTTATCAAACAACCTGCAACCCACTGAAGAAACTGGATTTTGTGGGAGCGGACCGGGCGGCGTTCCGCTTGTCCGCGAAAAGGCCGGTACATCCGACGCATATGCAGTGGCTGAAATACTGCATTCGCGGAAAAGTCCCACGGGTTTGCTGCGCGACAGCGCTACGTCGAAGACGTGGTGGCGCCTCCCACATTTGGCTCCGTATCACGGCGGCACTGACTTACAAATACTTCAACCAGGTGATATCCCGACGACGCGCCTTGAGTGATGCGAACCAGCGCACGGCGGGGAACAGCACCACTGCCAGCACAATGGACGTCAGCCAGACGCCCCACATGTGGTCGAAGCCGAAGTAGTTGCCCTGATTCTTGCCCCAGATCGCCAGTGCAATCAGGTACAGAATCTTCAGCACGTACAGGTGCAGCAGGTAGAAGAACATCGGTGCCGAACCCAGTACCACGAGCGGGCGCAGCCAGCCCTTTTCCTGACACCGTTCGAAGGCGATCAGAATCAGCATGCCGATGCCCAGCGTCAGGCTGATGAACAGCAACGATGGCGGATACTTGGTGATGTTCAGAAAGCTCATCACAGTCTGCAGTTCGGTCTCGCCCACGCTCCACGGCTTTTCACCGTAGCCGTTGATCAGACGCAGCACCAGGAAGCCCAGCAGCGCACCCAGACCGCACATCCACAATTTGGCGCGGCGTGACGCGGCGTCATAACCCGCCGAAAACCACGGCCCTGCTGCGTAACCCAGCGCGATGATGCCGATCCACGGCAGCAACGGGTACGAGGTACGCAAACGCAGATTGTCCGAGACGTCGATCCAGCCACGGTCATGCAGGATGGCCCAGGGAATGTGCATCGCCGACTCGACGCCGAAGTGCAGTGAGTCCAGCAGGTTGTGACCGGCAATGATCACCACGCCAATCACCACCAGCGCCCAGCGCGGCAGGTAGACCATCGCGGAAAGCGCCACCATGCTCAGGCCGATGGCCCAGATCACTTGCAGGTAGATCACGGTCGGCGGGAACTGGAAGGTCCAGGCAAAGCTCACCAGCGTGAACTCGAGGGCGATCAGGAACAGACCGCGTTTAAGCAGGAATGCCGATACGTCCGCCCGGCCGCTGTATTTCTCGCCATACAGGTAAGCCGAAAGCCCGGTCAGCAGGACAAACAACGGCGCACACAGATGGGCCAGCAGGCGGCTGAAAAACAGCTCGGGCTCGGTGCTTGCCACCTCCATGGGGTCCAGCACCTGACGGTGCAGAAAGAAGGTTTCCCGCACGTGGTCCAGCAGCATGAAAAGAATGATCAGCCCGCGAAGAGCATCGATGGAACGCAGCCGGGAAGCCGGCGCACGGGTGGGATGAACAGCTGTCGTCATGAAGGGTCAAGGTCCGTGGGTGGGTGGGCAGTGTCGATTGTCCTGGCTGTTGCAAGCTTCCCGATCCAGAACGGGAAGCTCTTCGACCCTGTTTAAAACTCGTTCTGCAGCGCCTTGTAGCCGCGCACCAGATCGATGTTGGTGTGCGCCACGTCTTCGGAAAACTCCGAAGCCGAGATGCTCACTGGGGGGTATTGCGAAAGGTCGGTATTAGGCCCGATCCGAGTGGTGGACGGCACGTAAAAGTTTTCCGGCAAATCGCGGCCGTCGACCACCGAGTTGTGGCGCACCACGCTGCCGTTGCCCACCTGGCAATTGAACAGCACGCTGTTGAAGCCGATAAACACCCGGTCACCGACCTGACACGGCCCGTGCACGATGGAGCGGTGGGCAATCGAGGTGAACTCGCCGATGGTCACTGCCGCGCCGGATTTGGAGTGGATCACCACGCCGTCCTGAATGTTGGAGTTGGCGCCGATCACGATGGGTTCCATGTCGCCTGTGGCATCGACTTCATCGGCGCGGATCACCGCATAGGGTCCGACGAAGACGTTGTCCTTGATGATGACCTTGCCGCAGATGATCGCGGTCTTGTCGATGTAGGCGGATTCGGCAATCACCGGCAAATGGCCGGACGGGTTTTTACGGATCACGGTGGCAAGCCTCAGGTCAGGTAGTTGGACGTTTGTGCAGCAGCATCGTGTGGGTGCAGGCTTTCGAAATGGCGCACGCTGACGCTGGAAGCGGCGTACAGGCCTTCCAGTGCCTGCTGGATCTTGCGGGCAGCGTCTTCGACGTACATCAGGTTCTGGCCGTTGAGCCGGGCGAATGCCTGCTCGTCGGCGCGCTTGACGGCCGTCTGGACCGGCGTCCCGAGGGCACGCTCGGTGGTGTCGATCAGCGCCATCAAACCAAGCTCGGTAGCGTGTTCCGGGATACGTACCTGAACCGTCGCCACGCTGCGCTGGCTGTGCGGCGTAGCCACCGATCCGTTGGCGCGCAACCAGTTCGCGACCTGCATGGTGTCGACAAAGGTCTGACGGTCGAAATGGGTTATGAACGCGTTTTCCAGCAACTGCCGCGACAGCGCCGCAGAGCATGGGCAGGTGGACGAGTAGGTAATGCCCACCGACAAATCCAGGCACAGACGCCCCGCTTCCCATAGGCCTTCGAGGGTAACCGGATAGGATTTCCAGCCGCTGAGCCCTTCGGTGACCAGCGCGGGGCGGCGACACAGCAAGTTGAAGTTCAGCCTGATGCGCGAGCGGGTGGAACGGCAACTGGCGTGGCTTTCCACCATGGCTTCGAGCAGGTCCGACAAGGACGCGACGTTGAGCTCACGCTCTTCGGCAAAGCGGTCGAGCAGGCGATACAGCCGCGACATATGAATGCCTTTGACACTCGGGTCGGCCAGATCAACGTGCAGGTCCACAAAGGCATGCACCGAATGGCTGACACCCTCTTCGCTCAAACGTATCGGCACTTCGATGGCTTGCATGCCGACCCAGTCGAGAGCGATCAGGGCCGAAGACGCTTCCGTCAGGGCAACATCAGGGAGAGAGTTGTTCATGTGAGTCGGTCGTCTCGTTGGCTGGCCTCGCTTGGAACGCGATGCCTGATGTCATGGGCCATCCATCAGCCCGCACAGATTCGTTACACTATAACATCATCAATACCAACAGCATCAACCGAACGCGCGGGCCGCCCTGAGCGTAACGGACGCACTCGCCGGAAAATCCGGCGACAGGTTTCAGGTCTTCATCAATTCCTCGATCAGAAAGTCCCGGAATGCCGACACGGCCGCAGGCAGGTTGCGACCTGCCATGCTTTGCAGTTCGATGCGCCGCGCCTTCATGCCTTCATCGCTGATCGGCAGGGAAACGAGTTGTTTTTCCTGCACGCGCTTGTCCAGGGTCATCTCGCTGGACAGACTGATGCCGCCCTCCTCACTCACAAAGCGCAGCAGCGCGCCGATGTAGTTGCTGGTCAGCACCGGATCGAACATCAGGCCCTGCACGCCGCAGCAGATGTCGAACAATTGGCGCAGCGTGGTATCGGTGTTGGTCAGGGCAATGGCGTAGGGCTGCAGCTCGGCCAGCGCCACTTCCTTGCGTGACGCCAGCGGATGGTTGGGGCTGACCACCGCACAGATCGCGCCGCTGTGCACGTGCTCGACCTTGATTTCATTCTGCGGCGTGAGACTGAACGTCAGGCACAGGTCCGCATCGCCCGAGCGCACCCGCTCGGTAGCCTGGGCGGGCGCGCAGACTTCCATGGAAAAATGGATGCCTTCATAGATTTGCCGGAAACGGGCGATGCATTGGGGCAGAAAATCGAGGGCAAACCCTTCGGAACAGGCCAGCCGCACATGCCCCCGCTGCAATCCCTGCAGCTCGGTAATTTCCAGCACCACCTGCTCGGCTTCCAGCTGCGACTTGCGCGCGTAGGCCGCCAGCCGAGTACCCGCCTCGCTGAGCACCATGCCCCGCGCCTGACGCTCAAACAACACCGCATCCAGTTCTCGCTCCAGCTTGCTGATCTGTCGGCTGACCGCCGAGGACGCGACATTGAGCCGGGTTGAAGCCTCGCTGATCGAACCGCACCGCGCCACTTCCAGAAAGTAGCGCAGGGCCGTGGATTGAACGCCGTAGAGCTGCATCGCGACTCCTGTGTTGCCTTTTTGGCAATGAAAGGTTCGAAATATTGTACTTGTGGCATTGATACGCTTTGCCTAGAGTCGTGTCGAGGCCGTCGGCTAGACCAAAAGAAAATCATGGCCGCTCAAGACATACCCCTCTTCTCGCATTTGCGATCCCACTGCCCTTTGATCCAATCACTTTGCCTTAGGGAGACAACGGCATGGGCATCAAGGGTTTCGCTCGCAGCATTGCGCTGTTGGGCCTGTTCAGCAGCTTTTCCGCCTTCGCCGGCAAGGCCGACGACACACTGGTTTACGCCTCCGACAGCGAGCCGGAAAACATCAGCCCCTATCACAACGACTTGCGCGAAGGCGTGATCCTCGGTCGCCTGATCTGGGACAACCTGGTCTATCGCAACCCCGACAACGGTCAATACGAGCCAATGCTCGCCACCAGCTGGAAGCAGGTCGATGACACCACCATCGATTTTCAGCTGCGCGAAGGCGTGAAGTTCCACAACGGCGATCTGTTCACCGCCGACGACGTGGTGTTCACCCTCAACTACGTCGTGTCTCCCGAATCCAAAGTAGTCACGGTGCAGAACGTCGACTGGATCAAGAGCGCCGAAAAACTCGGTGACTACAGCGTCCGCCTGCACCTGAAAAAGCCCTTCCCACCCGCACTGGAATACCTGTCCAACGCGGTGCCGATGTTTCCGAAAAAGTACTTCGAGCAGGTCGGGCTTGCAGGCTTCAGCCGCAAACCTATCGGCACTGGCCCTTACAAGGTCATTGCCATCGCGACCGGCGAAGGCGTGAAGATGGACAAGAACCCTGACTACTTCAAGGACAGCCCGCAGGGCCAGCCAAAGATCAGCCACATCAACTTCCGGGTAATCGCCGACGCCGAAACACGACTCGCCGAACTGATGACCGGCGGCATCGACTGGACCTGGCGCGTTGCGCCGGATCAGGCCGAAAACCTCAAGGCCATGCCCAATCTGGTGGTCACCAGCGGCGCGACAATGCGCATCGGTTTTCTGATTCTCGATGCCCGCGGCACGTCTACGGCCGACTCGCCCATGAAGCATTTGAAGGTTCGGCAGGCGATCAACCACGCCATCAACCGCGAAGGTCTGGCCTCGCAACTGGTGGGCGGCGAAAGCAAACCGCTGCAGGTCGCCTGCTATCCGGGCCAGTTCGGCTGCGACACGACGGCGGCCACGGTCTACAACTACGACCCGGCCAAGGCCAAGGCGCTGTTGGCCGAAGCGGGTTACCCGAATGGTTTTGAAACCGAGATTTTCGCCTACCGCGACCGTGACTACGTCGAGGCGATCATCGGCAACCTGCGCGCCGTCGGCATCAACGCCAAGCTTCGCTACCTGAAATACGCCGCCCTGCGTGACCAGCAACGCGGCGGCAAGGTGCCGATGTCGTTCCAGGCCTGGGGGTCGTTCTCGATCCTCGACACGTCGGCCTCGGCAGGCACTTGGTTCAAGGGCAATCCCGACGACAACATCAAGGATCCGCAAGTCCAGGGCTGGCTGCAAACCGCCGACAATGCACTGGACCCGCAGGTGCGCAAGGACAACTACCGCAAGGCGTTGCAGCGCATCAGCGAACAGGCCTACTGGGCGCCGCTGTTCAACTACTCGATGAATTACGCCTACGTCTCGGACCTGAACTTCAAGCCGTACCCGGACGAGCTGCCGCGCTTCGTGTTGTCGAGCTGGAAGTAATGCCCTGAACGGGTGACCGCCCTCCGCGCGGCTCACCCCGTCATCCCATGGATACAAGGTCACGTGCCATGTCTGGATTTCTGCTGCGCCGCCTGGGCATTGCCCTGTGTGTCGCGATTACCGTCTCGGTGATCAGCTTTTCCCTGCTGCACCTGTCTGGTGATCTGGCCACCGCCATTGGCGGTCCGGAAGCCACCAGCGAGCAGATCGAACAGATCCGCGTGCAATACGGCCTCAACAAACCGCTGGTCACCCAGTACTTCGAGTGGCTGAGTGATGTGTTGCGCCTCGATCTGGGCGACTCGTTCTTCTTTCAGGAGTCGGTCTACAACCTCATCGCGTCTCGCCTGTCGATCACCCTGGGGCTGGGCGCCATGGCACTGAGCATCGCGCTGTTGATCGCCATCCCGCTGGGCGTTCTGGCGGCAGTGAAACGCGACACCTGGATCGACCGGCTAGCACTGAGCATCGCTGTGCTGGGTCAGGCGATGCCGAGTTTCTGGTTCGCGCTGATGCTGATCGTGGTGTTCTCGGTGACGCTCAAATGGCTGCCGGTGTCGGGCAATTCAACCTGGGCGCATTTCGTGATGCCCGCCATTGCGCTGGGCTACTACGCCACGCCCGCCATCATGCGTCTGACCCGTGCCGGGATGCTCGATGTGCTCAATTCCGATTACATCCGTACCGCACGCGCCAAGGGCCTGCGCCCCGGCACAGTGCTGTTCAAGCATGCGCTGCGCAACGCGCTGATTCCGGTGGTGGCGCTGGCCGCCGTGGAATTCGGTTTCATGCTCGGCGGCTCGGTGGTCATCGAAACCGTGTTCTCGCTGCAAGGCATCGGCCAGCTGGCCTGGGACGCAATTGCCCGTGACGACTTCCCGGTGGTGCAGGCGGTGGTGCTGTTGATTGCCGTCATCTACATCGTCCTCACCCTGCTGGCCGATGTGCTCAACGCACTGCTCGACCCGCGCATCCGCGTGAAATAGGAGGTTCCATGAGCACAACCAACGCTTCGCCGCTGGTGATCAACGATTACCAGCCGCCCGCCAGAAGTGTCTTGCGCACGTTGCGCCTGAGCTTTGGCCATCGCGGCTTTGCCATCGGCGCCGTATTGCTGCTGATCATCGTGCTGGGCGCGCTGTTCGCACCGTGGCTCGCGCCGTACGACCCTTACACCCAGGACGTGATGCTGCGCATGAAACCGCCGGTGTGGATGGCCAACGGCACCTGGGACTACGTACTGGGCACCGACAAACTGGGCCGCGATTACCTGTCGCGCTTGCTGTACGGCGCACGCATTTCGTTGTTCATCGGGTTCTCGGCGGCGCTGATTTCCGGCGTCATCGGCACCATCATGGGCCTGCTCGCCGGTTACTTCGGCGGCAAGGTGGACGCCGTCATCAGCTATCTCATCACCACGCGCCTGGCGATGCCGGTGGTCATGATCGCGCTGGCCTCCGCTTCGTTGATCGGCGGCTCTCTGAAGGTGGTGATCATCCTCCTCGGCTGCCTGTTGTGGGACCGCTTCGCGGTTGTCGTGCGTGCTGCCGTGCAGCAGATTCGTGATGCTGAATACGTGGCCTCGGCGCAAGCGCTCGGCTGCTCGACCCTGCGCATTCTGGCCAGTGAAATCCTGCCCAATCTGGTCGGTGCGCTGATCGTGGTCGCCACGCTGGAAATGGCCCACGCCATCCTTCTGGAGTCGGCGCTGTCGTTCCTCGGCGTCGGCGTGCAACCGCCAATTCCGTCCTGGGGCCTAATGATCGCCGAAGGCAAGCCGTACATGTTCTTTTCCCCATGGGTCATCGCCATTCCCGGTATCGCACTGATGGTGCTGGTACTGGGCATCAATCTGGTCGGTGACGGCCTGCGTGATCTGATCCTGCCCGACGGGCGCAACTGACAGAGGAGATTCGGACATGGCGCTGTTGCATGTTGAAAACCTGCGTGTCGACATACCCCTGGGGCAGGACACGCTGCACGCGGTACGCGGTCTGGACTTTCAGGTCGAACGCGGGGAGATGTTATGCATCGTCGGCGAGTCGGGCTGCGGCAAATCCCTGACCTCGCTGGCGCTCATGGACCTGCTGCCTCGCAAGGCCCGGCGCACCGCAACCCGATTGAGTCTGGACGGCATCGACATGCTGGGCCAGAGCGAGCGGCAGATGTGCGACCTGCGCGGCAACCGGCTGGCGATGATCTTTCAGGAGCCGATGACCTCGCTCAACCCGGCCTACAGCATTGGCGATCAGCTCAGCGAAGTGCTGATCCGGCATCGCAAGGTGTCACGCAAGGACGCCCTGCTGCGGGCTGCGCAAATGCTGGAAAAGGTCGGCATCAGCAACGCCACGGAGCGTTTGCGCCAGTACCCGCATCAGCTGTCTGGCGGTCTGCGTCAGCGGGTGATCATCGCCATGGCGCTGATGTGCGAACCGGATGTGATCATCGCCGACGAACCCACCACGGCGCTGGACGTGACCATTCAGGCGCAGATCCTGCGGCTGATCCGCGACCTCCAGAAAGAACTGGGGCTGGCGGTGATCTTCATCACCCACGACCTGGGGCTGGTGGCACGCATCGCCGACCGAGTGGCGGTGATGTACGCCGGGCAGATCGTCGAAACCGCGCCGGCCGTCGAGCTGTTCGAAAACCCGCAGCATCCTTACACGCGTGGCTTGCTGGCGAGCATTCCGATTCCGGGACGCACTCAACCGGGTCAGCCTTTGGGCTCGATTCCCGGTCTGGTGCCCAGCCTCGTTGGCGAGCAGCACGGTTGTGCGTTTCGCAACCGCTGCCCGCAGGCCATTCCAGCCTGCGCCGACGACGTTCCGGCCATCAACGACCACGACCATATGACCCGCTGCCTGTTTGCGGCACCGGGCGCGGAACCGGTGTTTCATCGCGAGGGCGCACGGTCATGAATCAGGCACTGAAAACCGGCGTAAAAAAAGACATCGCCCTGGAGCTGTGTGACATCCGCCGCGAGTTCACCATCAGCCGGGGCTTCTTCAAACCGACCGCCACATTGAAAGCCGTCGATGGCGTATCGCTGCGCCTGATGCGCGGTGAAACCCTGGGGCTGGTCGGTGAGTCCGGCTGCGGCAAAAGTACCCTGGCCAAGATGCTGCTGGGTCTGCTGGCGCCCAGCAGCGGCGACGTGCTGGTCAATGGCAAGCATCTGGCGGGCACCGATCGCAAGGAAATGGCGCGGCGCATTCAGCCGATCTTTCAGGACCCCTACTCTTCACTTAATCCACGCAAAACCCTGCGCGAAATCGTCACCCTGCCGCTGATCGTGCACGAAATCGGCAGCCACGCAGAACGCCGCAAGCGCACCGAAGACATGATGGACGTGGTCGGCCTGCCCAAGCGGGTGATCGACAGTTACCCCAGCCAGTTGTCCGGCGGCCAGCGCCAGCGTGTGGCGATTGCGCGGGCGCTGGTGATGCGCCCCGATGTGCTGATCTGCGACGAACCTACTTCGGCGCTGGACGTGTCGGTTCAGGCGCAGATTCTCAATCTGTTGCAGGACCTCAAGCAGGAGTTCGGCCTGACCTACCTGCTGATCAGCCATAACCTGGCGGTCATCGAACATCTGGCCGACCGAGTGGCCGTGATGTACCTGGGCAAGATCGTCGAGGAGCGCACCCGCGAATCGCTGTTTGCCCGGCCCGGTCATCCCTACACCCAGGCGCTGCTGGACTCGGTGCTCACACCCGATCCGCATCTGGGCATTCCCGAACTGGGCCTGCAGGGCGCCTTTCCCAACCCCATGTCGCCGCCGTCGGGCTGTGCGTTTCATCCACGCTGCCCAAACTGCATGACGGTTTGCAAGAACCAGTACCCCGCTACCGACACGCTGGAAGGCGGAACCGTCCGTTGTCATTTGCGTGACACCCCGAAAACCCTGGAGCTGATTCCCTCATGACTAGCCGTTCGCACGCCATCGACAACGTCACCGAACAGTTCGACAACGGCGCGTTCTTCGCCCTGCTCGGCGAGAGCGTCGCGTACCCGACCCAGAGTCAGGAGCCGGAAAGCCTGTCCGAGTTGTACCGCTACCTCACCGACTTCATCACGCCGCAGGTCGAGCGGCTGGGCTTCACGGCCAGCCTTCATGACAACCCGGTGGCCGGGCGCGGCCCGCTGCTGATTGCCACGCGGATCGAAGATCCGTCCCTGCCGACCCTGCTCAGTTACGGGCATGGCGACGTGGTGCGCGGCTACGATGCGCAATGGCAGCCGGGCCTGTCGCCCTGGCAGGTGGTCGAGCGCGGCGAGCGCTGGTATGGCCGGGGCACAGCGGACAACAAGGGCCAGCACCTGATCAACCTGACGGCGCTTGAGCAGACGATCAAGGCGCGGGGCGGCAAGCTGGGTTTCAACGTCAAGCTACTGCTGGAAATGGGCGAAGAAGACGGATCACCGGGGTTGAGCCTGTTTTGCCAGCAGCACGCAGAAGACCTGGCCGCCGACATTTTCATCGCCTCCGACGGACCGCGTCTGGCGGCGGCGCGCCCTACGCTGTTTCTCGGTTCACGTGGTGTTTTCAACTTCGAACTGAGCGTGCATTTGCGCGAAGGCGCGCATCACTCCGGCAATTGGGGCGGTCTGTTGGCCAACCCCGGCATCATTCTGGCCAACGCCATCGCCAGCCTCGTCGACGAGCACGGTCGGGTCAAAGTTGCGGGGCTGATGCCGACCGCCATTCCCGAGGCGGTGCGTACGGCACTGGCCGATATAGAAGTGGGCGGCGGGCCCGGCGATCCGGTCATTGATCCGCACTGGGGCGAGCCGGATCTTTCATTGAGCGAGAAAGTCTTCGGCTGGAACACGCTGGACGTTCTGGCCTTCAAGACCGGCAATCCTGATGCTCCGGTCCACGCCATTCCCGGCAAGGCCCATGCGCTGTGCCACATACGCTTCGTGGTCGACAGCGATTACACGACGTTCATTCCGGCCGTGCGGGCGCATCTGGATGCGCACGGTTTCACACAGGTGGAGGTGAAGCAGACGCGCATGGACGTGATGCATGCCACGCGCCTGTCACCGGACAGCCCGTGGGTCGGCTGGGCGCTGGAGTCGCTGAGCAGAACCACCGGCAAGAAACCTGCGCTGCTGCCCAATCTGGGCGGTTCACTGCCCAATGACGTGTTTGCCGAGGTGCTCGGTTTGCCGACGGTCTGGGTTCCCCATTCCTACCCGGCCTGCTCACAGCATGCACCCGATGAACATCTGCTGGCCCCGGTGGTGAAAGAAAGCCTGCAGATCATGGCCGGTCTATTCTGGGACTTGGGCAATGACGGCGCTCGTCTGGCCCGTGAACATCAGGCACAGGAAACAGGCCAATGAATCAGGCACAACTGAACGCAACACAATGGCTGTCCGGGCAATTCGACGCCATGGAAGCGTTGCTGCAACAACTGGTCGACACCGACTCCAACAGCTACGACAAGACCGGTGTCGATGCTGTCGGCGACCTGCTTGCGGCGCAGTTGCAGGCCGACGGGATAGGCGTAGAGCGCATTGCAGTCGAGGGCTTTGGCGATGTGTTGCTGGCTGAACTGCCCGGTGGACCGGGCAAGCCGGTCCTGTTGTTGGGTCATCGCGACACGGTATTCCCCAAGGGCACCACCACGACCCGTGGTTACACGCGGGACGAGAAGCTGGCCTACGGGCCCGGCGTCGCCGACATGAAAGGCGGTCTGGTGCTGAACTGTTTTGCGCTCAAGGCACTCAAGCGCGCCGGTCCGCTGCCGTTTCCGGTGCAGATTCTGTATACCGGCGACGAAGAGATCGGCTCAGGCAGTGCACGCGTGCACATCGAACGACACGCCAGAGCCGCCCGGGCCGTGCTCAATCCCGAGCCGGGCCGGGCCAGCGGCAATGTGGTCAGCGCCCGCAAAGGCGGCGCCACGCTGGTCATCGAAGTCAGCGGCCGGGCTGCGCACTCCGGCGTCAACCATGCCGACGGTGCCAGCGCCATTGAGGCGCTGGCACACAAGGTGATCAAGCTGCATGCGCTGACCGACTACGCGGCGGGTATCACCACCAACGTCGGGTTGATGTCGGGCGGAACCTCCAGCAATACAGTGGCTCCGACCGCCACAGCCAGACTCGACGTGCGCTTTATCGAACCTCGTCAGTGGGACGACATACTCACGGCCATTCAGGCCATCGTCGACGCCGAGGAACTGCCCGGCACCTCGGCCAGGCTGCTGGAAGCCACGACCTTCCTGCCGATGGAAGCGCAGCACAGCACCGACCTGTTGCAGCGCTACCAGAGCGTCGCGGCGGACCTGGGGTTCAGCGTGGAAGGCGAATTCACCGGCGGCTGCGCCGACTCGGGCTTCACCGCAAGCCTTGGCATCCCGACCCTGTGCGGACTGGGGCCGGTGGGCGGCAAGGTGCATACAGACCGCGAATACCTGGAGCTCGACACCCTCGTGCCACGCGGTCAGGCGCTGGTAGCGACCATCGTGGGGTTGGCGGAATGATCGGGCGATTGCTCCCTCGCTCTGCGCTCATTGTTATGCACAAGACCGCCTCGACACTGATCGTGCCCATCGCTCCGCGTGGGCATGCATCCCGTGACGCTCTGCGTCACAAATGGCACAGATTGCGGATTCAGTGAGCCGGGCGCATGACGTGGATAACGCTGGAGCTTGGGCGCGCATCTGCGTCACATTCGAGAGCGGACGCGGAGCGTCCTGGGAGGCATTCCAGAGCGTGGGAACGATCATCAAACAGGACCAACGCGAACGTGTCTGACTGAATAAATAACCTGTGGGAGGCGGCTTGCCGGCGATTCGATTTATGAAGCGCCATAGCAGTAAATGGACTGACATCATCGCCGGCAAGCCGCCTCCCACAGTCCGATGTTTGCCGAAAGGCTTGCGCGCCCACTTTGAGCGCGAGGGCGGAAACGATCAATGTCATCTCTGGGCTGGCCCTATTATTTGAGGAAACCACATGCCTTTTTCATCCGACCTGCTGGAAAAATCTGCCACCGAATTGCGCACGCTTATAGGCAATCGACAGCTGTCGCCCGTCGAGCTGCTGAACGCCAGCATCGCCCGCATTGAGACCCTAAACCCAAAGATCAACGCCTTCGCCGCAACCTGTTTCGAGCGGGCGCGGGAGGAAGCGGTGCAGGCCGAAAAGGCCGTGATGCAAGGCAAGCCGCTGGGTTTGCTGCATGGTCTGCCGATCGGGATCAAGGACCTGGAAGAAACCGCAGGCGTCCTTACCACGTACGGTTCGCAACTGTTTCGCGACAATATCCCGCGTCAGGACAACCTGCTGGTGACGCGTCTGCGCAGCGCCGGGGCGATCATGGTCGGCAAGACCAACGTCCCGGAATTGGGCGCAGGTGCCAACACCCGCAACGTGGTGTGGGGCGCAACCGGCAATCCTTTCAATCCCGACCTGAATGCAGGCGGCTCGTCCGGGGGTTCCGCCGCAGCGCTGGCCGTGGACATGGTGCCATTGTGCAGCGGCTCGGACACCGGCGGTTCGTTACGCATCCCCGCGGCGCTGTGTGGCATCGTCGGCCTGCGCCCTTCACCCGGACTGGTGCCGAGCGAGCGCAAAAAGCTTGGCTGGACACCGCTGTCGGTGGTCGGGCCAATGGGGCGCAACGTCGCCGATACGCTGTTGCAGCTGCGTGCCAGCGCCGGTCTGGCGCACTCCGACCCACTGAGCTATGCAGTGGCAGACAACGAGTTCGCGCCGCGCACCGTCGACCTGAGCCAATTGCGCATCGGCTACAGCGAAGACTTCGGCACCTGCGCGGTGGACGAGCAGATCCGCGCAGTGTTCCGGGAAAAGATCGGCGTCCTGAAATCGCTGTTCAAATCCTGCGAGCCCATCGACCTGAACCTCTGCACTGCGCATCGCACATTCGACGTCCTTCGCGCCGAGGCCTTCGTTGCCGGTTTGCAGGACGCCCACGACAAGGATCCCGACGCACTCGGCCCCAACACTCGCGCCAATTTCGACATGGGCGCGGCCATGTCGCTGCAGGATTGCGTAAAAGCGCATGCCGAGCAGAGTCGTCTGTTCCGCAGCTTTCAAAAGCAGTTCGAGCGTTACGACCTGATCCTTGCGCCGACCACGCCGGTGTCGCCGTTCCCGTGGAGCGAGCTGTACCTGCGTGAGGTCAACGGCGTGCAACTGGACAATTATTACCGCTGGTTGGCGCTCTGCTACACCATCACCCTGACCACCAATCCGGCCCTGTCGCTGCCCTGCGGCACCGATCACAACGGCATGCCGTTCGGCCTGCAACTGATTGGCGGCTTCCGGGCCGATGCCGCGCTGATGGCCTGCGCTCATGCGCTGGAACAGGCCACCTCGGCAGATTCACGTGTGTGTCGCCCGCGTCCCGATCTGCAGAAACTGCTGGCATCGGCTGTCGATCTGAAACACATCGTGACCCATCCGCCGATCTACGAAGGCTCGCAGACGGTCAGGCCGGATATAGGGGCGATGTGATAGCCATTTGATGCGCAGCGGTGCATAGGTAAAGTTGCAACGCTGGTTCATACTGCGCGGCCATGTTCTCAAGGAGCCAGAGCCCGTGGCCGTTCTGCAAGCCATCCTGCCCGTTTTTCTACTGATCGTTCTCGGCTATGTGCTGGGCAAACGCAAGACCCTGACTGTCGAGAGCACCAAGGCCTTGAGCGTGCTGGCCTTCAAACTGTTTCTACCGATGGTGCTGTTCACCGGGATGGTCAAGGCACCGCTGCACGACGGCCTCGATCTGCGGGTGCTGGCGGCGTACTTCGTGCCTGCCCTGATCGTGTTTGTCTTGATCAATCTGATCATGCACCGGTCCGGCAGCACCTCGACGCCCTTCGGCCTGACCGCCAGCTTCTCCAACAACATCCTGATCGGCATTCCGCTGGTGGTCGGTGTGTTCGGTGATCAAGGGCTGGTGTTGCTGTTCACGGTCATCGCGGTGCACAGCCTGACCCTGTTCACCTTCCAGAGCCTGTACGACAGCCTGGCCGGTGATCAACCATTCAACACCCGCTCGCTGTTCGCCAGCCTGGCCAACCCGTTGATCATCGGGCTGTTGCTGGGGATCGTGGTCAACCTGTCAGGGCTCGTGCTGCCCGAATGGGCCGATCACCTGACCACCTGGCTCGCCCAGGCAGCCCTGCCCTGCGCCTTGATCGTGCTGGGCTCCAACCTTTCCAGTTTCAAACTGACACCCAGCCCGCAGGCGCTGGGCATTACCGTCGGCAAGCTGTTCCTGATGCCGCTGCTGGTATTACTGGCGTGCATGCTGCTGGGTATCGAGGGGTTGTCGCGAGGCGTGCTGGTGCTGATGGCCGCAGGCCCTGCCGGGGTCAACGTGCTGGGCTTTGCCCGCAGCGTGCCGCATGTGCAGAAAACCAGTTCGGCGATCTGCCTGACCACAGTGCTGTCGGCCGCGACGCTGCCCTTGTGGATGTGGCTGGTGAGCTTGATCGGATAAGACCCGAGAGGCAGCCATTGCCTCTCGGGCC
>Ga0065712_10000354_pt1 | contig 15286 bp, 10 predicted proteins | sample MisRhiReplicate1_FD_59099 | JGI IMG/M metagenome (GOLD analysis project Ga0065712, IMG submission 59099) | Miscanthus rhizosphere microbial communities from Kellogg Biological Station, MSU, sample Rhizosphere Soil Replicate 1: eDNA_1 v3... | ecosystem: Host-associated > Plants > Roots >...
GCGAAGCGGCTCCGAGCTTTTCTGCTGTCGGCAGGCGCGGGACCGGGCGCCAATCTTCTGCGTGATGGGCTCGAGTACGGGACAAGGGAACTCGGCTTCGATGGGGATGCGTTCGTCTACGAGCTGATCGACGGCGTGATCGGCGACAACTACCCAGAGCCCGATCGGATGCTCGCGCATGCCGAGCGTGTCGTGCACCGGTATCTGATCAAGACGATCTGTCACGACCAGCCGCCTGCGGGCCGCTTCGATCTGTTCGCCGTGGAAGGCGGCACTGCGGCGATGTGCTACGTGTTCACCAGCCTGCGCGAGAATCGCCTGCTCCGACGCGGCGACACGATCGCATTAGGGACACCGATCTTCACTCCGTACATCGAGCTGCCGCGACTCGAAGAGTTCGGCCTCAAGACGGTCGACATCTCGCAAAGCCGGATGGAGGACGGTCGTCACGCCTGGCAATACACCGACGCGGAGATCGACAAGCTCGCTGACCCGGCCATCAAAGCGTTCTTCCTGGTCAACCCATCGAACCCGGCTTCGTACGCGATGCACCCGGCGACGCAACAGCGGCTTGTCAGGCTCGTTCGTACTCAGCGTCCCGATCTGATCGTGCTCACAGACGATGTCTACGGCACGTTCACGGAAGGNTTCCGATCGCTGGCCGCTGATCTCCCGCAGAACACGATCCTTGTGTATTCGTTTTCGAAACACTTCGGCTGCACGGGNTGGCGATTGGGCGTCATCGGGATTCATCAGANCAACATCTTCGACACGCGATTGGCGCAACTGCCCGACGCCNATCGNGCGGCGNTGCGTACGCGCTACGAATCACTGACGGCCGAACCCGATCGCCTTCGCTTCATCGATCGCCTCGTCGCCGATAGCCGATGTGTGGCCCTCAATCACACCGCGGGCTTGTCACTGCCGCAACAGGTGCAGATGACGCTGTTCTCACTGTTCGCATTACTCGATCGCGACGATGCCTACGAGCGGCGCTGTCGTCAGATCGTTCGGGAGCGTCTCGACGCGCTCTCACAGGGGCTATGCATTCCCATCCCGGAGGATCGCCTCCGTGCGGGGTACTACATCGAACTCGATCTCGCCGTGTGGGGACGCGAAGTCTATGGCGAAGACTTCGCTCGCTATGTCGCCTCGCATCACGCGCCGATCGATATCGTGCTGGCACTGGCGCGGCAGCACGGGTCGGTGCTGCTCAACGGATCCGGATTTGACGGACCTCCGTGGTCAGTCCGTATTTCACTCGCCAATCTTGACGCTCCCGCATACGAGGCGATCGGCCGCGATCTCACGGCCATCGCCAAACACGCGGTCGAGGAATGGGCGCACGCCCAGCGGAGGTAGCCGTGTTTGAGTTCCTCCACAGCCAGCCGTTCCTCGTCATCTTCGGTGTCGTCGCGATTGGTATGTGGCTGGGCAGAAAGAAAATCGGTGGGATCGCGCTGGGTTCAGTCGTCTGCATCATCCTCACCGGTCTGGGGACGAGCATCTGGGCTCTTCAGGCGGGTGTGTCGCTGGCGTTGCCCGACGTGCTCAAGACGATCTTCTTCAATCTGTTCATCTTCGCGATTGGCGTGAAGATCGGTCCGCAGTTTTTTTCCGGCCTCGAGCGCGACGGCTGGCATCTGGTCCTCATCGGTCTGATCGTCGCGGTGCTGGCGCCAGTCCTGGCCTACGGACTGGGCTGGTACTTCCAGTGGCCCGACGGCACCGTCGCGGGCATGCTGGCCGGGTCGAACAATTCTTCAGCGACATTTGGTGCGGCGACGTCGGCCGTTCAATCGGCAGCCTTCAATGCACCCGAGGGAAGCTCGGCGGAGATCGTCACCGCGACGCTCGCCGCGGCATTCGCGCTCTGCTACACAGTCAGCCAGGTGCAGTTCGTCGTTCTCATGAAAGTCCTGCCGGCGATGGCTCGATTCGATGCGCCCGCGGCAGCGCGGGCATTCGAGGCGTCGGTGCGCGGCCAACACGCCGTGCCGCTTCCCGGAACCGTGGAGGCCGGCGACGTGGAGGATCCGTCGATCGCGGTGCGCGCGTATCAGGTCTCGGCCACTTCAATTGGCGGACGGACGGTTGCCGAGATTCGCGCCAAGGCTCCTCGCGTCTCGATCGAACTCGTGCGTCGAGCCAATCGGTGGATCGCTCCCGATGATGCGCTGGCACTTCTGCCTGGCGATGAAGTGGTGGTCGGCGCGCCGCTGACGGCACAGGTCCGCGTACGAGAGGCGCTCGGACCGGAGCTTCCGGATACGGACGCGCGATCGCGCATCCCCATCCGTACGGTAGACGTCGTCGTGAACCGCGATCAGTCCGCCGGCCGTTCGTTGACCGACGTATTGACTGCGGCTGCTCCGGGTTTGTATCCGAACGCTGTGTTTCGCGCCGGTGAAGAGATGCCGGTGGGNCCGGCGACGATATTGAAAAAGGGTGACGTCATCCGNGTGACCGGTACCGAGCCGCGCATCGCACAACTCGACGCGAANGTCGGTCCTGTAGTTCGNGCCTCGCATAGCAATGACGTGCTGACACTCGCAATCGGGCTGCTCGCCGGNGTCGCGATCGGCGCCATTCCGGTCCCGATCTTCGGCGTCTCGATCACCTTCGGGTCCGCGGCGGTGCTGCTGGTTGGCATCATCTTCGGCTGGCTGAAGACGCGGCATCCGGCGCTCGGCGGCCCGATCTCCGAAGGCGGCCGGCGCCTGCTCGAAGAGATGGGATTGAACGTGTTCACGTCGGTGCTCGCCATCAATTCGGGAGCGGCCGTCTATCAGGTGCTCACGCAAGGACCGGTGTGGTCCTTGATCGTCGGATGCCTGATCGTCAGCGCGGTGCCCGCGCTCATCGCGTGGTGGATCGGCCGCCACGTCCTGCATCTGAACGAGGCACTGCTCATGGGCGCGATTGCCGGCGCACGGCAGAACACCTCGTCGATGCAATCGGCGCAGGAGCAAACGAAGTCTGCCGTGCCCGGGATCGGCTACCCGGTGCCGCTGGCCATTACCACGCTCGCCTTGTCGGTGGTGGCCTATTTCCTTGCGGTGTTCGCCTGAGTTGTGTGACTAAGGGTTTCAGATATGACTACTTGACCCTTGCGAAATCACCGGGTTTCCAGCTGCCGTCGAATGCGGGGGCCTCTGGTCCGTAGATGCGGAAGTAGGCGAACCAGCCTCCGTCAGGCAATGTCTGGATCCATCGCGTCGCTCCGTCATCGGCAGGCGGCGTTGGTCCGAAGAACAAGTCGACAGACGAACCCTTCAGATCCTTCAGCTCGAACAACGATCGGAGTGCCGCCTTCTTCTGCGGCGTCTGAATTTGCGAGCGCGTGTCCGCGTCGTAGACGGTCAACGACCAGAACAACTTGCCAGGAACGGGTAAGGGGACAGAGAGCTTGTACTGCTGCGCGCCCTCGAGATAGAGACCCTCGCGGTCACGAAGGCCGAGCCAGTACAGCGAGCCGGCATTCGCGTCGCGTCTGAACATCGCCGGCGACGCGCCGATGGCCTGATAGAACCACTTCTCACGCGCTTCGATGTCGAGCCGCGACTGCGTGTTGAAGTCGCCGTCCTCGTATCGGAGGCTCGCCCACTGCCAGCGTCGATCTTTCCAGACGTTGCGGTCGGGTCGACGATCGCCAAACGCCTGCACGCGCATTTGTGCATTGCCGACACGCGCGGCTTCCTCGAGGATGCGCTTCAGCCGCGCGTCCGGCGCGAACCGTTTGCCTTTCTCGATGCCGAGGGCGGCCAACTCGCCGTAGTAGTCGTGATAGCCGGAGTAGAGGGGTTCGGCGTCAACGGTCTTGGCCAGGACTTCCCAGAACTGGATGTTCTCCTCCCACGCCAGCGGCGTGGTGTCCTGCGTCCTGCCGGTGACGTCGATCCACTGGGGTTCCCGCCAGCCGGTCGTTTTCTGGTACGGATAGACCTTGATGGTCTTGAGCCGTTCCTTCGCGGCCTGGACATCGCCATTCACTGGGAGCGAGCGAGCGCCGACGATCTGGCGGTTGCTGCTGGCGCGATGGATGTAGTACCCGGACGAGGGCACCGCACCTGTGTAGTCAGGCGGGAGCAACAGGTGTTTGCCGCCCTTGCCGGCGTCCGGTCCCGGTAATCCCATATCGGCAACCCATCGCTGATTCACGTCCATCGAACACACGATGAGCGGACCGGGAGCCAGTTCGACGACCATCGGTCCTATGCCGAGGTCGAGCATCAACGGTCCGTATGGTGTGTCCGAGTTGGCGGTGAAGACGAGTTGCTCAGGTGAGCAGTCGAGGATGCCGAAGACCTTATTAGGGATGATCCCGATCTCTTCGTTGCCGCGCACGATTGCCGCGCCTGACACGGTTGGATAGAAGAACTTGTACGCCTGGATCGCGCGATTGAGATCGGCGTCATCGTAGGACTGACTCATCGTGTCGGCGGTGGGGAAACCGTGGTCGAACGCATAGTGGCTCTCGTGCGTCGTATCGACACTGCGGGCAACAGGAGTGTGCATGATCATTCCTCCTCACTCGTTTCCTGGTCAGCCCACGACATGTCGTGGCCTGACCCGAGACGCACGTGACCACTCAGTCTGAAATGGACGGATATCCGCGGCGGGCACGTGCGCAACGAGGTGTTCAGCAGGACGCGTACCGGGCGACCGCACGCACGGGGTACGCGCACACGCTCGAGCTACGCGCACGGATCCACGTCGCGATACGAAAAAGTACTGAACTTTGACTGACGAATCGTTTCGAGTCTGCTGTAGATTGTGTTCCCCATCGGCGCTGTCCGAGGCCGAAGATGAATATCGAAGACCGGCAAATACTGCGGCACGTTCGAACAGGCGATAGCGCGACGCAGCTCGTTGAGATGGTCAAGCGAGCGGCCGGCGAATTCGCTGGCCCGCTTGGTGCCGCGGTCGCGTATTACTTCGGATGTCTGATGGGATTCGCGCTGCGCTTCCCATCGAGCGGTATTTCGTTCTTCTGGCCGCCGAACGCGATCCTGACCACCGCACTGGTGATCGCCGCACCTGCCAGGTGGCCACTCCTGCTCGCGAGCACGTTCGTGGCTCACGCCATCGCGCACAGTCTGAACGGCATGGCCATCACGCCGTTGTTGATTACGTACTTCGGTAATGCGTCGCAGGCGCTGCTCGCCGCGTGGATCATTCGCCGCTTTGGCAGGGCGGTGATCTTTGCTGACTTGCGACGGGTGCTGGTCTTCGTTGTTGGGGCGTGCGTGCTGGCGCCCGCAGTGGCATCCGTGGTTCCGTCCTTCGTCTACGTCAGTCTGGGATGGGCTCCCGACTTCTTCGACGCGTGGCGAGCCAGGTCGGTGTCCAACACGATGGCCACGCTGACGCTCGTCCCGTCGTTGTTCATTCTGTGCCGAGCTCTCGTCGTGAAGCCGGTGGTGCAGCCACGGCGTGTGGCGGAGTTTGTCGGCTTGTTGGTGGGACTCTTTGCGGTAGAACGAGCTGCCGCCTACACGGGACGCGCGGATCTCCTCACCCTCTCGATCACGCTGTATGCGATGACACCGGTCTTGCTGTGGGCGACGGTGAGATTTGGCGGCGCGGGATTGTCACTGGCGCTGACAGCGACCGTGCTGCTCATCTCGAACGCCACGGCACGCATGACGCCGTTCGTCGGGGGAGTTCCGGCAGATGCCATTGTTGGCGTGCAGTTGCTACTCACCGCAAACGCGGTGCCGCTGATGCTGCTCGCCGGACTGCTCGAACAGAACCGTGCCGAGCACAGAACGCTCGTGGATATGGAACAGCAGACTCGGGCGATGCTGCGCGCGCTGCCCGACATGGTGCTGCTGCATACCGCAGACGGCGTCATCTTGCGATCCTACCCAGACGCTATCGCCGACGACTCCACGACCACGGTCATACGTGCCCACATCCCGCCGGCGCTGACGACGCGCGAACGTGCGCTTCCATTCAGCCAGGCTGGTGACACGTTGCGTGTGACGGAATACACCGAGCCGGTCAATGGCGCGATTCGACGATACGAAGCGCGTTCCGTTGCGGTAGACGAGGAACGTGTGCTGACCATCGTTCGCGATATCACCAAACGATGGCGCTCGGAACAGGCGCTGCGAGAGACGCAGCACCGGTACGCGCTGGCAACCGGCGTCGGGTTGATCGGCGTGTGGGACCTTGATGTCGCGACGGGAATGATGCACGTCGAAGGTACGTTGCGAACCGCGCTTGGTTATAGCCAGGAGGAAATTCGCGACACGATGTCGGATTGGCAATCCGTCATCGCCGATGCCGACCGTGACGAGGTGATGGCACGGCTCACCGCACTGATCGATGGGACCGCGCGCACCTTCGAGGCTGAATTCCGGATGACTCACCGCGATGGATCGGTGCGCTGGATCGTGTCCAAGGCTGGCGTCACGGACATGGTGGACCGGAAGCCAACGCGAATCGTTGGTACCTACGCCGACGTCACGGAACAGAAAGAGTCCACGACCGCACTCAGGCAAGCCAACGACCGATTGGTTCGCCTGGGCCGCACCGCCGTCATTGGCGAAGTCACCGCGTCGATCGCGCATGAGCTCAGTCAGCCACTGACCGCGATTTCGACGAACGTCAGCGCGTGCCTGCGAGGGATGGATGCGGACCTTCCAGAGCCACTGCGTGAAGTGCTGGAAGACATTCTTCGCGATAGTCGTCGTGCCAGCCAGATTCTCGAGCGAACGCAGCGGCTGTTCCGTCATCAACCGGCGCAACCGACGTCCTCCAACTTGAACGAAGCCGTCCGCGAGGTGGTGAAGATTGCCACGCCGCGGTTACGCGAGCTCGATGTCCGCGTGACGCTTGCACTCGAGGCGGCTCTTCCGGACGTGTGTGCCGACCCCGTACAAGTGCAGCAGGTGTTGTTCAACCTGATCATGAACGGCGCGGATGCGATGCAGGCCGTCGCTGGCCAGATGCGCCACATGCGCATCTCGACTCGACACGGCACGAGGCACGTCGTGACGAGTGTGCGGGACAGCGGAACGGGACTCGATCACGGCGACAGGACGCGTGTGTTCGAGCCGTTCTTCACGACGAAATCCGGCGGCAGCGGAATGGGTCTCGCGATCAGCCGCTCGATTGTGCAGAGTCACGGCGGCGCGTTGTGGGCGGTCTCGAACCGCGATAGTGGCTCGACGTTCCGCTTCACGATACCGATTCCGACGGCGGCGCGTCCGACCACGATCACGACGCCAACTCGCAGAGTTTTGATCGTCGATGATCATGGCGGGCTGCGAAAGTCGCTGACCCGGCTGTTGAACGCCTGGGGCCATCACGTGGCAGTGGCATCCAGCGGCGAGCGAGCGCTGGCGGTCGCCCAGGCCTTCCGTCCAGACGCGGCCGTCATCGACGTCTCACTCGGTGATATGACCGGCGTCGAGCTCGCACGGAAACTGCGAGCGGTGACCGATCAGCGGCTGCACTTGATCGCGCTCACCGCTCATGAAAGCGAGCAGTTGCGACGCGAGTACCTGACCGCGGGGTTCGAGGCGTATCTGGTCAAGCCACAGCACATCCCACAGCTCGAAACCTTACTGGCGCGGTAACCGCGCCGTAAGCGGTGGCGTCGGCAAAGTCGATCACAATTTAGCCGACTTGTATGCCTCCTCGCTTGTCTTCCCCTGTGCGCGCGCGACCATGTAACGGGCGTACCACTCCGACCAGTGATGCTTCGGAGCCGTTGGTTCGTACTGGCCGTGGTGCTCCTCGGTTTCGCGCAGCAGATCTCTCAGCGTTGCGACATCAAAACTGCTGACTCCTCGTCCCGGAAGTCGTGACGTGACTTCCTGGAGCAACCAGCTATTGCCGTCGGGATCGCTGAATGAGGCGAACGAGAGATAGGAGCGGCCTTGCGGGTCACGGCCGGTCTCGCGTCCCTTGGTGCCCACGACGAGTTGATCACCGGCGAAATGAAACACCTCACTCACCTTGACGCCGCGTGTGCCGAGATCGGCAATCTCGGTTTCGAGGTTATCGACGACGAGGAACGTTCCCTGAACCGATCCAGGAGCGGCGGTCGTAAAACCTTTGCCGAACATGACGGAGCACGCCGATCCAGGCGGTGTCATCTGCACCAGGCGCCAGTCGTTGCCGTTACTGAAGTCAGCGTCCAGCCGCCACCCCAGGCCTTCGTAGAAGCGCCTGGCGCGGTCGACATCCGCAACCGGGATGACGACGACCTCGAGCTTCGTGTCGACGGTCGCTGCGTTCGGTTTCTGGGTTGCGCGTTCAGTGGCTACTTGTGTACCCATCGTGACCTCCGGTTGTGCGTGTATCAAGTTCGCGCCGCGCGTTGCGGCATCAGTTTTCCGGCGAGCTCGCCCAGGCTTGCGCCGAGTACGCGGTTGAACGCCGGGTATGGATGGATCACGTCGGCGAGCGTCTGCAACGGAGTCGCCAGCTTGATCGCGAGCACCAACTCGCCAAGGATCTCGCCCGCACGTGGTGTGACCAACGTCGCACCGATCAGCACACCGCGACTGCGATCGGCGATCAGTTTCAATGCGCCGCCGTGAAAGTCATGGATGTAGCCGCGCGCGGTCTCGGCCGGATCGGCGGTGGCGACGATGACGTCGATACCTCGGGCACGTGCGCCGGCTTCTGACAATCCGACCGACGCGACTTCTGGGTCCGTGTATGTCACACGCGGGACCGCTGTGTGATCCGCCCTCACGTCGACGCCCTGCAGTCGCTGCGCGACCACTTGCCCGTGGTAATACGCGAGATGAGTGAAGCCGCCGAGTCCCGTCACATCACCGGCTCCGAAAACGCCCGGTTGCGCTTCGAGCGTTGAAGGGTCCACCTTCAACCAGCCGCGTTCGGTTTGTGCGATGCCGGCTCCCTGCCACCCTTCGGAATTCGCGCGCCGGCCCGTGGCGACGAGCAAGCGGTCGGCCGGGACAACAGCTCCGGACTTCAAGTGAAGAGTGACCGCCGCACGCTGACCTGATGCCGCGCCCTTCTGCGGTTCGATGCGGACACACGGGTCTCCGATCGTGAAGGTGACGCCATCCGCCTCGAGGTGTGGGCGAAGTGCGGCTCCGGCCTCCGGCTCTTCGAGGCCAAGATAGCGTGGTCCGGCTTCGATCACGGTGACCTTCGAGCCGAGGCGTGCAAACGCTTGTCCCAGTTCAGTACCGATCGCGCCTCCACCGAGGATTGCGAGCGACGCAGGCAATTCCCGAGGAATCGCCGCCTGTCGGTTGGTCCAGAACTCGACCGCGTCGAGGCCCGGGATTGATGGGATCGNCGCGCGGCCGCCGTTGGCGATGACGAGGGCACGACGGGCCACGAGCTGCTCGCCTCCGACGTCAACCGTGCGCGGGTCCAACAGCTTTCCTTCACCGCGAAAGAGCGTGGCTCCNGTNGCTCTCATCGCGGCGGCCGGCCGGCTGTCGTCGAGGTTGCGCGCCATCCACAGTACGCGCGTCGAGACTTTGGGGAAGTCGATCGTGCACTCGACGCGCGAGGCGGCAAGGTGCCGGGCGCGGTCCGCTTCGCTCAACGTTTCCGCGGAGCGAAGCAGCGTTTTCGAAGGGACGCAGCCCCAGTACGGACACTCACCGCCGACGAGCTCGCGCTCGACGACCGCAAGCGTCAGCCCACTATCCCGAAGGCCTTCCGCGATCGCTTCGCCGGCCACACCACCGCCGAGGCATACGACGTCAAACTGCTGCGACACTGTTGCACCCTCCGTGATCGACCATTAGATGCCGTTGGTACGAAGGATGTTGCGGTTTCTTTCGAAGATGGCTGAGCCAAGATCCTGGACGCCGTCGCGTACTCGCCATAGCGGCACTGAGATTCGCCGGCGCGCAGATCAGCACGTTCGCCTCGATGCAAGCGAAGGACCGCCGATGCGCGACCGCGTCTGATGGATCCGTTGGCACGCGTCTGGTGTGTGATGCGCGCGAGGGCGCGCAAGAAGCGGAGGGCACTATGGCAAGAACGCAGGTCGCAGTCGCGTCGATGACGGTGGCCCAGGTAGCGAAACCCGGTACGGAGCTCCGGATCGTCGAGCACGAGGTACCGCAACCCGGTGCGGGGCAGGTACGCCTCAAGGTCCAGGCGTGCGGTGTGTGCCACAGTGATGCGTTCACCGTCGAAGGCACATGGCCTGGGATTCAGTACCCACGGATTCCCGGACACGAGGTCGCAGCAATTGTGGACCAGGTCGGTGCCGGCGTCGCGGGGTGGAAGACGGGCCAGCGTGTGGGCGTCGGGTGGCACGGCGGTCACGATGGCACCTGTCGTCAGTGCCGCCGCGGCGACTTTCGCAACTGTGAGAACCGTCAGGTCCCCGGCATCAGTTACGACGGTGGTTATCAGCAGTACATGATCGCGCCAGTGGAGGCGCTCGTTCCGATCCCGGATAGTCTCCAGGATGTCGAGGCCGCCCCGCTGTTGTGCGCAGGCGTCACCACGTACAACGCACTTCGCCGCAGCGGCGCGTTCCCCGGAGATCTCGTCGCCGTGCAGGGCGTCGGCGGTGTCGGTCATCTCGGCATTCAGTTCGCGGCGAAGTTCGGTTACCGGGTAGCCGCCATCGGTCGAGGGCAGGACGCCGCGGCACTGGCGACGAAGCTCGGCGCAAACGTGTACATCGACAGCACCGCCAATAAGCCGGCGCAGGCGCTTCAGGATCTCGGAGGAGCAAAGGTCATTCTTGCGACGGCTCCAAGCTCCAGGGCGATGTCGGAGATCATCGACGGTCTCGCGCCGAACGGCCGTATGCTCGTGGTCGGCGCAACGTTCGATCCAATCGAGGTCAAACCGGTCCAGCTGATTATCGCTGTCCGAGCCATCGAGGGATCGAACACGGGAACGCCAGCTGACGAAGAAGACACGCTGCGCTTCGCGGAACTGTCCGGTGTGCGCCCGATGATCGAGACGTATCCGCTCGCACGCGCCGCCGAGGCGTACGCCAGCATGATGAGCGGCAAGGCGCGATTTCGTGCTGTGCTGACGATGTGAACGAGGAATGTGTGGATGATCGCCGACGCTTTTTGCGCAGGGCGGCCACGGTAGTTGCGGCGGGACGGTTGGCGATGTCGCGCGCGCCCGCGTCCGGTGCTGCCGATGCCCTGCAGCGTGAGCCCCGTGAGTTAGGGGCGATTGGCCGCGCGACCGAGTGGCTCAATTCGCCACGTCTGACGTCCGCCAGCCTCGCCGGCAAGATTGTGCTCGTGGATTTTTGCACGTACACGTGCATCAACTGGTTGCGCACGCTCCCATATATCCGCGGGTGGGCACAGAAGTATCGGGCAGGGCTCGTCGTCATCGGCGTGCACACACCGGAATTTCCGTTCGAGCACAATCTCGAGAACGTGCGCCGGGCGATGCAAGCGATGCGCATCGAATGGCCGATCGTCATCGACAACGACTATTCGATCTGGCGCGCCTTCAGGAATCAATACTGGCCTGCGCTGTACTTCGTCGATGCACGTGGGGAGGTTCGCGATCATCAATTTGGCGAAGGTGAGTACGACCGATCCGAGAAGATCATCCAACGATTGCTCGCTGGAGCGGGCGGTTCCGGCGGCAACGGAGCCGTCCCGGTCGAGAGCGGTGGCGTCGAGGCGCCCGCGGATTGGGGCAACCTGCGCTCACCTGAGAATTACCTTGGGTACGAGCGCACGCAGAATTTTGCTTCAACTGCTAACCCCGACAAACGTCGCGTCTATACCGTGCCCCGTCGTCTTACGCTCAATGAATGGGCGCTCGCCGGCGACTGGACGATAGGCAAGCAGACGGTGAGTCTGAGCGGTGGCAACGGCCGCATCGCGTATCGTTTCCACGCGCGCGATCTGCATCTGGTGATGAGTCCCCCAGGGGAAGCGAGTCGTGCGCGCTTCCGCGTCTCGATTGACGGGCAACCGCCAGGCGCAAGTCGCGGCCTCGACGTGGACGAGCAGGGCACCGGCACGCTGATCGAGCCGCGCTTATATCAGCTGATACGACAGCCGATGCCCATCATGGATCGCACGTTCGAGATCGAGTTTATGGAGTCAGGCGTCGAGGCGTTCGCGTTCACCTTCGGCTAGGGCGCCAACGTCGATACACGAGGTGCTGCAATGAATCGCAAGAACACGTTACTGATGGGGATCGCGGTGCTGTGGCTCGCCGTCTTCGGCAGCCTGGTGACGTCCGCCCAGGACAAGTACAGCGTGAAAGTGCCGGGCGGACTTGCGTTCTCCGAGTTCAGGGGATACGAAACCTGGCCAGTGATCTCCTTTAGTCGGAACGAGAAGGTGGTCGCCGTGATCCTTGGCAATCCCGTGATGATGGACGCCTACGGGGCCGGCATTCCCGGCAACGGGAAGCCTGTCCCAGACGGGGCCAAGATGGCAAAGATTCACTGGATTCCGAAACCGAACGAGTTCTTCGAAGAAACGTCGGTGCCGGGCAATCTGCTGAACGTGGACTTCATGGTGAAGGACAGCAAGCGGTTCGCGGACAGCGGCGGATGGGGCTATGCCGTGTTCGACTACGACGCGAAGGCCGACACGTTCAAGCCGGGCACCACCGCGGGCACACCGCCGCAGGGCAACGACGCCAAGTGCGGGTTCGCGTGCCACACCACAGCGAAGGCGAGAGATTACGTGTTCACGGAGTACGGGAAGCGGTAAAGATTCGCGCGCTGGCGAGTCGCGTTTCTGACCAAGAATTAATCAAGTCTTCAGTTCGATCGTCGCGGCTCCGTGCGTACGATTGACGCTCCATGTTCGCCACAAAATCGGTCGCTGGAGTGTGTCACTACGGACTGGCCGCCTTCCTGATATGTCTCTCTGCGTGCACGAAGGCGCCATCACCGCCAGCACCACGCGAGGAGGACATCGCGAAAGTCGTGACCGCTTTCTATGGCGCAATCACCGCCGGCGATAAAGCGGCAGCGATGCACCTTATCGCGCCTGACGCGGTGTTCGTGGAGTCGGGCAAGATCGAAACACGCGCCGAGTACGAAGCGAACCATCTTCCGGCGGACATCGACTTCGAACATCAGGTCAAGGCCGTGAGAGGCCCACTCCGCATCACGTTCCACGGGGTCGATACCGCCTGGGTCATCTCCCGCGCGGAGTACGACGAAGGCAATCCCGAGAAGTACATCAACACGCAACTCATGGTGCTCACGCGCGACTCAGACGACTGGCGCATCCGCACCATCAGCTGGTCGACCAACCAGCCGTAGGCGCCGCCCGCGCAGCCTCTTCAGTCGGATCAACTCCCACCGCGCTATATCGGATGCTCGCGAGATAGCGCGGCGAGCCGGCCACGTCATCGATAGTCGCAAACGCCATTCCTCGATCTTTCCCGAGGCACACCTCTTGACCTCACGTGGCCGACCGCGTGTGCTCACAAGGAGGCAGTTATGGCAAAGCTCGTCGATGTGGCCGAGGCAACAGCAATTCGTCCGTTCAGTGTCAACGTCCCGGAAACCGAATTGGCTGAACTGCGCCAACGCATCAGGGCGACGAGGTTTCCCGAGAAGGAAACGGTCAACGACTTCACGCAGGGTGTGCCGCTCGCAACCGTGCAGAAGCTGGCGCATTACTGGGCGACCGAATACGACTGGCGCAAAGTTGAAGCTCGCCTCAACGCCGTGCCGAACTTCATCACCGAGATCGACGGCCTCAATATTCATTTCATCCACGTGCGGTCGACGCACCCCAATGCCTTGCCGCTCATCGTGACGCATGGATGGCCGGGTTCAATCATCGAGCAGTTGAAGATCATCGACCCGCTCGTCAACCCCACCGCGCACGGCAAGAGCGCATCGGATGCGTTCGACATCGTGATTCCGTCGATGCCCGGCTACGGATTCTCCGGCAAGCCCACGGCCACCGGGTGGGATGCGCAGCACATCGCGCGTGCGTGGATCGTCCTGATGAAGCGTCTGGGATACACGAAATTCGTCGCGCAGGGCGGCGACTGGGGCGCGATCGTCACCGAGTTGATGGGCGCGCAGGGGGACCCCGCACTGATCGGCATTCACACGAACATGCCGAATGCGGTCCCTGTCGAGATCGACGCGGCCGCCAGCGCCAACAAGCCGGTGCCGTCAGGTTTGTCAGACGAAGAGCGGCGCGCGTACGAGCGATTGGCGTTCTTCTACACGCAGGTGTACTACGCCTTCCACATGGGCACGCGACCACAAACACTCGTCGGGCTCGCCGATTCACCCGTCGGGCTCGCGACGTTCATGATCGATCACGACGCGCGCAGTCTCGAGCTCATTGCGCGCTCGTTCAACGGGGTCGCCGAAGGTCTCACACGCGATGACGTGCTCGACAACGTCACGCTGTTCTGGCTCACCAACACGGGAGTGTCCGCGGCCCGGCTCTACTGGGAGCACAAGCTCGGGTTCTTCACCCCGAAGGGCGTGAAGATTCCGGTGGCCGTCAGTTCCTTCCCCGACGACTTGTACCCGATGCCACGAAGCTGGGCCGAGCGCGCTTATCCGGAGTTGATCCACTACAACGCGCTGCCGAAGGGCGGTCATTTCGCCGCGTGGGAGCAGCCGCAGTTGCTGACCGAAGAAATCCGCGTGGGATTCCGATCGCTGCGCAAGTAAAGAGACGCCTCACGTGGAGACGATCGACGAGCGCGCGCTGCGGTGCTGCCACGCGATGTAGAGCCCGCCGACCACCAGGTTGACGAGCAGGTACAACAGGATCGTGCCGGCGAAGTGTTCGTTGGGAGCGTTGGCCGAGGCAATCGACAGCGCGATGGCGGGGTGGTGAGACGCGGCCGACAACGCGAGCACGATCGAGTGCTCGCGCTCCGGTTGTCCGAGCAGATCGCCGATCGCCAGTGCCAAGACGACAAAGACGAGCATGGCGGCGACGGCGCCGCCGCCGATCGCGCCGAGGATGGCGCGCCACATTCCGGCAAACAGTGCGACAGCGCCAAGGATCAACAGGATCTTGGCCACCAGCGTAATGACTGGCTCGATACGCTTAGCGACGGCGGGCCGCAGCGTGCGCACGGCCATGCCCACCAGGAGCGGGAGAAGCACCGCGACCGACACCATCCGTGCGATCGCCGCTGTCGGCACGTTGAGCGGCCGTCCGACGACCTGCTCGAGGACCTTGACCGAGAGCGGCACGGTCACAAAGGACAGCAACGCGAGCGAGGCCATGAGCGCCACACCGTACGAGGTGTTGCCCACGACCCTGGACTCCTTGCTCGGCAGCAGTGGCGGCAGAGGAGAGATGGCCAGGGCGACGAGTGCGATTTCGGCCGC
>Ga0065712_10068082_pt1 | contig 15282 bp, 10 predicted proteins | sample MisRhiReplicate1_FD_59099 | JGI IMG/M metagenome (GOLD analysis project Ga0065712, IMG submission 59099) | Miscanthus rhizosphere microbial communities from Kellogg Biological Station, MSU, sample Rhizosphere Soil Replicate 1: eDNA_1 v3... | ecosystem: Host-associated > Plants > Roots >...
CAGCCATTGCCACTGTCCGATGGTAGAAGAATGCGAATGGCAGGACGTCGTCTGCCACCGCTGCAAGCTCGTGGAGGATAAGAAGCCGATTAAAAAGACCGTCTACGAGGTGAAGGAAGTCCCCTACTGCCTGACAAAGCTTCCCAAATGCGGCCACTGCGGCGATTGCGACGAATGCCGCGAATGCAAGCACGTCCGCTACAAGAAGGTGCTGATCAAGAAGGAAATCAACTGCGGCGAGACCTGCACGGTCAAGTGCGTGCCGGAAGAGTACATCGAGCGGAAGCTCGTGAAAGTCTTCCGCCCCGCCTGCCAGTGCCAGGCTCCCTGCCAGGCCCCCACTGCGAGCATTGATGTCCCCGCCCCGGTCGTCATCGACCAACCGCTCGCCCCGATTGTGGACGCCAGGTAGTCCGCTATTTGCCTGATGCCACGGTTTTCTTACGCGGAGTCGACGACAACCGTGACGGAGTCGACGCCGTTCCAGGCGTAGCCCGCAGGATTCCAGGCGATGGATCCGTCCAGCGGTTGCGAGCGGCCGAGCGCATCAACGGCTCTCGCGAGAATTGTCTGCGAACCTTTGGGAAGCTCAACCGCCAGGCGCCAGGGATGCCAGGCATACGGACTTTTTGGCCGCTGCAACTCGACCTGCCGCCACGAGCTGCCGCCGTCGGTCGAAATCTCCACCGCTTCGATCTTGGCCGTCCCGTCGTTCCAGGCTACCCCGCGAACCTCGACTTTTTTCGCCGAAACCTTCTCGCCCTCCAGCGGAGCGAAGATCGCGCTCTTGATCCGCATGTTCCAGTTGGGCTCGCTGTTTTCGAGCGTGGAGGTGAACTTGCTGCCGGGCGCGATCGGTTTCAGCGGCGTGCGATACCGGCCGACGTGATGATGGTTCGTCGATTCTTGCGCCTCAAACCGGAGCCGGCTGAGCCATTTCACATTCATTGTGGCGTAATATCCCGGCGTAATCAGCCGCAGCGGTCCACCGTGGACCTTGGGAATTGCCTCCCCGTTCATATTCAAAGCCAGGATCGAGCGATCGAGAGCATCTGCCAAACGAATGCTGTGCTCAAAATCGGCGTCTCCTGATTTGGCCGGCGAGTCCTTCCCTTCGGCCGCGATGAACTTTGCCTCCGGTTCGATGTTCACTCCCAGGTGATCGAGCAGCGTCTTGAGTCGCACGCCCTTGAACGCGACGTTCCCCATCGCGCCGTGCTTCCACTGTACCCCCTCCGCCTTCACCGTCTTCGCAAAATTCGCCCGCCCATTTCCGGAGCACTGCAAGACCAGCTCCACCTCCTCCTGCGGAAGCTTTGCCAAATCGGCAGCCCGCACCGTCCGCGGCTTGTCCAAGAGGCCCGCTAATTCGAATTGCCAATCTCCCACCTCCGCTCCCTCCGTGGTGAGCGTCTCCGGCAGCACCTGGTTGTTCCGGACAAAGAGCAACTCCTTGGGCGTCAGCCCTTTCTCGCGCAGTAATGTCAGTGGAGTCTCGATTTCCCCCACCTTGGCGTTATGCACGATGAGCCGCTTGTCCTTCCCGCGAATAAACCCGTCCGCAGTCGGCGTCCCTTTGCTCGTCTCTTCCCCGAGCGAAAGCTGCGAAGATAGAGTCGCGGAAACAGCGAGAGCGGATCCCTGCTGCAGAAATCTTCGCCGCTGATGCAATTCAATGGCTGTCATGGCATATCTCGATAGTGCTAACGAATCGTATGCCCCGATTATCCTGCCCGCTCTTTGGCAAGCAAGCCGGAACACTGCCTCCCAGACTTACGTCAAATCGCCTCGTCGTAAGTCCGCATCGAGGTGCTCGAAAATGAATCGCCAGACACCCCCCGAAGGGTGTGTTTTTGATTCACTTTTCAAGTTTTCATTTTTCGAGGGGAGCGGACAAGGGTATCGACGCAACTAATTGACAAATATACACTTATCGGTTTTGCCTTGATTCACTTTCGTTCCTGATCCGCCAATTCTTGATACACTTTTCTCCATCCGTCAATCAGCCTGCACCATTGCGCGACTTACGTCGAATCGTCTCGACGTAAGTCCTTGAAACCCTTCCTGGACTCCCGTCAAAAAGCCGAGACTAAGAAACTTCACAACCAGGATGTCATAGATCACACCCTCCCTGGCCAGCGCGGAGCTCCGCCCCGTTACGCCTATTATACAAAAGGCCATGTAAATGCTAAGTGTCCAGTTCGCCACCCGTCGGATTGCGTTTTCCAGCCCTCACAACTAAGTTCGTTCTATATGCCCTGTTAACGCTCGTCGGCTTCAATCCAGCGGCCCCGCCATGAACCCCATCGTCTTTGCCATGCGGCGGCCGATGACCGTGATGGTGGCCCTGACGGCTGTCGTGTTGGCCTGCCTGGTCGCGGTGCGGCCCAAGCAACTGGATCAGGAGCTGGCAAAGGTCGGCATCGAGTTGCCGCTCAAGCGGATGCCAGTCGATATCTTTCCGGCCCTCAATCTGCCGGTCATCTACGTCGCCCAGCCCTACGGCGGCATGGACCCCGCCCAGATGGAAGGGCTGATCACCAACTACTACGAATACCACTTCCTGTACATCAGCGGCATTCATCACGTGGAGAGCAAGAGTGTGCAGGGCCTTGCCCTGATGAAGCTCCACTTCCATCCGGGGACCAACATGGCCCAGGCGATGGCGGAAACGATCAACTACGTCAACCGCTCGCGGTCCTTCATGCCCACCGGGACGGTTCCACCGTTTGTGATGCGGTTTGATACCGGCAGCGTCCCGGTCGGCTATCTGGTCATGTCGAGCGATACGAAGACAATCGCCGAGATTCAGGACAAGGCTCTGTTCAAGGTCCGCCCGCTGTTCGCAGCGCTCCCCGGTGTATCGGCGCCACCGCCGTTCGGCAGTGGCGCACGAACCGCGGTCGTGCGGGTCGACCCCGACCGCTTGCGGGCCTACGGTATTTCCCCCGACGACGTAATCTCCGCCCTCACCAGTGGCAACGCGGTCAGCCCGTCCGGCAATATCCACGTCGGCGACATTTACCCCATCGTCCCTACGAACGCCATGGTGAAGGAAGCTCGCGAGCTGGGTGCGATCCCGATCCGCACCGGAACGGAGACGACGGTTTACCTGCGGGATCTGGGGACGATTGACGACGCAGCCGATATCGCCACCGGTTACGCCCTGGTGAACGGGCGGCGGGCCGTGTACATCCTGGCGACGAAGCGGGCCGACGCCTCGACGATGAGCGTCATCGACGAGATCAAGAATGCCATTCCCAACATGCAGAAGGAACTCCCCGACGACATCATCGTGCGATTTGAATTCGATCAGTCACCGTATGTGACGCGGGCCATCCAGAGCCTCTTTCTGGAAGGGACGCTGGGGGCCGTGCTCACCGGCCTGATGGTGCTGCTGTTCCTGCGGGACTGGCGGAGCGCCATCGTGGTGGTGCTCAATATCCCGCTGGCAATCATGGCGGCGATTGTGGGCCTGTGGCTTTGCGGACAAACGATCAACCTGATGACGCTCGGTGGGCTCGCCCTGGCGGTCGGAATTCTCGTAGATGAAGCGACCGTGGAAATCGAAAATATCCATGCCCAGATGGAGCATACCGATTCCATCGCCTGGGCCGTCCGACAGGGTAATGCCCAGACTGCCGTGCCGCGGCTCCTCGCCATGCTTTGCATCCTGGCGGTCTTTGTGCCGTCGTTCTTCATGACCGGGGCACCTCGCGAGTTGTTCGTACCCCTCTCGCTGGCCGTTGGGTTCGCGATGATAGCTTCCTACATCCTCTCCAGCACGTTTGTACCCGTGTTGGCCTCCTGGTTGCTCAAGCACTTTCCTCATGTCGAACCGCAGCCAGCCACAACTCGTCTAAGGCGGATCGTGCGGCGCATCGCGTGGGTGCTTTCCTTTGACGCCGTCCGTAGCGTCTATGCTGGGCTCACTCAGCATTTGGTGAACTGGCGGTGGCTCGTGGTGCCGTCCTACATCGCTCTGTGCGGGATTTTCATCGTGAACTTCGGACCCAAACTCGGGCTGGAGATTTTTCCCAAGGTCGATGCCGGGGAGTTCCGCCTTCGTCTGCGGGCCAAGGACGGAACCCACATCGACAAGACGGAGCAAATCGCCCTGCAAACCCTCGACATCGTCAAGGAAAAAGTCGGCCGCAAAAACGTCGCCCTCACGCTGGGCTATGTCGGCACGGTTCCTTCCAGTTACCCCATCAACGCCGTCTATCAGTTTTCGCGGGGGCCGGAAGAGGCGATTTTGCGGATCGCCCTCAAACACGGCACGGGCATCAGCACGGAAGAGATGAAAGAAGAATTGCGCAAGGAATTGGCCGTAAAACTCCCCGACGTTCGATTTTCGTTCGAGCCAGCGGACATTGTGAGCGAAGTGATGAGCTTTGGTTCTCCCACGCCGCTGGAGATTGCCGTTCGCGGCGGCAATCTGCACGAAAATCGTGATTACCTGACGAAAGTTCAAAACGCCCTTAAGCCCATCAACGGCTTACGGGATGTGCAGGTTTCGCAGTCGCTCGATTATCCCACCGTCGATGTCAAGATTGACCGCGAAAAGGCGGGGCAAAGTGGGGCAACGATGAATCAGGTGACGCGGTCGGTTGTCGCCGCCACATCTTCCAGCCGGTTCGTCGTCCCCAACTACTGGCCCGACACCAAAACAGGGGTGGGTTATCAGGTGCAGGTGGAAATTCCCCAGCGGCTGCTCAAGACTTCGGCGGCCCTCGGAATGGTTCCGGTCCGAGGGGAATCGGATCACCCGCTCTTGCTCAGGGATATCGCTCAGCTCACTCCCGGTACCATGCCCGGGCAGTTCGACCGTTACAACATGAAGCGGGAAATCAGTCTGACCGCAAATCTGGCGGGGCCGGATTTGGGGAGCGTCGAGCGGCAAATCTCCACGGTGCTGGTAGAGGTGAAGAAGAAAGATGATACAGAGAAAGACGAGCTTGAGAAGAAAGGGAGTGCCAAGCTCGGCCGAGTGACGCACGAAGTCCGGGGCCAGATTCCGCCCATGCGACAGATGGTGAGCGGGCTGGGAATGGGGCTCGGCCTGGCCGTGGTCGTAATCTTCCTGCTCCTGGCCGCTAACTTCCAGTCGCTGAGGTTGTCGCTGGTTGCTGTGTTTTCAGCCCCCGGCGTGATTGCGGGAGTGGTTGTGATGCTCCACTTCACGGGGACGACGATGAACATCCAGTCGTTCATCGGAGCGATTATGGCGATCGGCGTGGGGATGGCAAACGCAATATTGCTGGTCACCTTTGCCGAAAAGGCCCGCCGGGAAAATCACGTCACTGCGGCTGACGCAGGGGTGGATGGGGCGATTCACCGTCTCCGTCCGATCTTGATGACCAGCTTTGCAATGCTTGCCGGCATGCTGCCGATGGCGCTATCGCTGGGGGAATCCGGTCCGCAAACAGCGCCGCTCGGACGGGCAGTCATCGGCGGCCTGATCGGGGCTACCTGCGCGACGCTGTTGGTGCTGCCCGCTCTGTTCGCGCTGACACAGCGGCGTGCATCGCTGGCCTCGGCTTCGCTTGACCCGGCGGATCCTGATAGTGCGCGCTTCCATGCGGCAGCAACCGCCGAAGGGAATTAGCCATGCTGAGAATCATTTCTAATATGACTTGGGATCTTGGAATATGCGGTCTGCTAGCGATGCTGCTTACGGGCTGTGGTCCGCCAGCGGCAGCTCAGAAGGGCGAGGAAAAACCCGCGGAAGAAGCGGCGCTGCGAGTTTCCGTTGTCGCGCCTCAAAAGAAATCGCTTGTCCGCCGCACGGAGCAGCCGGGACAAGTGCGGGCCTTTGAAGAGACGCCAGTCTTCGCCGAAGTGACCGGCCGCGTGAAGAAGGTGCATGTGGATGTCGGTGACCCGGTCCGCGGGCCCAAGGTCGATGAGCAGGGAAATGTGGTCGAGCCGGGACAAGTTCTTCTGGAAATCGACGCTCCCGAGATGCTCGACGACCTGCAGCAAAAGAAGGCCCTGGTAGCTCAGGCGGAGGCCCAGATTAAGCAAGCCGCGGCAGCGATCAAAGTAGCAAAGGCAGCAGAAAATGCGGCCGCGGCCGGAGTAGCCGAGGCGGAAGCAACGGTGGACCGGGCGGAGGCTTTTTTTGCGGCGGCGCAGTCGGAAATGGAACGGGTCAATGACCTGTTTGTCAGTAAGGCAAGCACGCAAAAGCTGGTTGATGAGGCGACGAGCCGGCTGAAGGCAGCCGATGCCGCCCGCAAGGAGGTCGCGGCGAAAATCGCTTCGGCTAAGAGCCAGTTAGCGGCCAAGGCGGCCGGCTTGGAGCAGGCTAATTCGGACCTGGATGCCGCCAAATCCAAGTTGGATGTCGCCAAGGCCGACAAGCGGAGGGCCCAAACATTGATCCAGTTTCTGACGATCCGGGCCCCCTATAACGGGACGGTCACTGCCCGCAATGTCGATCGGGGGCACCTTGTGCAGACGGGCAAGAATTCCACCGACAAGCCCCTCCTGGTCGTCGTTGATGCGACCAGCCTGCGAGTGCTGGTGGATGTTCCCGAGGGAGATGCGCCGCTCGTGCAAGTCGGCAGTGAAGTCCTCCTTCGGACCCCCGCTGTGGCCGGCCCGCCAGTCGCGGGAAAAGTAACGCGAACCGCCTGGGTCTTGCAGCCGGCCACCCGCACACTCCGGGTGGAAATCGACGTTCCCAGCAATTCCGGCAAGCTGCGGCCCGGCATGTATGTCTATGCGGACTTGAAATTGGCGGAACGGAAGGATGCGATGGCACTTCCCAAAACGGCGATCGTCACCCAGGAAAACCAGTCGTTCTGTCTGGCGGTTGATAGCGCCAGCAAGATTGTGCGACTGCGGATCAAAATCGGCATCAGGGCTGGCGAGGAAGTGGAGGTCATCTCCGGTCTAAAGGGAAGCGAGCGGGTGATTGCGACCAATGCGGCGGCCTATCGCGAGGGGCAAATAGTGGAGATTGTCGTTTCGCCGACGAAGTGAAGGCTCTAATTGGAGGGAATCTTGCCCCTACAACCAGAAAAATCGTTAAACTCCTCCTAGTTTGACAGCCGATGGGATGATGGGGGGATATTCCATTGCGCCGGCGCTGGTTGGCAATTCTCGTTTGGCTCGTGCCTGCCGTGGTGACTGGGTGCGCAAGCGCACCCCACGGTTCAGCAACTCGCGAAATGCCGCTGGAATCTTTGCCGAGGGCGGTCGCTCAGCGGGCCGCCTATCAGCAGGAAGAGTTGATTCCGCCGCAGGTAACCACGGATGACAGCGCCAAGCCACCGGCGGAAGCCGAGCCTGCTCTGATTCCCGCCCCTACTCCCCGCAAGCCGGACGGCGCAATGCCCATCGATCTGGCGAGTGCGCTGGCAATGACGGACGGCCAGAACCCGCAAGTCGCACTCGCCCGTGAGCGGATTGCGGAAGCGGAAGCTCAACTCACGCGTGCGCGAGCCATGTGGCTGCCGTCGATTCGGGGAGGAGTCAATTACAACAAACATGAAGGCACGATTCAAAGCGTTGCCGGCCCCATCTTTCCGACAAGCAGGAATGCCTTTTACACCGGTCTCGGTGCCAGTGCCGTGGGCGCTGGTTCGCCCACCGTACCGGGAGTGCTCGCTCAATTCCACCTGACCGACGCCATCCATCAGCCGCGCATTGCGGCCAGCGAAGTCAGCGCCCGCACGTTCGCCGCTCAGGCGCAGGCCAACGATTCCATGCTGCAAACGGCGCTGGCGTATCTGGACTTGCTGCGGGCCGAGCAGGACGTGGCGATTGCCCGCGAGGCGCAGGAAAACACGCTCAAGCTGCAAAAGCTGACCGCAGCGTACGCAAAATCGGGACAAGGCCAGCAGGCTGACGACGACCGGGCGCTGGCCGAACTGTCGCTGCGAGAAAATGACCTGGAGCGCGCGACGGAAGGAGTGCAAGTCGCATCCGCCCGCCTGGCCCAGCTCGTGGAGCTTGACCCCACCCAACCGCTATCGCCGCAGGAGACCGCCGCGACACCGCTGGAGCTGGTTTCGGAGGGGACATTGCCGCAGGACCTGGTGGCCCAAGGACTTTCTACGCGCCCCGAGATTGCCGAAAGCCGATTTCTGATTGACGAGGCGGTCCATCGCCTGCGGCGCGAACAGTGTGCTCCGCTGGTGCCTAGCGTTTTATTGGCTGCAAGTTACGGCGGCATGGGGGGCGGGTTAGGGAGCCGATTCCGAAATTTTGGCGATCGCTTTGACGGGGACGCCGTCGCCTATTGGGAGCTGCGTAATTTTGGCTTTGGAGACGCCGCCGCGCGGCGCGAAGCGGACTCGCGCGTGACGCAGGCCCGGCTGAAAGAAATCGCCGCTCTCGACCGCGTGGCTCGAGAGATTGTGGAGTCGCATGCCCAGGTTCAGGCTCGTCGTCGTCAGATTGCGACTGCTCAACGGGGCATTCAGGCGGCTCAGACATCGTATGAGCGCAATCTCGCTCGCATCGAGAACACGCAGGGTCTGCCGCTGGAAGCACTTCAATCCATTCAGGCCCTCTCGCAAGCCCGTCGCGATTACCTGCGTGCCGTGAGCGACTTCAACGCCGCCCAGTTCCAGCTACTGCATCACATTGGCGGCTCTGCTTATACATCAGCCCCCCAGGGCAGCCCGGATGCCAGGTAGCCAGTCGTAAGGCGTCCGACAACCAGGCGGATCAAGTTCCTGAGGAGCGGGTGCGTCGAGCCCCGCGTTGGGCCGATGACCCCGCCCTATCCAAAACTGGCTCTGGCCTGGAAAATGGGCAAATGAGACGCAACGATATCCGCAACATTGTCATTATTGCCCACGTCGACCACGGCAAGACGTCGCTGGTGGACTGTCTTTTGCATCAGAGCGGGCAATTCCGTGAGAGCCAGTTGCAAGGGGACTGCATCCTCGATTCCAACGACCTGGAACGGGAGCGGGGAATCACGATTCTGGCCAAGAACATCGCCCTGCAATACAAGGGGGTGAAGATCAACATCATCGATACCCCCGGGCACGCCGACTTCGGCGGCGAGGTGGAGCGGGTGGTCCGGATGGCGGACGGGGCCGTGGTGCTGATCGACGCCGCCGAAGGGCCGATGCCGCAGACCAGGTTCGTGCTCTCCAAGGCTCTGGAAAGCGGCCTGAAGCCAATCGTCGTCGTCAACAAGATCGATCGTCCTGATGCCCAGCCACATCACACGCTGGAAGAAGCCTTTGCCCTACTGATGGAGTTGGGGGCCGACGAGCACCTGGAGGATTTTAAGTACCTCTTCGCCAGTGGCAGGGAAGGTTACGCCACGACCGATCCGGAAATCCGCACGGACTCCATGCAGCCGCTGCTCGATATGGTGCTCGCGGAAATCCCGGGGCCGGAGGTGGAGGTCGATGCTCCGCTGCAGATGCTGGTGACGACGCTCGACTGGTCGGAGTTCGTCGGACGCATCGCCATCGGCCGCTTGCAAGCTGGCACCGTGAAGAAGGGACAGACAATCGCGCTGATGAAGTCGGGCGACCGGATCACAGAATCCCGCATTCAAGCACTCTACGTCTTCGACAAGCTCGGCCGGACCGAGGTTGATTCCTCCGAAGCCGGCGACGTCGTCGCCATCGTCGGCATTTCGGACGTGGAAATCGGCGACACCATCTGCCACCGTGAGCATCCCCGGGCTCTTCCTCGCCTGACCGTCGATGAGCCGACCCTGGAGATGGTCTTCACCATCAACAGCTCTCCGTTCGCCGGCCGCGAGGGAAAATACGTCACCAACCGCCAGCTTCGGGAGAGATTGTTCAAGGAGCTGGAAAAGAACGTCGCCCTGCGGGTGCGGCAGATTGAAAACAGCGACGCATTCGCGGTCTCCGGCCGCGGCGTGTTGCATCTTTCCGTCCTTATCGAGAACATGCGCCGCGAAGGGTACGAGCTCTCCGTCGGCAAGCCGCAAGTCATTCTGCGGACGACCAAGGGGGTAACGGAAGAGCCCTTTGAGTCGCTCGTGGTGGAAGTCCCTTCGGAAAAGCTCGGCCCTGTGATGGAGCTGGTCGGTGCTCGTCGCGGCGAGCTGGAAGAGATGCATGTCCGGGGCGACTTCACGCACGCCAAGTTCAACATCCCCGCCCGCGGGCTCATCGGCTTGCGGACGCGACTGCTCAATGCCACTCAGGGGACTGCCGTCGTCCATCACCGCTATAGCGGCTATAAACCGGTGACGGGGGAAGTGCCGCACCGCGCGAACGGCGTTTACATCTCTATGGTCACCGGCAAGGCGAACGCCTACAGCTTGAACACGCTGCAAGATCGAGCTGATTTGTTCGTCACGCACAATGACGAGGTCTATGAGGGGCAAGTTGTCGGGGAGAACGCCCGCGAAAACGATCTGGCCGTCAACCCGACCAAGGAAAAGAAGCTCACGAACATGCGCGCCAGCGGCAGCGACGAGAACATCCTGCTGAAACCCCCGCGAAAGATGGACTTGGAAACGGCCCTGGAATACATCGAGGACGACGAGCTGGTGGAAGTCACCCCCTCCAGCATCCGCATCCGCAAAATGCTGCTCCGGGAGAATGATCGGCGGAAGGAGAACCGGAAGGGGTGACGACGCGGTGGGACGGAGAAACACGCCAACGGCTGTTGCTTTCTCTCCCTCAATCAGCGTATCTTTAGCACGGTCTGGTCCCAACTTCGCGGCCCGCTCACCCACCACGGAGCATTCCATGTCCCAGGGTTCCCCTTACGGCTCCTCACCCAATCCGTTTGGCAATCAGAATCCCTATTCGGCGCCCCAAGGAGGTTGGGGAGCGCCGCAGGGACAATGGGGACAGCCCTCCGGCTACACTCCGGACGTGCCTGCATTCTGCAAGGTGATGTTCATCGTCAGTTTGGTATTTTGCTTCCTCAGGGCGATCATTGTGGCTCTCGGATTCGTGGGGATGGGAATGTTGCCCAAGGATGACCCGGCCATGAAAATGGCTTTCTTCGAAATCGGCTCCGGCCTGGGGATGGTGCTGTGCGGTGTGCCGGGGAACGCCCTGTTGCTGGCCAAAAATCAGATCGGAGTCTTCCTCGGCTGGGGGCTGGTTGCCTTCACCATCGGCTCGATTCTGACTGGGCTCATCACTGTCATCATCACAAGCGGCCAACCGGGAGCGATGGGTCCGCCTCCGCCTCCTGGCGCTGAAACCGCGCATTTCGTCGGCATGATGATCGGAGGAGGAATTTCGATTCTAATCCGCGTGAGCATCATCGCGGCCTACGGCGCTGCCTTGATCCAGTTCCAGAGTTGGTATTCGCGTTATGGAGGAGGGGGCTCGGGGATGTGAGCGGTTTCGGGCGGTGGGGACGCTTCCTCTGGCGGCGGAACGACGGCCGGAGGAGCGCAGGGGAGGGAGTCGTTGGCCGGACGATACACGATCTCCGGCACTGCCCGATGTCCCGCCTCTTCCAGAAGTTTCATTGCGGTTCGCTGACCGTCCGGAACACCTTTTCCCGGGCAGGCGCAAAAGCGGGTGGTGACGGTACCTTCGCTCCGCTCCCGCCGTTTGCACTTGGGGCATTCCCACAGGCGGCGGAGGTCGTACTTCAGGCGTTCGAAGGGGCCTTTCATGGTGCCGCCAGGATAGTAGAAGATGGCTCGTCGGAACAGATGAGCCGAACCTCATCTCTGATTTCAGCCGACGAGAATGACCCGCCAATGCTTCGGGCCATGGACGCCGGTGGTGAGTTGCAGCTCGATGTCGCCTGTCTTGCTGGGACCGGTGATGAGCGCAATGTTGCTGGGAAGTTTGTCGAGTCCTCGCTGATGGAGCAGCGCAAAGGCGTCGATGAGATCCGGCACGATTTGTTGTCGCTCGACGATCGCTACGTGCATCGGCGGCAGCAGGGAAGCAACCCGTTCCTGCCCAGGGCGCGAGCAGACCATCAGCGTGCCGGTTTCGGCAATTGCGCAGTCCACGCTGGAGATGCCGATGTCGCAGGCCAGCATGTCGGCCCGCTGTGCCGGAAAATCGTGTTGAGACAAGCTTTCGTAGCTATGCCGCACGACACCGCGGGATTGCAAGAATTCCCGAAGCCCCATCCGATCTAAAACGTCATGCTCCCAGCAGAGGGCCGATTTCGCAGCCGCTTCCTCGAGCAGGGTGGCGAGCAGCTCCCGGGCTGCCAGCAGGTCTGGAACGCGGAACGCTTTGCCGCCGACCGCATCGACTTCTTCGGCCATCCTGTCGCACAAGTCGCCGGCCGCACCGACGTAGCCGATTTCTGGTGGGACGGGATGCAGATGCACGCGGTAGGCGCTGCCAGCCTGGGCAGCCTGACGAACGCGGCTGAGGAACGACTCGCGGCTCATGGCTGCTTCCCTTCGTTGTCCCACCAGTCTCGGAAGCGCGTCGGAGCAGGTGCGGGAAAGTCTCGTTTTTGCGTCCAACCGTGCAGTTTGCCGGGGAGTCGTTTCAGCCAGCGATCCTTCCTCTTCCACCAGCCGAGCGTGCGGGAGGCGAGCCAACTGCCGAGGCGGTACATCCAGGGGCGGCGGAGCGTCATCGCCCACATCCGATAGGCCAGCGATTCCAGGCGGCTCTTGAGGGCCGGCTCGTGGTGCATCTGCTCGCGGAGTTGGATCAGCATGTCGGGGATCTGAATCTTCACCGGACATGCGGCCTGGCACGCTCCGCACAGGCTGCTGGCGTGCGGCAGATGCTTGTTGGCCGCCAGCCCGTCGTAGAGCGGAGTGAGGACCGCCCCAATCGGTCCGGCATAGACGCCGCCGTAGGCGTGCCCCCCGATGCTGCGATAGATCGGGCAGGCGTTGAGGCAAGCTCCGCAGCGGATGCAAAACAGGCTCTCCCGAAGCGGCGAGCCGAGAATCTTGCTCCGGCCGTTGTCCAGGATGATGAGGTGGAAGTCCTCCGCACCATCGAGCTCGCCATCGCGCCGCGCACCGGTGATGAGGGACGTGTAGCAGGAGAGCTTTTGCCCCGTCGCCGCGCGGGCCAACACTTTCAAGAAGTACGGCAAGTCAGCCAGCTTCGGGATGACTTTCTCCATTCCCATGATGGCGATGTGAGTCTTGGGAAGAGCCGTCGTCAGACGGGCGTTTCCTTCGTTGGAGATGAGAACGATGGTGCCGGTTTCCGCGATGGCAAAGTTCACGCCGCTGATGCCGACGTCCGCCTGGGCGAAATTCATCCGCAGTTGCTTGCGAGCAAAGCCTGCTAATACCTCCCGCTCCACCGGCAGCGACTCGCCGGCTGGCTTGCTAAGGATTTCGGCCACTTCCTTGGCGGACAGATGTAATGCTGGCCCGACGATATGACTGGGCCGGTGCCCGGCAAGTTGGATGATGTACTCGCCGAGGTCAGTTTCGACCGTTTCGATGCCGAGCACTTCGAGGGCGTGATTGAGGTGGATTTCCTCCGTGGTCATCGACTTGGATTTGACGACTTTCTTCGCCCCCTTGGCCTGAATGATGTCGATGACCTGGCGGCAAGCTTCTTCCCCGTCGTCCGCGAAATAGACCTTGCCACCGCGAGAGAGGACGCTCTTCTCCAGCGTCTCCAAGTGCGTGTCAAGTTCCGCCAGTGTCTCGTCCTTGATGGTCCGCGCCCGCTCTCGGACTAAATCGGAATTGGGAAGCTGCTCCCACGCTTCGCGGTTCTTCTTCCCGAGCGAATCCCCCAGCCGCCCCAGGATTTGCTGCAATCCCGGATTGGTCAGCGCATCCGCGGACGCTTCCAGGAATTCGTGGTGCGTCTCGCGGATGTAATCGGTCTTGGGCATCGGTTCCTGACTTAACTGGGCAGCTTGTAGAACTTGATGGCGTTATCCGCCAACAGCTTCTTCTGCTGCTCCACGGGCCGGCTGGCGATGATGGCCTTCAGGCCGGTGACCCAGTCCTTGTAGCTCGCCCCCATCAGGCAGACAGGCCAGTCGCTGCCGAAGATGACCCGGTCGGGACCGAAGGAATCAAGGCAGTGGTTGATGATGGGGGCCAAGGTCTCGGTTCCCCAGCCCTTGGGAAGCTGAGCGATGACGCCGCTGATCTTGCAAATGCAATTCTTTCGTTTGGCGATCTCGGCGATGTCTTTCTTCCAGGCTTCCGCGTCGTGGTCTGGCTTTTTATCGAGCTTTTTCTGAGCGTGGAAGGCTTTCACGTCCCCGTTCCCGCAGTGGTCGAGGATAAAGCGCGTATCGGGGCAGAGATCGCAGAGCTTGGCCCCGTCCGAAATCTCCGTCGGCCGCATGCAGAGATCAAAGCTCCTGCCCAGTTCGCCGAGAAGCTGCACGCTTTGGACAAAGGGCTTTTCCAGGCACATTCCTTTCTTTGCGGATTCGGAATGAACCACCTGGCGGACTCCTTTGACCCAAGGGCTGTCCTCGAACTGCCGGATGTACTTCTCAAATCCCTCTTCTCCCGGCAGACCGCCGATGACCGCGCCGCAGGTGGGATACTTGCCGCTCTTGCAGATTTCGATGACGTAGTTCGCCTCCTTGGTCTTCTGGTCGGCAGCCACATCCACCTCCATGTAGACCGCCTTAACGACGTTCAGTCCGGCGGCCTGCTTGAGATAGTCCTCCTCGACGTAGCTCTTCGCCATCAGGCTTCCGGCTTCGATCCAGGGAAGCTTGAATTTGCTCAGATCCCAAAGATGCTGGTGACAATCGACGATGGGGAGATCCCTTTTCTCATCCGCCGCCAGCAGCGGAGCGGTGGAAGCTGCGGTGATGGCGGCAGCGGTTGACTGAACGAATTGGCGGCGGGAGAGTGACATGGCGGAAGCCCGTTGCAAGGTGGAAGGGATTGGGTCAGGATGCAGACTTCGACCTTCCATGATACGGAGTTCCTGATGATGTTGCATGGTCCCGGACACTGGTCTGCAAAGAGATTTCTTCCTCGCTTGCACTTCGGGTTAGTGGTGGGAGCCCTCCTCTTCCTGGCATCACCTGCCACTGCCGAAGACTGGCCGCAGTGGCGCGGCCCGACTCGCGACGGCGTTTGGACCGAAACGGGGCTCGTCGAAAAGTTCGCCGCCGACAAGCTGGAGCCCAAGTGGCGGGCACCGATTGGCTCGGGATATAGCGGACCAACCGTGGCCAAAGGGAAGGTCTATCTCATGGACCGCCTTACTAAACCGGACGAAGTGGAGCGGATTCTGTGCTTCGAGGAGCAAACCGGCAAACCGCTCTGGACCCAGTCCTATCTCATGATTTATGGCCGTGTCGGCGGCTATCCGGCGGGGCCGCGGGCGAGCGTGACGATTCACGATGGCCGGGCGTATGCCCTGGGCACCATGGGCC
>Ga0065712_10068084_pt1 | contig 15271 bp, 13 predicted proteins | sample MisRhiReplicate1_FD_59099 | JGI IMG/M metagenome (GOLD analysis project Ga0065712, IMG submission 59099) | Miscanthus rhizosphere microbial communities from Kellogg Biological Station, MSU, sample Rhizosphere Soil Replicate 1: eDNA_1 v3... | ecosystem: Host-associated > Plants > Roots >...
CTGGCTTTTCTTTGACGTAGCCGCCGTTTTCGTTGGTGCTGCCGTAGACCTGGCCGCCGCGGACGCCGCCGCCGGCGAGGAGGGCGGTGAAGGCGTGGGGCCAGTGGTCGCGGCCGGTCTTGCGGGTGTTGCTGCTCTGCTCGAACTGCCCCAGCCGCGGCGTGCGGCCGAATTCGCCGACCGCCACGACGAGGGTCGTCTCCAGGAGGCCCCGCTGATGCAGGTCCTCAATGAACGCGGAGAAAGCTTTGTCAAACAATGGACATAGCAACGTCTTGAGCTTTGGAAAATTCTCCTGGTGCGTGTCCCAGCAGGTGTTGACGCCGTCGATGTGCGTTTCGTCCTGCCAGTTGACCGTGACGAGCGAGACGCCGGCTTCCACCAGGCGGCGGGCCATCAGGAGGGACTGCCCCACCGTCGTCTGGCCGTATTTTTCCCGCGTCTCCGGTTTTTCGCGCTTGAGGTCGAGGACTTCCCCCGCCCGATGTTCGAGGAGCGACCAGGCCCGGCGGCGATTTTCGTCGAGCATGGTCAGGCCGTTGCCGAAGGCGTTTTGCGGCGATTGAGTTGCTTGGATCGCGGAGAGGAGGTCGCGGCGGTTGACCGTCCGCTCCCACGGCACGTCTTCCGGCAGGCGCAGGCCGGCGAGCTCGAAGTCGGCTCGGCCGAGGTCCCCCTGCACGAGCATGGCGCTGTGGCTGTCTCCCATTCGCCCCGCGGTCTGGCCGGCAATCCGTTTGGCTTGGCCGGTGAACTGCAAGTACCACGGCAGGACCACGGACGGCGGCAGCCCCTCTTTCGATTTGCCGAACCGCGTGGTGAGGGAGCTGAGGGAGGGCCAGTCTTCGCGGGTCGCCTGATCGGTCGTCGGCGGGCCGAAGTAGGGCCGGCCGGTGAAAATCTCGCTGCAGGCCGGGCCATGCACGTTCATTCGGTGGCTCATCGAGCGGAGCAGACAAAGCTTGTCCATCTGCCTGGCGAGCAGCGGCAAATGCTCGCAAATCTGAATCCCCGGCACGTTCGTCGCCGCCGGCTGAAACTCTCCCCGAATCTCCGGCCCCGCCTGCGGCTTCATGTCCCAGAGATCAATCTGGCTCGGGCCGCCGAACAGGAACAGGAAGATGCAGGACTTGGCCCGCGGCGGTTTGCCGGTTGCTGTTGCATTCTCCGCCTGAAGTTTGGCAAGTTGTCCCGCCGAGAGTCCCAGCAGCGATAGCCCTCCAATCCGTAACAGCTCCCTTCTTGCCAGAGGCGAGTTGCCGGTCAGCGGAGGTGTGAAGAGGGAGAGCATGATACGAAAAGTATACCGGCTAATGCCGACGTCCGAACAAGTCCGTCACAACCTGGCGGGCAGCCTTGAGCAGCGGAGCACCGATTTCGGTAAGCAATTCCGCACCGGTGATAACTTTCGAGTTCTCCTCTGTTCTTTCGATCCAACTTACAAAGGAACCACCCTCACCCATGACCGGCGGCGGGATGTTCTTCGGCTCCCCCTCCTTGGAGAGGCGCTTGCGGATCGTATCCGGCGAGCCCTTTAGCCTTCCCACGTCATCTTTCACGGCTTCCAAGCCGCCATTCCGCATCCAGGCGATCAGGTGCGAAAGTTCGTCGCAATCGAACCAGAGACCATGCTCACCGCAAACGTCCAGGATGATGCCGCTCCGACCTTTAGCGATATGTCGCGGCATCATGAGCTCGCGACAGAGGGGACAAGGGCGATAGCGTTTCGCCACGCCGGATTCGGCGGAATACGCGGTGGAGGCGGGGCGACGGTGCGAAACGCTTTCACCTCGACTTCCGTGTGATTCAACGGCGAGCAAATCGTGAAAGGACTCCAGACCAATCCAGAGTCCCGCGCAGACCTGGCATTCCAGAGCCGACGTGGCGATGCTCTCCAAGCGGCGGCTCACAAGGAGCCGATCCTCGCAGGCCGGACAGTGGAAGGGCTGCTCCTCCCCGGCGACGGCTTCGACGGAAAGAGGCGTGGCGCAGTGATGGCAGAAGCGGGCCTTGTCGCTGACCCGCGCCAGGCAGCCGGGGCAGACCGTGTTCAGATCGAGCTCATGGATCGTGAAATCGCTGCCGCAGTATTTGCAGGCCCGCTCCCCTTCCTCGCGCGAAGCGCCGCACGCGGAGCAGTGAATCACCGCCGCCTCATGCGCCAGCGGCTCGACAATCTGTACCACCTTTCCGCAGCGGCAACGAAACCGACTCCCAATCTTGCGACTGGTGGCGTCGTACTTCTGGCTGCAATTAGGGCACTTGACGAGAAGGCGCATAAGCCGGCCTGCGGGGAAACAATGGCTGTTCCCAGCCATCCTAACAAACCCACTGGGAAATGTCGCGGAAATCTTGGCCGTACCGTCGGAGTCCCGCCATTAGGCGTTCCTAGGTGCCGCCTAAAGGCGAGACTCCAGCCCTGTAAGCCAACTTCTGCTAAGATGAGCAAACCGCATATGAAACGTTGCGTGTCCTCTCTCGTCTTCTCGAAGCATGCCCCGTTCCACCCACCAGGAAATGTCGGTGAAAGATGCCCGCGCCGCGCTCCGCGCGGCGAAGCTGCGGAGCACTACGTCACGAGTGGCCGTATTACAACGCCTCTCCACAGCGGATAAGCCCCTCAGCCATTCGGAAGTGGCGGACGAGCTGGTTCCCACGGGCTTTGACAAATCCACGCTTTATCGCTGCCTGGTAGAACTGGCGGACGCCGGCCTCCTCTCACGGCTAGACGCGGGAGATCATTCGTGGCGGTTCGAGCTCCGCCGGGGGGAAAGGCACGAGGGGGCGGAGCATCCGCACTTCGTTTGCACGGACTGTGGCACCGTCACGTGCTTGCCCGACGTGGAGGTGAAGATCGCTCCCGCCAAAGGGACCAAAAGTTCTGGCCTGGGGGACGTGACCGAAATCTTTCTGAAGGGGAAATGCCCGGAGTGCGCGGGGTGATGCAACGTGTCGCGCTACATCGGTTGGAATATTGACATCCAAGGGGCTTCGTCGTGGTATCCGGCACTGCTGGCGACCCTTGATCACGCCTTCTTTCAGCCGGTCACCTTGACGGGTATCTCGCCAGGCAGGGACTCCGACGGCAGACGCGGAACGGACTGGTTCCTTTCGGGTTGTACGGACAACGGGCACGCGTTTTGGTATTCCGAAAAGAGACTCAGCGTTAAAGTCGCGGCGACCCCTTGCCCCTTGAAGGCCGATTTTCTGGCTCGGATGGCTGATGCCCTCTTGAATCAAAGGCCAGAGCCCGCGTCTCCCTTTGAGCGGTTTGACGAAGACTTGCTCGTGAGCTTTCTCGAAGATCGGCCCCTGGAGCGCAGCGCTTTCGAAGAGTGCTTGAAGTGGACTCAGGAACGCAAGTTCGCATCTCTTGAGCTGCGAGGTTCCGTGAACTTGTCCGACTCGCTCTCGGTTCCCAGCATTTGGGATCGAAGTTTCGATTTTGCTGGGCGGGCAACGGATGGAACGATTGTCCGTGGAGGGCCGTTTGTGGAGTGCAACGTCTCGACGCCGGATGAGGGGCAAGACCGAGCCCGGTTAAGTGTGGACACTGTTTTTTCCACAATCTGGCTGAGGCATCCGGAAGAAGTACGAGGCGTCCATTCGCTCGGCGGGCGAGCGACTCCAGAATTGGCGGATGTGTTCCTCGCTCGCCTCGTGGACCTTTGCCGCACGATCGCGGCTACGAGTGTTGACAAAGTCACTTATTCCTCGCTCTGCGTCGGCGATACTTTTCGCAGTTACGATGGGGACAGAATCTACCAGGCATTTAGATCGGGTCTTCGCGATCTTGTCATTCCTTGCGAAGAAATCTAACGCGGGGTATCCCGGGATGACCTTGAGGAGAACGCCTGCTACTTCTTACGCCCCTGCGGTCCGGCGGCAGCATCTTCCATCATCCACCAGGCACCTGCGGCCGCAAACGAATCGTCGGTCGCGGAGCCGGATAAGGGCGCGCTTTCCGCCTCTCCCTCACTGCCGCCGCTGGGGGGCGGGTTGTTGAGGTAGTTAATGACTTGTAGGGCGTCGACGGCGCTCACAAAATCATCGCCGTTCACATCGAAATAAAAGTAATCGGGGACGCCGCCAATCATCGCGACCGGATTCTCGGCTCCCGCGATTGGATTGGGCAAGCGCCGGCCGCCGTTCACGCGATTGATTTCGTTGATGATGCGCAGAGCGTCACGAGCCACGATGAATCCATCGTTGGTCACGTCGCGAGGGTTTCCCGTGGGACGTTGCCAGGGATGCAGCGTGGGGGTCCATTTCGCCACGAGCAAGTCGTAGAATCCGGGGGACTGCGTTTTGGAGGTGACCTCGACAAAATAGGTCCCGCCGGCTCCCTCCGGAATGCGGTAGTTCACAATCAGGGAATCCTGGTCGAGCAGCGTGGTGCCAGAAACGCTGAATTTGTTCACTCCGGTCTTAATATCGTCGGAAGTCATCACCACGGTCGTGCCATCCGGCTTGAAGAGGCGAACGACCGTGTCAAAGGAGAACGGTTCAGAAGGATCAAAGGTTTGCTCGTAGACATTGGTGGCCAGCGTGTTGACCGTCAGCAATTCTCCTGGCTGCATGGCGAACTTGTAAAACTCGGGTTGGTCGCTGGCGCTGGCCAGCTCCACATCTGCGACTTGGGCGGAAGCTCCCGGCGCGGCAACGAAAGTCAACTCCTGAGCAGTAGCCGCCGTGGCGTGGTCCGACGAGGTTTCCGGCGTGGTCGCTAGCGGCGCGGCGGTGAGGCCGGCGGCAAAGCTTAGCTTGACGCGGGAAAGGGGCGAAAATGCGAACCCAGAAAGCGAATCGAACTGCGGAGCGGAAAGTCCGAACGCGGGAATGGACATGAAGTTGCGGTTCTGCACGCCAAACGTGTTGGCATAAACATCCGGAATGATGCTGACGTCACCGAAGGCGTCCTGATTCTCAAGGCCGAAGGCATGACCCAACTCGTGCACACCCCAATACGCGAGCGCATTTCCCAAGCGATTCAGATAGGCCGCTGGGGCTGGATTACCCAAGTCGGTCTTGGTGAACTCCGCCGGAAAGACGTACGCCGTGGCTTCGCCGACGTTTGTGAAGTGATTGATATTGAGCCAGTCCAGGTCCGCCTGGCCAAAGCGCTCCGGAGCATCGAACACAAAATCCTTGGTCCGGCCAAAGCCGATCGTTTCGAATTCACCCGTGGGCGTGGTCTGGGAAAAGCTTACGTCGTAGCCGATGTACGCGGTTTGCACGGCAGCCGCGATGTTGGTTTTGAGCTGATTGATTTCCGTCCCCGTGAAGGGAAGGCGGCCATCGACAATGGCCAGCTCTTGCAGGCGATCCGCAAAGCTGTTGTCTCCGCTGGCATCCCCGAAATCGAGAAATACTGCCGCTGCCATCAGCTGTCGCGGCTCCAGCGGTTCGGCGCGCAGCGGGCGGTGGAAAATTCCCTGTCTCGCGGCGCGAACCGGATTCGCGGCCCTTTTGCCCCAGCGTAGCCTGCCCATGTTCGTCCGATCCCTTGAGATTGCGGCTCTAAGTTGAACCTTTTGAGTCTAGTCGGGAAGCATAATTTGGACAAATGCTTTGCGCGGCCGGCGGGTTGGTGCATGGATTTTCGCAGGGGTTAAGATAGCTGAACAAGACGATGCGAATCATGTAATTGGCTACTGCGCCAAGCGTTATGACTTCTACGAGCGACATCTCGATTCCGCAAATTGAGCTCTCCCACCTCGACCATTTGTGGTTCCAAGTTGGAGGAACGCTCTGCAATCTCACCTGTCATCACTGCTTTATCAGTTGCAGCCCCAAGAATGACGCGTTTGGCTTTCTAACCTCGGGCGAAGTCCAGCGGCGCCTGGAGGAGTCCGTTCCGCTCGGGGTGAAGGAGTATTACTTCACCGGCGGCGAGCCGTTTCTCAATCCAGAGATGACTGCGATCCTGGAATTGGCGCTGAGGTATGGGCCGGCAACGGTTCTGACCAATGGTACCGTACTGAACGACGATTGGCTGGCGCGGTTGCGGGGGGCAGAAGAGCGGAGCATTTATTCGCTGGAATTCCGCGTTTCCATCGACGGATTTTCGCCAGAGACGAATGACCCCATACGGGGAGCAGGGACTTTTGTTCGGGCGATGGAGGGGGTGATGAAACTTGTGGAATACGGTTTTCTGCCAATCATCACGGCTGCCCGAACGTGGCCCATGGAACAGGAGCAGGGAGTCGTCGGCAGCTTTTGTAAGATGCTGAAAGGTGCCGGCTACTCCCGACCGCGGCTCAAAATTCTCCCCACGTTGCTGCTCGGCGCGGAAACGTCGCGGACGTGTGGCTATGCTCCGGAGGAGCGCGTCACCGCGACGATGCTGGAAGGCTACGACCAGACCCAGCTCATCTGCGAACACAGCCGCATCGTGACGGACCGTGGCGCCCATGTCTGCCCGATCTTGATTGAAGCATCAGATTCCGTGCTCGGCCAGACTCTGGCCGAGTCGCAGCGTCCGTTTGCACTCGCCCATGGCGCGTGCTGGACCTGCTACCAATACGGAGCAATCTGCAGCAACCCTAGCAGTGGGGCGAAGGATGCCTGAACACCGCATCGTTGCTCTCTTCGGCGGCATCTACAGCAACCACCTGGCGCTCGCGGCGGCCATCGAGGACGCCCGGAGGCGCGGCGCGGATGCGATGTACTGTCTGGGTGATCTGGGGGCCTTTGGCCCGCACCCGGACAAGGTCTTTCCGCTACTCGGAGAGCACAACATCCCGTGTGTTCGCGGCAACTACGATGACTCAATCGGCAACGAGTTGGCCGACTGCCAGTGCGGCTATACCGATCCACGCGACAACTACTTCGCTCAGATCAGCTACGACTACACGCTGGCCAATACGTCGTGGCAGAACCGGACCTGGCTGAAGACTCTTCCCGGAGAAATTCGCTTCGAGCTAGGTGTGGCGAACGTGCTCCTCTGCCATGGCAGTCCGCGGAAGATGAACGAGTTTCTCTGGGAATCCACGACTTCCACGCAGTTCCTGGAACACCTGGCCGATGAGTACCAGGCCGATGTCATCTGCACCACGCACACCGGCATCAAATGGAAACGCGACCTTAGTCGAGGGCGGAAGTTTATCAACGTCGGTGCCCTCGGTCGCCCTGAGAATGACGGCACGGCCAACGTCTGGTACACCTTGCTGACCGCCGGGAATGGCGAAATTACCGTCGAGTTTGTCCCCATCCGTTACGACCACGAGCAGTTTGCCGCGGAGATGCGGAGCGAGCGGCTCCCCGAAGAGTTCATCGCCACGATTCTCAGCGGCTGGTGGACGACGTGCCTGGAGGTCTTGCCGGCGAAGGAGCGGCGACGGGGACGATATTAGGACTATAGAACGTGATCGAGTCCGCTAGCATCGCAAGGGAACTCGGCTCGACAGCCAGACCGCTTCGCGGTATTAGTCCGCACTTCTCAGCTCTGTTGACGAGTTCCTGCATGCTCAATCGAAACTCTCACCGTCGACTCTGGCTCCTTCCCCTGCTCGCACTTGGGGTCGGACTCTCCGGCTGCTCTTGGCTCAATTCGCTCAAGCAGACGGAGGAAGGGGCGACCTTTCCGAAGTGGAGCCAGAGCATGAGTAGCAGCATCGGCAGCGCTACGGAGAAGAAGGAGGCCAAATCCAAGAGCCTCTTCTTCGACGAGCGCTCCCGCGCGGTGGAAAAGAGCATTGGCTACGAAGAGTAATCGTATTGGAGTTTCGTACGCCCTCTGTTAATCTCCCGCCCCCGCCCGAAACTCCTTCCCAATACAACCCATGCCTTCCTCGGTCCTCGTCGTCGATCCTTCCGCGGAAAACCGCGAAGTCCTCCGCACCGTGCTTCATCAACGGGGGCTGAAAATCTACGAAGCGGATGAGGCAACGTCCGGTTTGGCCCTCGCGCACGAGCACCACCCCGACGTGATTGTGCTCGACCTCGACGCCCATGACGCCACGAGCGGCTCGGTTCAATTGCAGTTGCGGCAGGAACTGGACCGTGAAAGCTCGTCGCTCATTATTCTCGGGAAGCTTCGCCGGGACTCCGTCCTTGCCGACAGCCGCGTCCTCTCCAAGCCCTACCACTTCGCTCCCCTGGTTCATACAATTCAGGAGTTGGCGGCAGCGGCAAAAGCGGCTTAAAAACTAATGACTAAGCCCTAATGTCTAATGACCAGTGCGTTCCTTGGACATTAGTCATTAGACATTCGGGCTTGGACATTAGGATTCCCTCATGGCTTCCCTGTTCGTCATGCAAGGTCGCGACCGCGGCAAGCGGTTCGAATTGCCGGCAGAGCTCACGCTCGGCCGCGACGGCAGCAATCTGATTCAACTCAACGACAGCGAAGTCTCCCGCCAGCACGCCCGCATCCGCAAAGAAGAAGCGGGCTTCACGCTCACCGACCTCGGCAGCTCCAACGGCTCCATTATCAACAACGAGCCGGTCAAGGAACGCCTGCTCAAAACGGGCGACCGCATCCTGCTCGGCCGCTCGCTGATGCTCTTCACCGATACGCAGGAACATTCCTCGCAAAATCTGGCCCACGAAGTCGACATCGTCGGTGAACTGCACACCAGCGGCTCGCGGATCCTCAAATCGGTAGGCCAGGAGCAGAGCGAAGTCTTTCGCGTCCCCGACGCTGCCGACAGCCCCTGGCTGGCTCGGGCTCGCAGCAATTTGCAGATCATGTACCGCACGGCTCTGGCCGTCAGCCACACGCTCGATATCGACCAGCTTCTGCACCGCATCATGGAGCTGATCTTCGAATGGGTGGAAGCCGACCGCGGCCTGATCATGCTCTCCAGTCACGAGACCGGCGAGCTCGAGCCCGCCGTCAGCCGCAATCGTAAGGGAACCAAGCCCGACGAGAAGCTTTCCGTCAGCCGCACGATCCTGGACTACGTCCTGCAACACAAGGAAGGGGTGCTGACCAGCGATGCCAAGGACGACGAACGGTGGGACCCGGCCAACAGCATCCTCAAGCTTGGCGTCCGCGAGGCAATCTGTGTTCCCATGCAGGGCCGCTACGGCATCGTCGGGGTCATCTATATCGACACTTACACGCCCCCCGGCAAGCTCCCGCTTCGCACTCCCAACAAATTCACCGAAGAACATCTCAAGTTGATGGTCGCCATCGGCCACCAGGCGGCTCTGGCGGTGGAAGACACGTCGTATTACTCCGCCATGGTCCACGCGGAGCGGCTGGCGGCGATGGGGCAGACGATTGCCACGCTGTCGCACCACATCAAGAACATTCTGCAAGGAATTCGCGGCGGCAGCTACTTGATTGAGGAAGGGCTGAAAGGGAGCGACCAGGACGTCATCCGCCGCGGCTGGCGGATTGTGGAAAAGAATCAAGAGCGGATTTCCAGCCTGGTGCTGGACATGCTCACTTTCAGCAAAGACCGCGAACCGGAGCTGGTTGCGGCGGACCTCAACGAAACGGTCAGCGACATCATCGAGCTAATGCAATCGCGCGCCGCCGAAGCTGTTGTCCAACTCGCCTGGCAACCGCGGTTGGACCTGCCGAAATTCACCTTCGACCCCGAATTGATGCACCGGGCGATTCTCAACGTGGTGACGAATGCCATCGACGCTTGCGAGAAGCAGGATGGGGCAAGAGTAGAAGTCAGTATCGACTATGCTCTCGGGGACCTCACCGTCCGCGTCGTCGTCGCTGACAACGGCGAGGGAATCGCAGCCGAAGACATCAAGAAAATCTTCTCCGTCTTCGAGTCCCGCAAAGGCTCCCGCGGCACCGGCCTGGGACTTCCCGTCAGCCAGAAAATTCTCCGGGAGCATGGCGGCGATATACACGTCGAAAGCACCCTTGGCGTCGGCAGCAAGTTCATCCTGGAACTCCCGGCACTAGCCGCGGAGGATTCGAAGGTGGGGAAGACGATGACGTCGTAGCCGGGGACCTCATTTCCGTTTGTCATCTTGCAACAGCAGCTCGACGGCCTCACTCACCCAGCCGCTGTGCCAGTCATGTTCTCGCTTTGGGCCGTCCCTGTAAACGTGCGGGATTTTCAGTTCACTCATCAGATCGTGCGCTCGCGCGTGCTCCTCGCGGAAGCTGCCGTAACCAGTGAGAATCAGCCGCTTGCTGGTGCTCAGCTCCTTGCTCTTCGCCTTGAGCAGCGTTTCGATCCGATATTTCGCGAAATTCTCCTGCGTCCCAAAGATGTCCCCCGAACCGTACTTGCCCGCTTTGTCCATCATCAGCGGGGCGTCCCACGCCGCCGCCTTGCCGAAGACATCGGGATGCCGCAGCAGCAGACTCCACGCTCCCCACCCCGACTTGCTGAAGCCGAGGAGCAGCCGGTGGTCGGCGTCGGGCTGTGCCGGATATGTTTTTTCGATGAAGGGAAGGACCACCTTCAGCAGATACGTCTCTTGCCGAATTTCCGGCTTGTCGGGATGATCGGCATACCAGGGAAGATGAAAAATGGTCGGAGTGACAAAGATGACGCCGTGTTTGTTGTGCAAACCCTGCTTCTTGATTTCCACCAGCCCGTCGCCAAAGCCGAAATCAAAACCTGACTCGACCGGCAGGACATAAATCACAGAACGCTTCTCTCCAGCTTTACGACCTTCGGGAAGCAGTACGCGGACGCTCGTTTTGGCAGCTTGGTAGGGGGAGCTGACGCGGTGGATGAGAAAGCCGTTGGCGTCCGCCTGGGCATCGGAAACCGTGACCAGCCCGTCGGAATTCGGCTCCTCACCGCTGGCCGGAGCTATGCCGCCAATGCTAAGCACAATGGCCGATGCGGCTAGCCAACGTCCGAACCGAGTCATTGCCGTGTCTAGATTCATACCTACGACCATATCCTATTTCACCTGTTGACCGTGATATGATGGACAAAACTTTGCCATTATCGGGACTCCTTCCGTGAGCCTATCTGTCTTCCTCCGAGCTCTGTTTGACCACGGCCGGGTGCAGGTCGCTGCCCCGATCGAAAAAATCACGAGGCAGGACGAGCAGGAAGCCGAAGAAGCGTTGCGGGAGCAAGACGCGGCTTCGCGGCTGGAAGGGCCAGGCCAGCTGCCCGCACTTAACATGGCGGTCGCCATGTGGGCCGCCAAGACTTGCTACCGGGCTTGCCAACTGATCGTTTTTCGCCAGCTTGATGAGCAGGCCATTGGAGAGTTCTTACCCGCGGCCGCTCCGCCGGGTGATCCTCCGTCACGCCACTGGTCCGCCGACCTGACGCTCCGCTTCCTTCCGGACTTGCTGCGGCATGCGTCGGTTGCCAGCGAGGAAGACCCGCTGCTGCGGCATTTGCGGTCGCTGGCCTCTAAGTGGCCCTTGTCTTCGGTGGGGATCGAGGGGATCGCTCCAGAGCAAGTCGATGAATTGGCCGCATCTCCCCCGCTCTTGCAGCTTTACGTGGACCGCATTCTGGCTCGCAAGGATTTTCGCCGACTGGAACATCCCACGGTGCGGGAAGCGGCCCGGCAAGCGGTTGGCATGCACTCCAAGCTGTGGCCCGATTTGACGAAATACCTTGAACCAACCACTCCAGAACCTGCTCCTTCAACTCCATGAGCCTCACCCTCGACGATCCCCGCCTGGGCCTCGCCCGCCGGCTGACCACGGAAGTTCTCGCTTCTCTCAAAACCGCGTTCGTCGGCAAGGACGAGATCGTGGACCTCTTGGGCGTTTGTCTGGCCGGCGGCGAGAACCTGTTTCTGCTTGGTCCGCCGGGAACCGCCAAAAGTGCCCTGGTGCAGCAACTCGCCCGCCGCATTGAGGGGCAGGTCTTCGATTATCTGCTCACGCGTTTCACGGAGCCCAACGAGCTGTTCGGCCCGTTCGACATCCGCAAGCTTCGCGAAGGGGAGCTGGTGACGAACACCGAGGGGATGCTCCCCGAAGCGTCTCTAGTTTTTCTCGACGAGCTTCTGAACGCCAACAGTGCCATCCTCAACAGCCTTCTGATGGTGCTCAATGAGCGGGTCTTTCGTCGCGGGCGGGAAACTCGCCGGCTTCCGCTACTCATGGTGATTGGGGCGAGCAACCGCTTGCCGGAGGATGACGCTTTGGCGGCCCTGTTCGACCGTTTTCTGCTCCGTGTCCGCTGCGACAACGTGCCACAGGAGCAACTGGCGGACGTGCTGGCCGCGGGTTGGAAGCTGGATCAAGCGAGTGAACCGCCGCCCGCACTGTCGGTGGAAGCCATCCGCCAGGTGCAGTCGCTGATTCCCCAAGTCGGCCTTGCCAAAATCAGCCAGCCCTACGTGCAGCTCGTCCACAAGCTGCGTCTCGCAGGAATTCCGGTTTCGGATCGGCGAGCGGTCAAGCTGCAACGCCTGGTGGCGGCGAGCGCGGTGCTGTGCGGTCGCGTGGAAGCGGACAGCACTGACTTTTGGGTGCTCCGTTACATCTGGGATGTCGATGAGCAGCGCGAAGTTATTGCCGCCATCGTCAACCAGGCGGTGCAAGCGAGCAGCGAAGCTGAGCTTGCCACGAGCCATCCGCGGGCACGCGACTCTGGCGGTCCGGATGCGGAGGAATTGGCAAAAACGCTGGAGCAACTCGGTGTGAAGCTTGCCGACCCAGCCATTGCCGAAGGAGAGCGGCCCATTCTCCGCGACCAACTCAGCCTTGTGGCCGGACGCTGCCAGTGGGTGGTCGACCGGCAGAAACGGGAGTTTCTGGATGGCCAGGTTGCCTCCCTTTGGCAGCAACTGGGGGTGCACCCGTGAGCCAGTGGGCGGTAGCGGTAGACAGGGAACACGTTCGCCTGTTGGCCCGCCTGCGGCGGACGCCGGGGCTCACCGTCTGCCAATACAATGATGTTTTGTGGCTGCGAGGGGACATCGATGAAGCGGAAATCGCCCCGCAACTCTCGACGATTCCCGGCGCTCGCCGTTTCGACCTGCTCCCGGACAAGCAGCTCCGGCCGCTCGGGCGGCTGGTTCCGGAGGGGCATCTGCCGGAAGGTCCTTGGCAGCCACTCGGGTCGTGGCTGAAAGTTGAGCTTCCGCCGCTGTCGTTTTCTGTCTCTTCTGCTCTACCGCTTGAGCCTATACGGTTGCGGCTGGTGCGAAGCTGTGAAATTCGCGAACCAGCGCTTCTGGAAGTGAGTCTGGAAATCTTTGCGGACTACATTGAGACGGCTCCGCAGTGGAGAATCCAGCGCTGGCAACTAGCACTCGCCCGCGAAACGACAGCGGCACAAAAAAAGACGGTCCTTGTCCGTGGCCTTCCCCTGCCGCCGATTCCTGGCCTGTTTTGGACCGAGCAAGAAGGCATCTGCGTCCCCGCTGGCTATGCCTGGGAACCCGCAGTGAATGCCGCCGTCGCGGGTCAGCTATTGGGACTCGCTCCGCAGCAGCTTGCGCTGCTGGACCCCCGGGGGACACACGAAGTCATCCTGCCAGACTACTGGGTCCGCGCCAGCCGGAGTGCAGTCCGCCAGATGCGGCAGGAGGCGCGGCGATGAGGGAAGTGGAACAGGTTACCCGGGAATACTTTGCCGGCCATCCCCAGTCTTATTGGCAATGGCTCGAGGAAGGTCGCGTCATCGCCTGGAGCGACGGCACGACCATCGCCTTCCGCGAGGAATTGCTGACGGTGCTGGAGCGGCTCGCTCCTCTGGGCCTGCCGCCGCTGGGAAGCATTCTGCTCCTGCTGGCCGCTTGCCGCGATAGCTGGAGCGAATTGTCTCGCCGCGCGACGATTCAGGCGCACTGGAACGGATTCTCGCGGATTGACATGGGGCATGCGTTTCATGTGCTGCTCCAGGAAGTCCTGGAAGGACTCGACAAGGTTCACGCCGCCCGTCGCCTCGTGCAAGACAGGGTTACGCAAAAGGCCGCGCTGGCTGCGTGGCTGTTCGAACAAGCGCCGGGCCGCTTTGCGGCCGCGGAATCGGAGACTGTACTCAATCGTTTTCGAGTAGGACTGACTCCCTCGGAGTTCGAAGGGCGGACAATCAATCCCTTCAACGACATCGTGCATGATCTCGGCTGTTTGCGATGGGGCATCAAGCTTTTCAGCGAAGTAGCGCTGGCAACGGTGCTGGACACTGGACTCGAAACGAGGCTCCTCCCCGCACCTATTGAGCCTCCACCGCCAACCACGGCCCGCGACTTGATTGCTACGCTGCAAGACGATCCGGAACTAGGCGCGGTCGCCCGGCTGGCGAATCTGCTGCTGGCGGCGATCAATCTGCCGAGGGCTCTGAGCGATCCCGACCAACTGCCGGTTGGGGGCGTCAGCGATATCTCCAACCGTGGGCCGCTCGACCGGCTTCTTCTGAGCGAGCTGGCTCATGACGACCTGACACTCTCCGTCCGGGTCGCCATGAACGAGGCTCTGTTTCTGCGGCGAGAATCTCCGCCGCGCACTCCGCCGCGCCGCAGGCGAGTGCTGCTCGATGCCGGACTGCGGACCTGGGGTGTGCCGCGCGTCTTCGTCACGGCGGTCGGACTGGCGCTGGCCGCCAAGGAGGATGCGCATATCTCCGTCCAGACCTTTCGCGCGGAGCAGGACGGCGCAACTCCCATCAAGCTCGATTCCGACGCAGGCCTTCGCGAGCATCTCGGCGCTCTCGACCACAAGCTGCATCCGGCCAGCAGCGTTCAAGCATTGCTGGAAGAAGACCAGCCGGAGGAAATGGAAACGGATCTTGTCCTCGTCACCACCGACGAAACGCTGGAGGACGTGGACTTTCAGCGCGAGCTTTTTGACGCAAAGCTTCCGCCGATTTACATCGCCGCAGTCAGCCGCAGCGGGAAGTTTGAGCTGGTGCAACGGAACACCCGCGGTAGCAAGGTATTAAGCCGGGCGGAGTTCGATTTGGACAAAGTGCTGACTCCGCGCCCCGGCGCCGCACCATTGCACGAGCAGCGGGAATTCCTGCCGGCGTTCTTCACGCAGGCAACGGTGCCACTACGGCTGAGCTATCCGGTGGATCCGCAGCGGAGCTGGCTGGTCCATCCCGGAATGGTCGTCACCTACACCCGCGACGGCCGGCTTTTGCTGTGGAGCAATCCGGGCCGCGGCGCGGAAACACTTCGCGAGAAACTCCCTCCGGGCGAGCTGCACTGGTGCTCGTCGTTCTTGGAAGGGGATTTGATCCGCCTCGTCGTTGGCCGCAGGTCAAAGCTCGGACTCTTTTCTTTGACCTACCACCGCGACACGGGCGATGTCGATGTGGTTCGCATCGTGCTCCAGATGGATCAGCCGCTGGAAGTGGTCGGTCGGCGGGGGCACGCCCTGGTGCTTGCCCGCGACGAAGTCGAGGTCGTTAGCCTG
>Ga0065712_10000447_pt1 | contig 15243 bp, 13 predicted proteins | sample MisRhiReplicate1_FD_59099 | JGI IMG/M metagenome (GOLD analysis project Ga0065712, IMG submission 59099) | Miscanthus rhizosphere microbial communities from Kellogg Biological Station, MSU, sample Rhizosphere Soil Replicate 1: eDNA_1 v3... | ecosystem: Host-associated > Plants > Roots >...
CCCCTGATGACCATTCCACGCGTGTGCATCGTGTTTGCCTTGATGCTGCTGTGCGCGGCCCAGGTCCCGCTGGCGCAGAGTCGCCCAACAGCGGCGGCGACGCCCGCCGACGCCGCGCTGAAGGCGCTCAACACGGGTCAGTACGACGAGGTCGAGACAATCCTGAAAGCGGCCACCGATCCGCGGTCAGTCGCGATTCGGGCTCGCGCGCTCAGCGAGCGCGGCCGGTACGCGGAGGCCGAGAAGTTATTGACGCCGGTTGCCACGGCCCAGCCAGGGAGCGATGCCGCGCTTGAGCTCGGACTGCTCCAGTGGACACTTGGCCGCCGGAACGATGCCGTCCGCACGCTGAAGTTGATCGTCGCGCGCGTTGATGGGCAGACCGCGCCCGAGAATCTCCGTCTCGGTCTCGCGGCGCGGGCGCTTGGCGCCTTCCAGGACGCCAACGGCTTCTTCCGTTCGGCCAATCGCCTTGCACCGACCGATATCTACATCAACACCGGGTGGGGCGAACTCTTCCTCGAGAAATATGATCGCAAGGAAGCGATGCGCTCGTTCCAGGACGCGATCAAGGCGGACGAGAACTATGTGCCGGCCATCCTCGGCATCGCCCGTGTCGCGATGGAGGACAATCCGCCGGCCGCGAAGACTGCCATCGAGCGCGCACTCAAGGTCAATCCCAACTCGGTGCCGGCGCATCTGCTGGCCGCCGAGATCTCACTCGACGATCGCAAGCGGGATGACGCGAGAGCGAGCGTGCAGCGCGCGTTGAAGGTGAATCCCAACAGTGTGGAGGCGCACTCGCTCGAGGCCGCCATCGATTTCCTCGAGGGCAAGACCACCGCGTTCGAGGCGCAGGTTCAGCAGGTGCTCAAGGTCAATCCGGTCTACGGTGAGGTCTACCGCGTTGCCGGCGATCACCTCGCGCGCAACTACCGCTTTGACGAGGCCGTCGACATGGTGCGCAAAGGGTTGGCGCTTGACGATGCGAATGCGCGAGCGCATGCGGATCTCGGCAAGCACCTGCTGCGCACCGGTGATGAGCCCGGCGCTCGCCGTGCCCTCGAGCGCGCGTTCAAAGACGATCCCTTCGATCAGCAGACGTTCAACTCGCTCACGTTGCTCGACACACTCGACAAGTTCGAGACCATCACCGACGGCGATTTGATCTTCCGATTCGATCCGAGTGAAGCCGCCGTCATGCGTGAACACGCCATCCCGCTCGCCAAGGAAGCGATGGCCACACTCTCGAAGAAGTACAACTTCACGCCGCAGGGGCCGATCCTGATCGAGATGTTCCCCAAGCACGACGACTTCGCTGTGCGCACGATCGGTTTGCCGGGCATGATCGGCGCACTCGGTGCCTGCTTCGGCCGTGTCGTCACGCTCGATTCGCCGAAGGCGCGGCCGCCGGGGGACTTCAACTGGGGCGAGACGCTGTGGCACGAGCTGGCGCACGTCTTCACGATCCAGATGTCGAAGCAGCGCGTGCCGCGATGGCTCACCGAAGGTACGTCGGTGTGGGAGGAAAGGCGCGCGCGTCCCGAGTGGGGCCGCGAGATGGACATCACCTTCGCGCACGCGCTCAACGAGGGCAAGGTGATGAAGCTGGACGTCCTCAATCAAGGATTCCAGGATCCCAAGATGATCTCGCTGGCCTACTACCAGGCCTCGCTGGTCGTCGATCACATCGTGGAAACCTACGGCGAGCCAAAGCTGCATTCCTTGCTGCGCGCCTACGGTGAAGGGCTCGAGGATGAGACCGCGATCAAGGAAGGCCTGGGCGTGTCGTTGGCGCAGTTGCAGACGGGATTCGATGCGCGGCTCGACAAGCAGTACGCCAGCCTTCGCCGCGCGCTGAAGACGCCGGAGCTGAAGGAGAAGATGTCGGTAGAGGACCTGAAGGCGCTCGCCGCGTCGAATCCCGACAGCTTCGCCGTGCAGATGCGGCTGGCGGTGGCGCTCAATGAAGCCAAAGACGGCGCTGGCGCGATTGCCGCGCTCGAGCGTGCCTCGAAGATCATTCCGAGCGCAACCGGGCCGAACAACCCGAACACGATGATCGCGAAGATCGCCCTCGAGCAGAAAGACACGGCTCGCGCCATCAAGGCGCTCGAAGACGTGATGCGCGTCGACCACGCGGACGTCGAGTCCGCGCGCAAGCTCACTGGGTTGATCACGCCGACTGGCGACGCCACACGCACCGAGGACGCCTATCGCCGCCTCGTCGCCATCGATCCGTTCGACCGCGAGGCCGAAGCGCAGCTCGGTCGCCTCGCGCTGAAACGCAAGGACCCGCTCATGGCGGTGCGGTCGTTCAAGAGCGTGCTCGGGTCAAATCCCCCCGATCGCGCTCAAGCGCATGTCGAACTCGCTGAAGCACATCTCGCGGCGGGACAGTATGCGGACGCGAAGAAGCAGACGCTTGCCGCGCTCGAGATCGCGCCGTCGTTCGAACGCGCGCAAGATCTGTTGCTAAAGATTTCAGACACTGCCAAGTAGCACTGGGACGTCAGGTCAAAGGGCAAACGTCAAAGGTCAAAGGCGAGGTTGAAGGCGTAGGCCCAAGGTGTAGGCCCAAGGTCCACGGCAAAGGTGTAGGCGTAGGCGTCTTCACCGTTGATTCGACCTTTGCCTTTTGACGTTTGCCTTTTGACGTTTGCCTTTTGACCTTGTGAGCGTCAGCGCACATCATTCCACCATTCCACGCGCTGACGCTCTGGCTGCCTGAAGATAAACACACCGATCAAGCCGGCGGCGAAGCCGGCGACGTGCGCCCAGAAGGCGACGCCGCCTGCCGGCTCACCACCGGTCGCCGTCGCGATCGAGCCGACGCCGCTGAGGAACTGCATCAGGAACCACACGCCGAGGAAGAAGATCGCCGGCACCTCGATGATCTGCCAGAAGATAAAGATCGGCAGCAGCGTGACAATGCGGGAGTGAGGGTAGAGGACAAAGTAGGCGCCCATCACACCGGCGACGGCGCCGCTCGCGCCGACCATGGGAATCTGTGAATGCGGCACGGTGAGCGTCTGGCCGAGCGCGGCGGCAATGCCGCACAGCAGATAGAAGGCCAGGAACCGTCCGTGTCCCATCCGGTCCTCGACGTTGTCGCCAAAGATCCAGAGGTAGAGCATGTTGCCGGCGACGTGCAGAAAGCCGCCGTGGAGAAACATCGAGGTCACGACCGAAACCCACGAGAAGTACGCCGGGACCAGGCCGTAGGTGAAGACGAATTCGTTGACGTCGTCGCCGAGCGAGAACTGGTAGAGAAACACCAGCACGTTGATGACGACCAACGAGACGGTAACGTAGGGTGTCGTGCGTGAGGGAATGACGTCGCGGAGAGGAATCATCTCGGCCTACGAACTACGGTCTTCAGTCTATGGTCTCCGGTGGTACATTACCAATGTTCGAAGGGACCCCAGACTGTAGACCAACCACGAACCACGAACCACCAACCACGAACCACCAACCACGAACCAGCCATGCAGTGCCGTTACTGCAAGACCGAAATCGCTGACAACGCGCTCATCTGTTATCGCTGCGGAAAGGCGACCTCCGACCCCAGGGTCAAGCCGCCCTCGGAGGGATCGATCTTCGAGCACCGTCGACGCAGGTCGCCATGGATCATCGTGCTGATCATTGTCATCATGGCAATCCTCGCCGCCGCGGCGTTTCTCTTTACCGGAATCTATAATTAAAGCGTGGGACGCCTTGCCGGGCTGGTCGTCCTCGGCGCCATTCTCGCCTTCTGTGTTGTGCAGGACGCGGAGACCAGTGCTGGTGTGGGCCGCTATCTCACGGCTCAGCGCGCCGCGCTGGCCGGGCAGGGTCCGCGCGTGACGGTCGACCAGATTATGCGACCCGCGAACCGCCTTGCCGTGCGTGAAGGGATGGCATGGAGCGGCCGTGTCGCGATGGCGGGGTTGATTGGTCTGCTCATCTATCGCAAGGTCCGCCTGAAGGCGGACACTACATCGGCAGTCCGCCTAAAGGCGGACACTACATCGAGGAGCCGTCGTGGATGACCTGATCTTCGACTGGAACCTCGAGTCTCCACCGCCGAAGCCGCCGGTCGTGCAGCTCAATGACGAGACGCTGCGCGACGGACTGCAGTCGCCGTCGGTGCGCGCGCCGTCGATCGAACAGAAGCTGCGCATCCTGCACTTGCTCGATCGCATCGGCATCGACACCGCCGCGATCGGGCTCCCGGGCGCAGGGCCACACGTGGTGCGCGACGTCGAGCGGCTCGCCGCCGAAATCGTCGAATGCCGCCTCAAGGTCCAGGCCAACTGCGTCGCTCGCACTGTCATCGCCGACATTCAGCCGATCGCCGACATCGTTCAGCGGACCGGGCTGCCCATCGAGTGCGGCTGCTTCATCGGCTCGAGTCCGATCCGCCAGTATGCAGAAGACTGGACGGTGGACTATCTGCAGCGCTGTACCGAGGAAGCGATCGGGTTTGGCGTGCGTCAAGGTCTGAAGATGATGTACGTCACCGAAGACACGACGCGGTCCGATCCGGACACACTGCGCCGGTTGTTCGAGACCGCGATCAACGCCGGTGCGCATCGTCTCTGCATCGCCGACACCGTCGGGCATGCGACGCCGGCCGGCGCGCGTGCTGTGGTGCGCTTCGCCAAGCGCGTGGTCGAGGCGAGCGGCGCCGACGTGGGGATCGACTGGCATGGTCACCGCGATCGCGACATGGGCACGATCAACAGCCTCGCTGCGCTCGAGGCCGGTGCGTCGCGCGTCCATGGCACGATGCTCGGCATCGGCGAGCGGGTCGGCAATACGCCGATGGATCTGCTGATGGTCAACCTCGTGCTCATGGGATGGATCGAGCGCGACTTGACCCATTTGAACGATCTCGTGCGAGCGGTGTCCGAAGCGACGGGCGAGCCCATCCCCGACAACTATCCGGTGTTCGGCCGTGACGCCTTCCGTACCGCTACCGGCGTGCATGCCGCGGCGGTGGTCAAGGCGTTCCACAAGAACGATTCGGATCTCGCGGACACGGTGTACTCGGGCGTCCCGGCACGGCTCGTCGGCCGAGCGCAGCAGATCGAGATCGGTCCGATGTCAGGCCGCTCGAACGTCGTCTACTGGCTCGAGCATCGCGGCTTCACGGCGGACGAAGAGCTGATCGACCGCCTGTTCCGTCGCGCCAAGGGATCGCCGACCGTGCTCACCGAGGACGAAATCCTCCGTGAGATCAGCAAATGGAGAAGTGGCAAAGTCGAGAAAGTGGAACGGTAAGTGACCGGTTTCTGGTCCGGCGTTGCTGCCTACACCATCTGGGGATTGGTACCGCTCTACTGGAAACTACTCAAGCACGTGCCCGCGATTCAGGTGCTTGGTCACCGGATCGTCTGGTCGCTCGCGGTGCTGATCGTCCTGGTCGCCGTGCTGAGACGAGGTCGTCGGCGACCGCAAGACGGTCGCTCAGCCCTTGCCTTTGTCTCTCGCCGAGTCGTCGGTTTATATGCGATCGCAGCGGGCCTGATCGCTGTCAACTGGTTCCTCTACATCTACGCGGTGAACGCCGGGTTCATCGTTGAGACCAGCCTCGGCTACTACATCACGCCGCTCGTCAACGTGCTGTTCGGGGTCCTCTTCTTTCATGAGCGCATGCGGCCAGCGCAGTGGGTGTCGATCGCTCTGGCCACCACCGGTGTCGTGCAGCTCACGTTTGCCTACGGTGCGCTGCCATGGATTGCGTTCGGGCTGGCGGCGTCGTTCGGCAGCTATGGCCTGGCGAAGAAGAAGGCGCCGCTCGATCCGGTCGAAGGGCTCACGCTCGAGACCGCGATCCTCGCTCCCGTGGCGATTCTGTATCTCGTGCTTCTGCATCGCACAGGAGAGGGCGCATTCTTGCGGACCGGTGCCACGAGCGACGCGCTGATGATTGGCGGAGGAGTGGTCACGACGGTGCCGCTGCTGCTTTTTGCGGCCGCTGTTCGCACCGTACCGTTGTCGGTGATCGGCATCCTGCAGTACATCGGACCGACGCTGCAGTTTCTCCTGGGCGTGTTCGTGTATGAGGAGCCCTTTTCTCACTCGCAACTGATCGGCTTTTCGATCGTCTGGGCGGCATTGGCCATCTACGCCGGCGACAGTCTGCGCGCTCGACGCCTGGGATCGTCGCTCACTCCCACCGTCGACGAGCCGGCCTAACTGACGAATGCCCAATGCTCAATGCTCAATGCGCAATGCTCAATGCGCAATGCAGAGGCTTGCGTTAGTCATTTGGCATTCTGCATTGTGCATTGTGCCTTGATGTCTTCATGACCATTTCAATCCGGCAGGCGCAGGCGTCTGATGCGGCCCTCATCGAGACGCTGCTCATCGAAGCGTCGCGGTGGGTGGACGCGATGGGCGAGGTGATGTGGGATACGGGCGAGCTCGCGTCCGAACGCATCGCTGCCGAGAGTGCCGCAGGTCAGTTCTACATTGCTCTGGCTGATGGCGAGCCGGCTGGCGCGATCCGCTTTCAACGCGAAGACACGTTGTTCTGGCCGGATCTTCCACCCGACCACACGTCAGCCTTTGTCCATCGTCTCGTGGTCGCGCGTCGCTACAAAGGGCAGGGCATTTCGACGGCGCTGCTGCAGTGGGCGATCGATCACGCACGCGCGCTCGGCCGATCGGATCTGCGTCTCGACTGCGACAAGTCGCGGCCCAAGCTGATGGCGCTGTATGAAGGCTTCGGGTTTCAGTTTCACAGCTTCCGTCAGGTCGGGCCGTATTATGTCGCGCGCTATGTCTACCCGCTGAACTCTTCGCGCTGAACCGACTCGTTCACTTCTTCGCTGGCGCAGCTGGCTTTGACGTGGCAGCCGGTGGCGCGGAGGGCACTGGCGTTTCCTGATGGAAGGTCGCGAGCCACTTGCCGTTGCGCTTCGTGTACAACGTCGATGCGACCGTCGGGCTCGGCACCGGTTGTCCCATGACTGTGCCCTTACCCGTCCACGTGTAAGTCAGCACGACATTGTTGGCGTCGACCCAGTGATACTTGAAGTCTGACAGCTTCACGTCCGTCAATTTGACGTTCATCGTCGGGAGCTGCTTGAAGAACTCGCTGACGGAGGTCAGCCCGCCAGTATCGATGGCAGCGGCATCGTCGGCGACGTTCGCCTTCATGGCCGCGACGTCTTGCTTCCCGAACGCGTCGTTGATCTTCTGTTCACTGGCCACGATTTGCTTTTCGACAGCCGCTCGGTCGGTGGGTGCTGCCTGGCCGTATAGCGCAGTGGTGGTCAATCCCGCGATCAATGTGACGAGCAGGGGTGTCTTCACATCAACCTCCTCAGTGAAAATCTCTTTTCGTTTCCGAATCAACCGGACGGTCTAATCCGGCAGAACGTATATTGTCACGTAGGAGGCACGATGACTCGGCGTTTGGGCGGGCATGGATCGACCGTTGGGCTGATGTGCGTCGTGGTACTGCTGGCGTCTGCGACGCTCGCGGCACAGTGGCCGTCCTTCAGGTCGGTCTCCGCTCCACGAACGGCGGACGGGCGCGTCGATATGCTCGGGCCTGCGCCACGCACACCAGATGGGAAGCCGGATCTGTCCGGCATCTGGGACAAGGGCCTGCTCCCGCAGGAAGTCCCGCCGCCGAGCCTGTTCTCCGGCAGCGGCCCCTCGCAGGCGTTTCGCGATCTGAAGGCGGCGGTGGCCGGCGATCTCCAGATGCTGCCGTGGGCTGCGCAACTCAAAGCCGCGCGGTTCGGACAGAACAGCAAAGATCACCCCGACGCGCACTGTCTGCCGCTGCATCCGATCCAGCTGCACTTGCACCCGCAGCCGAGAAAGATCATCCAGACGCGAGACCTGGTGATGATCCTCTACGAGGCCAACGACGGTCGGCGCGAGATCTTCCTGGATGGCCGGCCGCTTCCGCCAGAGGACGTTCAACCGTGGTGGTACGGGTATTCCACCGGACGCTGGGACGGTGACTCGTTGATCGTGGAATCCGTTGGCTTCAAGGACCAGACGTGGATCGATGAGTACGGCACGCCGGCCAGCGAGCGCCTGCGACTGACCGAACGTCTTCACCGGATCAACTTCGGCACGCTGGAAATTCAGGTCACCGTCGATGACGCAAAGACGTTCGCGCGGCCGTTTACCTTCACGCTGCAACAGCGGCTCATGCCCGACACCGAACTGATCGAGTTCGTGTGCGGCGAGAACAATCTCAGCGCCGCGCGGCTGGTGGGCCACTGATCGCGGCTATTTCGTCAATGGGGTTGCGGGCGTCATCCGCTTGCTCGCAGAAAGTCCGCGAACGCTGGACACTGCTCGACAAAGCGGACGCATGCGGCGTCGGCGTCGCAGGCCGCGCGCACGTGCGACGCGGCGTCTGCGAAACTGCCCATGTGACAGTAGATGAGCGCCGTGTCCAGTTCTCTCAGGACTCGTGGGCCGCGGGCCATGACCGCTTCGAGACGTGCCCCGCCGCGTTCGAGTTGGCCGCGCAGAAGGTCGATGGCGGCCGAGGCCCATTCCTCGAGCACACCGTGGGTCATCTCGTTGGCGACGCGAGCGCACGCCTCCTCGGCTTCGCGAAGCCTGCCGAGTTGCACGAGAGTCACGGCACGCGCGCGCAGCAAGTCGGTGTGGTCGGGCAGGACGCGAATCGCTTCGTCGGCGGCCTGCAACGCCTCGTCAGCGCGCGCGGCCCATCGTAGGTGGTGAACGAGCGCGTTGTGCGCCAGCCCGAACCGCGGATCGAGACGGAGCGCCTTGCGCAGGTACATCTGAGCCAGCTCGCCGTCCCGGTGGCGGGTGAAGCCCCACGCGGGTGCGGCGAAGTACGACTGACCCAACAAGACGTAGGCTTCAGCGAGCCGCGGATTCAACTCGCTGGCCTTGAGCGCCGCGGCACGCCACCGATCCACGTCTTCCATTCCGCGGTAGGCGAGCGCGAGCGCGATCTGCGCTTCGTACAGTGAGCCGTCGAGGTCGGCCGCGCGGTGCGCAGCGGTCAGCGCGAGGCGTTGAAACTCTGCGCGCGCCTGGTCGTCAGAGGCAGCTGGCGACGTCAATCGTGCGTAGCTGTTCGCGAGCAGTGCCCACGCATCGGCGTAGTCGGGATCCTGACGGACGGCGATCTGCAGGTGATGCACCGCGTCCTGGTAGCGGCCAGCCAGATGAAGATCCTTCGCCTGCGAGAATCGTTTGTACGCCGCCAGCGACGAAGTGCGGCCTGGATTGGGCGCGGGTGCGAGGCGTTCGAACGCCGCCGCAAAGCGCGCCGCGATCGCGTCCTCGAGCGACAAGAGGTTCGAGAAGCGGTCGGTCAGGCTCTCCTGGACGATGATGGTATCCGTGTCGGTCTGTATCAATCGAACGAGCACCTTGAGATCGTCGCCGACGCGCTGATACGTGCCCTTCACGCAGTAGCGCACCCCGAACGTCTCGAACAGCTGGTGAGGGTTGGTGGTGGCGTCCGATGGCTGCCGATTCACCAGGATGACGTGCTCGATGGTGCGAAGGCCGAACGTCAGTGAATCGGCGAGGGCGCCTGACAGCCACCCATCCGACTCGTTGGAGATCAGGTTCTCGAATGGCAGGACGATGACTCGAGAAGGGCCGTCGGCCTCCAGCGGCACGCGCGCCTGCCGATGAGTGCGCTGACGCGTGCTCCCGGCGTGCACGGTTTCCAGTGAAAACGCCAGGTCCCTCGCGGACTGAAATCGCTGGGTGGGATCCTTTTCCAGGCAATGGCGCACGAGACGGAAGACTCCCGCGGAAACGTCGTCTGCGTCGGGTGGTTCAATCGGCTGATCTTTGAGAATCGCCGCGATGATGTCTGACGCATGCTCGCCTGCAAACGCCGGCTGGCCCGAGAGGAATTCGTAGAGCACCGCGCCAAGACTGAACAGGTCGGTGCGGTGATCGACCGATTGTCCGGAGATCTGTTCGGGGCTCATGTAGCCGAGCGTGCCCATCATGACGTGAGGCGCGGTCAGCGATCGGTTCGTCGGCAGATCGACGTGGCTGGCCGTGTCACGCCGCAGGATCTTCGCCAATCCGAAGTCCAGGATCTTGGCGTGTCCATCGCGGGTCACGAATAGATTTTCGGGTTTCAGGTCGCGATGCACGACACCGCGATCGTGCGCGGCGGCGAGACCCCGGCACATGCCGATCGCGTATGGTACCCACGTCTCGGTCCGCGGCCGTGTCTGGATCAACGCCCGCACCGAGACCCCTTCGAGCAGCTCCGACACGATGTACGGGTGTCCGTCCTGTACTCCGACATCGTGCACCGCCAGGATGTTCGGATGATTCAACGCGGCCGCGGCTCGTGCTTCCTGTTCGAAGCGGCTGATCACCGTCTCGTCATTCCCATCAGACACACGAAGCAGCTTGATAGCGACCGTGCGGCGCAGCCGCGGATCGTAGGCGCGGTAGACCGTGCCCATGCCGCCGCTCCCGATGAGCGACTCGATCTGGTAGCGCCCGAATTGCGTGCCAACCCGTGGATCCGCTGTGCGTAGGAACTCACGTGCCAGATCGGACGGCGGCATCTCGACGAAGTCCGTCCCGTCGTTGCCAATCGCAAGCAGTGCCTCGACTTCGCGGCGCAGCTCCACGTCGGTCCCGCATCGGTCGTCGAGAAACGTCGAACGCTTGTTCGGCGTCAGCTTCAGCGCATCGTGAAACAGGAGCTGGAGCCGCTGCCAACGATCGGGGTTCATTCCGTGACCCTCGCGCCAGGACCTTCAATCGTGCGGCGAAGCCAGGCTTTGGTGAAGGTCCACTCGCGCATCACGGTTCCCGGCGACACGTGCAGGGCGGCCGCGGTTTCCTCGATGCTCAACCCGGCGAAGAACCGCAGCTCGACGATGCGCGCTTTGCGCTCGTCGACCTGCGCCAGTTCCGTCAACGCATCGTCGAGATGTGTCAGTGCGGTCCAGCGATCTTCGGTGACAACGAGATCGTCGTCGAGCGCAACGCGACGCGCATCGCCGCCGCGTTTCTGAGAGCGGCGCGTCCGCGCGTGGTCAACCAGAATCCGCCGCATGCACTGCGCGGCGATGGCAAGGAAATGGACGCGGCTCTGCCAATCAACGTCACGCTGTGCGACCAGACGCATGTAGGCTTCATTGACCAGCGCGGTCGCCTGCAGCGTGTGATCGCGACGTTCACGGTTCATGCTGCGACGCGCGAGGCGATGCAACTCGCTGTAGACCACGGTCAGCAGCTGATCGGTGGCGGTTGCGTCACCGGCGGCCCAATCCTTCAGGAGGCGCGTGACCTGATGGTTGGAATCAGTCATGGCCCGTTCTTCGAAATCATACCGCCGGCTTCAACGCGCTCCCGCATGGCCATCATCTCCGCGCGTGTGAAGTGCCATTGATCCGGTCGCCCTCGCCGGAGATCACGCCGGGTCCATTGCGCGCGCATGAGGCCGCTGGTGCTGTGCTGGTTCGTCCCCATCAGCAGGTGACCGATCTCGTGGGCGATGGCGCGGCCGAGCAGCAGCGATCCGTCCACCCCGGACTCCCGCGCGAGCGACGCCACCCGATCGACATAGATCGTCGCAAGCGCTCCGGTGTGCTGCTGCCGATCGATCACGGCATTCCCCAGTGCAGGCAACGAGCTGCTCAAGTTGTCAGGGCACCGAATCATGCGCAGCAGCAAATCCGTCGATGCCATCAGCGAATCGCAGGCGGGCTCCGTATGACTTCCTGATCCGCAGGACGTCCAGGTCACGTGAACGCCTGCATCTTCAAGGATCGTCGTCGCGACTGAGAGTGCCCGGGGCGAGGCAGGGGGAGCTGCGCCAGACGCATAGAGGCGAACTACGACCGAGAGGCGCTCCCCGTCATGCGCCTGCGGATGAGTAGGGCAGGTGGCGACGAGGGCAAGGATCCACATCACAGGCCGGCGCATCTCGCGCTCCTTTCGAGCCACCCGGTGGGGCTCGATTCGGAACGCGAGAACTGAGGGCGAAACCTCTCACTGGTGCCTGAGCCGAACTCTTAAGGCGCGATGTTGGCGTTCAAGCGAAAGAGGTTCGTTGGATCGTATGTGCGCTTGATCTGCTGGAGTGTGCTGTAGTTCTCCCCAAACGACGCGCGCACCTTTTCGGGCCGATCGTCGGCGGCGAGATGATTGATGTACGCGGAGCCTTTCAAGTGCGGCTCGAGCCTGGTCCACACATCCTTGACCCATGTGATCTCGCGCGCCGAGTCCGATGGGTCAGTCCATTGGCCCACCAGATCGAAATCCCACTGCGCACGCCTGGCGGCGAATGCGGTATCGGTGGCGGGCACGCGCGCCGCCGCTCCGTGCATGTGGAAGAAGATGATCGAGCTGAGCGGCGAACTGAACGAACCTGCCGCGGTAACGACACCATCGATCAATTCGTCCGAGATGTGCTCGGTGAATGCCGACCGCCAATAGCGTTGCAGGCCGTGAGTCGCGTTCGGATCGTCGAGCATTCTCTGACGCGCCGCGTAGGGCATCGGGCCCACGAGATCGGCGAGCGGTTGGCCAAGGCGGCGAGCGGGAGCAAACACGCGCTCTCCATCCGCAATCGGCCCGTTGTATCCGACCAACAGCGCGGCGACAGGCATGCCTTGCGGCGCCGTCAGCACAGCCGCGTAGCATTCGGCTTCGTCCGGTAACGTCGCGCAGAAGGAACGATAGAACTTCAGGACCTCGCGGGCCTGATCCAGTGGATACAGGATCATTCCGCCGAGCACCTGTGAGACTTCGTGAAGGCGGTACTCGATGGACGTCACCACGCCGAAGTTGCCGCCACCGCCACGCAGCGCCCAGAAGAGATCCGGATTCTGTTGCGCGCTCGTCTGATGAAAGTGACCGCCAGCGGTCACCACGTCAGCGCTGATGACGTTGTCGACCGCCAGGCCGCATTTCCCCATCAGCCATCCAAGTCCACCGCCCAGCGTGAGACCGACGATTCCCGTGTTCGACACTGTGCCGCCGGTGGTGGCAAGTCCGAACGCCTGCGTTTCGTGATCGAGCTCACGCCAGATCACCCCGCCTTCTGCACGCACCGTCCGCGATGACGGGTCAACACGAATACCCTTCATGCCCGACAGATCGATGACCAGCCCGCCGTCATTGGTGCCGTATCCTGGTGCGCTGTGACCGCCGTCGCGGACAGAGAGTACGAGGCCGTGAGTGCGTGCGAAATTGACCGCCGCCTGAACGTCGGCGACACCGGTGCAGCGGGCGATGAGTGCGGGACGCCGATCGATGTTGCCGTTCCAGACGCGTCGCGCGTGGTCGTAGGCGGCGTGATCGCTCGCGATCAGCTCGCCACGAAGTGCCGCGCGTAGCGCGGCGACGCGCTCGTCGGTGAGGAGATTTGCGCCGGTTCCAACCGTGGTGCTCATGGGGTACTCCAAGTCAGAGGTGACTACGCTTCGTACACGGTGTTGCCACCGACAACCGTGCGCGCGATCTTGATGTCCTTGATCTTCTCAAGATCGATGGTGTGCGGATCCTCCGAGAGGACGACGAAATCCGCGAGCTTGCCGGGTGTGATCGAGCCTTTGAGATTCTCTTCCTTCGACGCGTAGGCGCCGTGCAGCGTGTTCACGCGAATGGCGTCGGCGACGCTGATCTTCTGATTGGCGCCCCAGATCTTGCCGTCCCACCCCTTGCGCGTGGCCATCCCCTGAATGCCCATCAGTGGCGCAAACGGACCTGGACTGAAGTCCGACCCGGCCGCCGCGTGCACGCCGGCGTCGAGCAGCGAGCGGAAGGCCATCGCACGCGTCATGAACTCCTCGCCGTAGAACACGAACTTGTCGGAGTTGTAATACGCGTACGTCGTGAAGAGCGCCGGGATTGCGTCGAGCGCTTTGATGCGTTTCACGAGCGAATCGTTGATGAGCGTGCAGTGCGTGATCTTCGGCCGCGCGTCGGCACGTGGGAAGCGTTGCTGCACGCGCTCGACTGCGCTGAGGAACATCTCGATCGCGACATCGCCGTTGGCGTGGCAGTTCACCTGGATGCCGGCGCGATGCACCCGCTCGAGCCACGCGTTCAGTTCTTCCGGCGTATCGGTGACGTTGCCCTTGTACCCGGACGTGGTGCCTGGATACGGCTGACTCAACGCCATGGTTCGTTCGGAGAACGAGCCATCCAGCGTGTGCTCGGATGTCGCTCCGAGCTTGATCCACTCGTCGCCGAAGCCGGTCTGGATTCCGCTGGCGATCATTGAATCGAGGACGCGACCGCTCACCTCGTAGCTGACGCGGTGCCGCAGTTCGCCGCGTGCACGCACGTCCTGAATCGCCGCGAGATCGCCGCCCTGATGGTGAACGCTGGTGAGTCCGTAGCGAGCAAACTGCTTGGAGATGTGGGCGATACCATCTCTGCCGCGCCGCTCACGTTCCGCCGGCGTCAGCGTCGGCCTGTTCCCGACCTTTTCGATCACGGCCCGCGCCGTGTCGGTCACGCGCCCAGTCAGTTCGCCGTGGTCGTCGCGGTCGTAGGTGCCGCCTGCCGGATTCCTGGTGTCCTTCGTCACGCCCGCCATCGCCAGCGCCTTGCTGTTGTAGTACGACGTGTGACCGCCGCGATGGCGCACGACGACGGGATGGTCACGTGACACCTCGTCGAGATCGCGGACGTTCAGCTGACGCTTGTCTTTCACCTTGGTGTCGTCGAAGAAGTAGCCTTCGACCCACGTGCCTGCCGGTGTCTGCTTCGCCTTCGCGCGAAGCGTCTCCACGATGCTCGCGATGGTGACGAACTCGACCTCGAAGGGATTCCCGACGAGCGCCTCGTAGAGGAGCACATCGCCGCCGGCATGGTTGTGACAATCGGTGAAGCCAGGCACGACCGTCATCTGCTTGGCATCAATCGTTCGCGTATCCTTGCCGACGAGACCCGTGATCTCGTCGTTCGTGCCTACAGCAATCAGGCGGCTGTTCTTCACCGCGAACGCCGCGGCCTTCGCCATGCGTGAATCGACCGTGTATACGTTCGCGTTGACGACAATCAGATCGGCGTTGCCGGCCTGGGCGGCCTCAACTGCGGCAACCGCTCGACTGAACCATGCGCTTCCGAAGGCGGTAGCCGCGACCGTGCCCGCCGCCAGCCCCATGAACTCCCGGCGTGACGCGCGCGTGAGCGCGCGGTGATGGTTCATGTCAGTCACCTCATTTTGTTGGTGCGGTCGAATCTTCCTTCGACCGTGACAGCACGTAGGCCTGGATCGCTTTCACCTGATCGGGCTTCAACAAC
>Ga0065712_10000509_pt1 | contig 15231 bp, 14 predicted proteins | sample MisRhiReplicate1_FD_59099 | JGI IMG/M metagenome (GOLD analysis project Ga0065712, IMG submission 59099) | Miscanthus rhizosphere microbial communities from Kellogg Biological Station, MSU, sample Rhizosphere Soil Replicate 1: eDNA_1 v3... | ecosystem: Host-associated > Plants > Roots >...
GCTTCCGCTTTCAGCTCGGGATCTTTGAGCGCGCTCGCAAACGCGGCTCGAAGCATTTTCAGTCGATCCGGCGCGATGCCCGCCGGTCCTACCATGGGCCGGCCGAACACGCCGCCGGCGAGAATAACATTGGCGACGCGGCGCGACTGATCGGGAGTTTTGTACCCTTCCATCAATTCGTAGATTGTCGGCGTCTCGGGCAGGCGCGCATCCCGCTTGCGCGCCGATTGCGCAATGCTCTTCACAAAATTATTTTTGCGCCAGGTATGGAACGGCTCGCGGGCAAAGTATGATTCGATGGTCATCGCGCGGCAATGAATCTCGCCTTTCTCCACTGCGAGGTCGATCGGGCCGCCGCCCTGATAGCCGAGCACGATGGTAAACTTCGCGCCGATGGTTTCTTCGAGGAGGCGAGGAAAGAAGAAACCCGTGCCGCTGGCGCCGCCGGAGCCGCACTTGGGCGGCTCGCTGGCTTTGCGAACATCTTCAATGGTTTTGTACAGACTGTCCGTGCCCATATAAAGATGGTGTTCGCTTTCCGACGGCGACCCAATGAAACTGTACTTGCCCCAATCGTATTGAACTTCTTTGCGGCCAACCAGCTGATCAAAATACAGCGTCGGAGCAATCCAACCGAGGGTCAGCGCATCGGGCTTGGCAACACTGTACACGTAATTAGCAGCGATCATCGAGCTTGCGCCGGTCATGTTCTGAACGACGAAATTCGGATTCCCTGGAATATATTTCGCCATGTATTAAGCGATCAGACGGGGCCAAAGATCGTTTACGTCACCGGCGGGGTAACCGCTCACGATCCGAATCGTTTTGCCTTGGAAATAGGGCGTCTGTGCTTCCGCGCGAAAACTCACAAGCAAAGAAATCCAAACCGCTAACACAACTGCTTTCATGATCGTTGCTCCTTCCGCTTTGTGGCGCGCTTCGGGATTCTTGTCTCCAGTGCACGGCTCTCATAGTACAAAGCTGTCGCTTGGGTCAACTCAAAGACCAAGAACTGCCGGCGGCGAACGCTTGACGCATAGCTTTACCCGGCGTAGCTTCGCAGGCGAGGCGGATTTCTAAGGAGGCAAATCATGAAAGCGACGGTACGACTGGGGTTCTTCGGAATGCTTGTCTTGATATGCGTAGTTTTTCCTGCGCGAGCGCAAGATCTTGGCCCAGGATTTACGAAGGTGAAGGACGGGATTTACGTTTATGCGGCGAAGGAAGGAAACTCAACCTGCAGCGTGGTGCTGACGGAAGAGGGTCCGCTTTGTGATCGACACCGAGGTGCATAACGACCATACCTTTGGTCACTGGGTGTTTTCGCCGCCGGCGCTGGTGATCAACGCCGAAGGAGCCGGGGCAGCCATGAAGAAGCAATTCGACCCCAAGCGGGTCGAAACGCTGGCGAAGGAATCGCCGGAAATGGCCGAAGCTGCAAAAGGCTACAAGATGATCGTGCCGCAGATTGAATATCGTAATCGCATGACGATCAATCTCGGAGAGCGCACATTCGAGCTGATCAATTTGAAGAACGTTCATAGCGAGGCCGATACGGCCGTTTGGTTGGCTAAGAGCGCGTGCTGTTCGCAGCATCGGCGGCGAACGTGAAGAGCATTATCAACCTTCGTCCGTTCGTGCGCATTCCCGACGTGCTCGCGAGTTACAAGCTCATGAAATCGCTCAATCCGGAAATCGTCGTGCCGGGGCATGGGGCGGTAAGCACGACTAAAATCTTCGACGAGTATGAAGCGTTTTATACTCTGTTGATGAAGCGAGTCGGCGAAATGGCGGCGCAGGGAAAATCTCTGGACGAGATCAAAAAAGAGCTCAAGATGCCGGAGTACGCCGATTGGGCCGGGCAAAACAATTTGCCGCAAAATATCACAGTCGCCTACGAGTCGCTCAAGAAATGATTCCGATCAACATGACATTCTCGAGATGACCGTGAAACCNATTGCGCTCCTGCTGCTTGTAGCATGGCTATGTGCGTCAGCNAGCGCGGCCCTCGCGCAACAAGAAATTGTCACGCTTTCGACNCGGNCGGGTGTGACGCAATCGTATTTTTTGACGAGCATCCCGCCGGAGCTTCGGGCAGTGGCAATTCTACTCCCCGGTTCCGGCGGCTTGATAAACCTCCGGTCGGAAAATGGCCAGCCTAAATTCGGCCAGGGGAATTTTCTCGTGCGCAGCCGGGCGCAGTTCATCAAAAACGGGGTAGTCGCCGCAATTGTCGATGCGCCCTCGGATCATCAGACCGGTTGGGGAATGACCGACGAGTTTCGTCTTGGAGAACTGCATTACGCGGATGTCGCGGCGGTGATCGACGACTTGGGAAAGCGGTTCCCCGAAAAGCCAATATTTCTCGTCGGGACCAGCCGCGGGACAATCTCTGCGGCGGCTATTGGGGCGCGCGTCGACAGACGAGTCGCCGGGGTCGTTTTGACCTCCACAATGTTTCGCCCGGCGCCAAAAAAATCGCCGGAGCCAGGACCCGGGCTAAGTAAATTCAATTTCGCTACCATTAAAGCTCCTGTCCTGTTCGTGCACCATGCGAGTGATCAGTGTGAGGTAACACCGTACAGTGACGCAGCGCGGTTTTCGGACACGTATCCGCTGATCACTGTGTTCGGCGGCGCGCCGTCTCAGTCCGGACCGTGCGATGCGTTCAGCGCGCATGGCTATCTCGGTAAAGAGTCTGAAACTGTCGAACAGATGGTTAACTGGATGCTCAAGAAACCGTTTCTTCACGAAGTAAAATAGGAACTATCATGTCTGTCGCAGCGCTTAGGACCATCGATCGAGTGGAGATCCTCAGTGTCATGGATAATTCCATCGACGTGTTGATGGGGAGCACGCCGGTCGCGAAGAGATTGAAGCGCGGCCGAGACGCGCATACGAAGCCACAACTCCGGGCCGAGCATGGCGTCTCGATGCTCGTGACGACGTATGACGGGGGCAACAAAGACTCGTTTCTTTTCGATACCGGGGTGACTCTCGATGGCGTGCTGCACAATATGGACGTGCTCGAAGTAAAGGGGAACGAGCTACACGCCGTGGTTCTCAGTCACGGCCACACGGATCACACGCGGGGATTGCTGGGATTGATCAAACGCTATGGCCGCCCCCGCGTGCCGATCGTGCTTCATCCCGATGCGTATTTGAAACGAAAAAACATTCAACCCGATGGACATGAGTCAGAGCACATTCCGCCGAGCAAGAGCGATCTCGAAGCCGAAGACATAGAACTTATNGAAGAGCGTGGGCCGACAATGTTGATCGGCAATCATGTCATGGTGACTGGACAGATCCCGCGCACGACAACATTCGAAAAAGGCAGTCCCAATCAGGTCGCGCTCATCGAGGGCCGATGGCAGCCCGATCCGTGGATTCACGATGACCAGGCGATCATTTTGAACGTCAAAGAGAAAGGGCTTGTCGTTCTGACCGGGTGCGGCCACGCCGGCGTGGTGAACACCTTGAAATGCGCTCAGGAAATGACCGGCGTCAATCGAATTCACGCGGTCATTGGCGGATTCCATCTAACCGGGCCAATTTTTGAGCCGATCATTGCGCCCACGGTTAAGGCTCTGCAAGAGTTCAACCCGAGCATCATTGTGCCCCAGCACTGTACCGGCTGGAAGGCCACGCATCTGATCGCCCGCGAATTTCCCGGTGCTTTTGTTCCGAATAGCGTGGGCACGACGATGGTCATCGGCGCGTAGACATGCGGTTCAAAACGTTCAAATCGCTCAAGCCGTTCAAATCGCTTTGATCGAAAAAATGAAGATCGGGTTATTTACTGAGTTTTCGTATCCCGACAAGTCGGAGCAGCAGACTTATGCTGAAGTCCTGGAGCAGATCGCGCTCGCCGACGAATTGGGATACGATTTTTTCTCCACTACAGAGAGCTACGGGAGGGACTTATTTTCCTGCTCGCCGTTTCCGCTCGGGCTTTACGTGGCGGCGGCGCAGCGCACGAAGGGCATCCGGTTTCTCACCGGTATTGTCAGCGCGCCCGCGCATCATCCCGCGGTGCTCGCGAGCGAGGTCGCTGCCGCCGACTTGCTCACCGGGGGGCGAATCATGCTCGGTATCGGACGCGGCCATCCCTGGGTGCTCAATCGGCTTGGCCTTAACCCGGCCGAGAGCACGGCGCGCTTTGAAGAAAGCCTGCGCATGCTGGTTAAGATTTTCAAGTCCGATTACATCGAGAGCCTGGAGGGGCAATTCTGGCAAATCAGAGATTTTAAATTGAGTCCGCCGCCGCTGCAGCAGCCGCATCCGCCGGTTTACACGGCCGCAGCGACAACGCCCGAGAGCGCGATTTTTGCGGGGAGGCTCGGCCACGGATTGGTGCAGCCGGGTTACCTCGGTATTCCTTTCGAATTGGTGCAAGGGTTAACGGAGACTTACCGCGGAAATATTTCAGCCGCTCGATCGAGCGATGTGATTTTGGGGATCCATCTGCACGTGGCCCGCGATCGGGAACAGGCGATTGAAAACGGCGCCCTCGCGCTCTCGTCTCAAGCCGATGTTTTCCTACGCTCGAGCCAAAGTCGGCCCAATTTGAGCGGCGTGAAAGAAGCCTACGCGACCAAGAGCGCTTCGCGCATCGCGTTCGAGAAATTATCAACGCCGGCGAAAGCGACGCGCGCGCTGGCGGAAGAAGGGACGAATATTATGGCGGTTTGGGGCACGCCGGATGACTGNATCGAGAANATCAAGTTTTACGCCGATGCTCTTCGCCCCGAGCAGNTNATGCTCAATATCGCATCGGGAAGTCTGCCGCAAGAAAAGGTCTTGCAAGCGATGAGATTGTTTGCGGCTGAAACAATGCCGGCGGTACGCAGTTTTTCAGCGTAACCATCGCGGCGGAGATCTTTTACCTTATTCATCACCTGCCGCGCGGATTCCTTCAATACGGCAGCGTTACCGCTGCCTACTCAGGATGGTCGGATAGGCTGATCCGCAACTGCAATCGTCGCGACTCGGGGAGTCGGTGGTTTGATGTGCTTTGATTCACAATGTGCAGCGGTTCGGTAACAATGGATAACATTGCTTTGTCGCGAAAAGCCGAAACCGTTATGACTCACTCCGATTTCCCGAGTAGCGCAACGCGCGTATCGAGGGATTACTTTTCCTTACCGCGTCTCTCCCGATAAGCCTGCCAGTCTTTGCGTGCTGCCACCTTCAATTCTTCGATCTTGCCCTCGATCAGAGCTTCTTTTTTGCGTCGACTCCATTTTTTGAGCTGCGCCTCTGCGGCTTTGGCTTCTTCGCGGGTCGGGAATTCTGCGAACCAAACCAGGATAATCGGCAAGCGTGTAGCCGTGTAGCCGGCAATCCCGCCACCATGTTGTGCAATACGCTGATCGAGGTTGTCAGTGTGTCCGACATAGTAGGATTTGTCTGAACACCGGAGGATATAAGTGAAGAATGGCCGAACCATGGCAAACCGCAGTGCTGATCGTCTGCCGTTTAGTCAATTTTCCAGCGCGGTGCGACTCTGCGCCCCTCGCTACGCGACCGAAGACGGTCGCTACTCGGGGAATCGGTCCTTTGATTCGGCGAATCTCTCGGCGATAGCTGATCGATTCGCTTTAATTTCTCATATGGCCTATTTGATCACGCTTTCCGCGCGCAGTGCTGCGAGCTCGCTGGAACTCAATCCCAAAATTCCGCCGAGAACTTCATCGGTATGCTGTCCGAGGAGCGGCGCGCCGGCGCGGATGCTCGGCGGTGTTTTCGACATGTGTATCCAAGGAGCGAGCAACGTCGTGGGGCCGGCCTGCGGGTGATTGCGCTCGATGAAGGCCTGGCGTGCCTTGATGTGCGCATCTTCCAGCACTTCACCCATGGATAGCACAGGCGCGCCAAAGTAATCGATGTTGCGAAGGCCATTCCAAAGCTCTTGGCGGTTTTTGCCGCGCATCCACGAGCGGATCAGGTCGTACAGCTCCGAGCGATGTTGTTTACGCGCCCGCGCCGTAGTGAAACGCGCGTCTTCGATCAGATCGTCGCGTTCCATGAACTTCGCGAGATCGATCCAACCGCGGTCACTCAGATCCGGGATACGCAAAGTAAAATAGCCGTCCGCCACCGGAACCGGCTTGTTGCCGATTTCGATGCCGATGAAGTGCTCGTGAAATTCGCTGATCATAAAACCGAGCAGCGCTTCCTGCATCGATACAACAATCCTTTGCCCCTCGCCCGTGCGCTCGCGCGCATGAAGCGCCGCCAAAATACCGCACACCATGCTCACGCCTGCGGCCTCGTCACCGATGCCGATGGCTTTCGTTCCGGGCGCGCCGCTGTAGTTCCAGCCCGTATGAGTCCAACCTGTCATGCTATTATTCGTATGCGCGGTGCTGCCGTAATCCTTGTACGGTCCCGATTCGCCGAATCCGCGCGAACAGGAATAGATCACGCGCGGATTTATTTTCCTCAGATCCTCGTAGCCCAGACCGAATTTTTCCATCTGCCCGGCATGGTAGTTCTCCACCACGACATCGGCTTTGGCAATTAGCTGCCGCGCCAGCTCGACCGCGCGCGCAGTTTTGAGGTTGAGCACGACACTTTTTTTATTGACGTTGATCCACAAGAATTCGTAGGCGTCCACTTTAGCGTCAGGCGGCATCCATGAGCGGCGAAAACCGTCGCCGCCGGGCGGTTCGATCTTGATGATTTCCGCCCCCATGTGGCCGAGCAGCATCGTGCAGAAGGGACCATTCAAAGCGTGGGTAAAATCGATTACCCGAATATCATCGAGGGCGCCCGGCATAGTGCCTCCTTCTCATGTACATGGCTGTAGGAACGATGCGCTTGGTGCGCAAACATTTAGAGACCGTAAAATGTTTTTGCGTTGTCATAAAGAATTTTTTGCACTGCAGAGCGGGAAATCTCCCCTTGGTCGGCACGTTCTTTGAGCAGGCGGGGAAATTCGTATTCCATCGAGGAATCCCGGTGGGTGTAATCGGAGCCGATCATTAGGCTATCTTCACCGGCAACCTTCAGGACGTAAGGCAAGTCTTCGTCGACCTGACAGGTAACGTATAAACGGTTCGACTTGAGCAACTCCGCAGACAATGTGTAACGGGCGAATTGGCTGAACGTGCCGGCGCCGTCGGCGGCCTTTTCCATGCGCCGCTTGAGCTCCCAGGCGATGAAAGGGATCCAAGAACAGCCGGCCTCGATGATGCCGAAGCGGAGCTTGGGAAATTTTTGCGCCAGTCGATGACGAATGATGGTGTGAAAGGCATGAACCGCCGGAAGCTGAGAGCGCATGAACGATCCCAGGGAAAATTCGCGCGCAGGGACGAAATCCGGCGTGCCGGAACCGATATGTATACAAATCGGCAGGTCCAGGCGATTGGCTTCCTCGTATAGTGGAAAAAAACAGGGATCTGCCGGCCACTTCCCACCTTCCAAATCACCTTTTTTGAGAATGCCGCATGCTCCATGATCTTTCGCGAACCGCAATTCTTCGAGGGAGTCTTCAATATTCATCAATGGCGGCAAGCACACCCAACGTAAGCGGCCGTGCGACTCGGCACAACGATCGGCGAGCCAGCGATTGTAGCTGCGGCGCAGCGCGACAGAAACTTCCGGACGCTCGGTGGCTTCCATCAGAAAGAGGGTCGAGTAGATGACCTGCACTTCGGTGCCCATCGCGTCCATATCGCGAAGCCGGGCTTGCACATCCAGTAATTCGCGGGTTTCAACCGTGGTGCGCGTAGTCTTGTCGTCTCGAACAAAGCGCATCTGGCGATGACCGTCGATCAACCAATAGCGGCTCGGAGTTTTTCCGGGATCGACTCGGCTGGGGTACTGAGTCACGGGCTTGAACGCTAGTTCGTCCTCGCGCAGGTATTGCCATGTGGCTTCGGTTTCGTCAACGTGCGTGTCGGCATCGATAATAGACATATGCACCTCAAAATCGGTGACTGGTGCGGATATTAATCACAAACTGCCTGGTTAGGTAAAGCCGGAAAGTGGTTACTTTGAAGAAAGATCTCTCAGTTTGTTCGAGATGACCGCTGCTAGTTTATTTGTGCCTTCGACAAAAGATTTTTTCACAATGTGTGGTTGTAATGTGACCTTCGGCCCACTCACACACGATTTCGATGAGTCCGCCATTCCGCATGCTTTTAGGGGGAATCTAGGCGGTCGGTCTGGCCCCCCGGTTAATGCATTCGGGAGTGACGGTTTTTCCGGTTTAAATCAGTTCGGCTCAGGATCAAACCCGCCGGTTGCTTGGCAACCATTCGAAATCGATCTCGCTACGAAACGAGTTGATGCGCACGACTCGTACGCGCACATTGTCGCCGAGGCGGAATTTTTTGCCGTGGCGGCGCCCTTTGATCACGTATTCTTTTTCGTAGTAGTCATAATCATCGTCAGTTAGTGAAGAAAGTTTCACCAGACCTTCGATAAAGTAATTGTCGAGCTCGACGAAAAAACCGAAACTAGCCAGGCTGTTGATAAAGCCCGTGAATTCCTCGCCGATGCGATTCTGCATGAATTGAGCTTTTTTGAGATCGACCATCTCCCGCTCGGCATCCATGGCGTGGCGCTCGCGCTCGGAGGTGTGTTCGCCGGCTTGTTGCAGATAGCGCAACACGTCTTCGCGCGCGTTCGGTTTGAGTTTTTCACCATTCATGACTCTGTCCAGAATTCGGTGGACGATCAAATCAGGGTAACGTCGGATCGGCGAAGTAAAATGAGTGTAGCATTTGGACGCAAGACCGAAGTGGCCGATGTTCTCGGGCTGGTAAATCGCCTGCTTCATGGAACGGAGCAGCACGCGGTTGACGACCCGTTCTTCCGGTTTTCCGCGCGCCGATTCGAGCAATCGTTGAATTTCGAGCGGCGCGATGTTTTCTTTTTTTTGCGGCAGGCGATAGCCGAGGCTTAGAAGAAAAGGCGCGAGGGTTTCGAGGGCATCCTGATCGGGACCCTCGTGTACCCGGTAAAGGGTGGGAAAATTTTTTTCCGTGAGATGGCGTGCCACCGCTTCATTGGCGGCGATCATAAACTCCTCGATGATGCGGTGCGCAACGTTCCGTTCGGCGCGAATAATATTTTCCGGCGAACCCTGAAGGTCGAGAATAATCTCGGCTTCCGGCAGATCGAAGTCCAAATTGCCGCGAGCGCGGCGGCGCTCATAAAGCAAGAGAGCGAGCTCTTCCATGCGCTTGAATTCACCCACCAAGGTACGATAGCGCGCGAGACATTCGGCATCGCGATCGATCAGGATCCGGCGCACGTCGGTGTAAGTCATCCGTTCATGACTCCGGATCACTGAGTTGAAAAACCGGCTCCGAATAACGTCGCCCTTGGGGTTAAGCTCGATGCAGACGGTTTTGGTCAGACGGTCCTCGTGCGGCTTCAAACTGCAGATGCCGTTCGATAGATCTTCCGGCAACATCGGAATGGCGCGATCGGGAAAGTAGACGCTGGTCGATCGCGCGTAGGCTTCCTGGTCGAGGGCGGTATCGTGGGCGACATAATGAGCCACGTCGGCTATGGAAACATAGAGCTCATAGGTTTCGCCCTGTTTACGTACATACACCGCGTCATCGAAATCACGGGCATTTTCACCGTCGATGGTGACGATCGGCAATTCTCGCAGGTCNGTGCGTGCAGCCANATCTTGCGGCGATAAGCTGTAGGAAAGCTGCNTTGCCTCGCGCTCTACTTCGGCAGGAAAGCTCGCTGAAAGCCCAAAACGGAAGATGATCGACTGCGCCTGCACTTCCGGATCATCCGGGTCACCCATGACATTGACGATTTGAGCTTCGGGTGGGGAAAGCGCTGTGCCGTAGCGGGAGACCTCCACGGCGATCACTTTGCCTTTTTCGGCTTTGGCCGGCCCTTTGGCGAGCGCTATCGGGCCGATGCGGGCATCCATCGGAACCACGATGGGCTTGCCGTTCAATTCGTCGTAGGTGCCGAGCAGGCGTTTCTGGCCGCGTTCTATTACTTGCACAATATGGGTTTCCGCGCCGCCGCGCACTTTGCGGTCGACGCGGCCCATCACTTGATCGCCGTGCATCACCCGGCGCATCTCGCGGCGATTCAGGTATAGATCTTCCAGGTCTCTGTTTTCCGGGATCAAAAAACCGTAACCGTCCGGATGGGCATGCACTCTGCCCTTGACCAGGTGCTCTCGGTCCGGGAGCGCGTAGTGGTTCTTCTTCAAGCGGACCAACTGGCCGTCGCGGCATAATCCGCGGAGCGCCTCGATCACAAGCTGCAATTCGTCCCGAGCAAAACCGGCGCGCCGGAGAATTTCCGCCGGCGTGAGCCGCTCTCTAGGCTTGCGCGCGAACAAGTCGAGTATCTTGTCACGCACCTTGGATTCCGAAGGAGACTTGGAATGTGCCGGACGTCGCATCTAAGAGGAATTTGGAAAGTTGTGTGGTGACTTCGCCTAAGAGAGCTCTACCTGGAGTCTATCGGGTCGTGGACTCTAGTGCTAGCTCTGCCATCAGCCAGTCGTCGCTGATGCTCGCGGGGCGGGGGATTTGCCGAAGCGGTATTTCTTTTTCGAGGGACGTCAGGATGGCGCGCGCGTTGTCGAGGAAAGCGTCCATCGCGAGAAGCACAATGATCGCCTTTTTGCGATCCACCGTGCGGATTATGCCAATGTCCTCGTAGGATTCAAAAATAAATTTCACATAGGCGATCTGTTCGCTCGGAAGTTCCAAGTAGATGTCGTGAAGCTCCATTTCAAAATTAACGATTAAGAAAACGCTCGAGAGCATCGGGAATCCAACGTTTGACTTCTTTAGATTCCTGCGCTGGTTTGGTGTCCGATTCTTTGTCTTGACCCGGTCCCGTGCGGATCGCTTGCGCGAATGCGCGATTGTCCAATCGGATTCTTACGTTGGGAATCTTTCCGTCGACCCGAAATGACACGGCGAGTCTGCCCCGCCGATCGAGCAGACGACGAATAATTCGATAGTCGCGCTGAAATTCTTGGGTGACGCCCGGCGAGAAGATCAGTAGCCCGTTCCAGTTCGTAGACCGGTCAAAGCCGATCCACCCGGCGCCCGTCATCGTGTACTCGGGAGTTGTGATAACGAGATTGTCGGTGCGAATGCGTTTTTGTTCGAGGATAAAATTTGTCCTAAGCGAGTCGAAAGGCGTATCACGGCGTTCGATCAGCGCCGCCAGACTTGGCGGCAATCGCGACCCGGAAATATTGCCGCCGCTGCCTCGCAGCAGCAAGTGTGTGATCAGATTGAAATCCTTGATCGTACCCTGCTGAACGGATGCTTCACCGGAACTCTCGAGTCTATCCTTAATGTTTCCGCCTTCCGGCAGCGCGGCCGTAAAGCGAGCCTGACCGCTAAGCAAACCTGCGAGCCTCCCACTTGTGGCCGGTAAAAACTGCGCTGCCAATTCGTCTATCTCTAGCGCGGCGACTTTGGACGTAACATCGAGCTCCTGCAACCGTCCTGCAGGAGGAGCCCAGTAACCTTCCGAATGGACCGTTCCATTTGCCATCTGCCCTGAGAGGTTTTTGAAGCTAAACGCAGCCGGCGTGAGGACGATATCGGAACGCAGGTTCTGCACACGGAATGGATACAGATCCGCTCGCGCAGCCCTCAACGAGCCCGTCACCAGCGGTCCATCGGCCTGGAGCTGAAAGTCGCCTTTGGCATCGACTTGATCGAGTTGAACGGGCGGGCTCGCTGAAAGGAGAGGCACTTCGGCCAAATTGATGCGCACCGAGCTCAACGCAAAAGTCGCCCGACCCTGCTCGATGTTTTCAGCGTCGGCTTGCAGAGAGACCATCGAGCTGCCGATACGGAACCTCACCTGATCGAAGCGCGCTCGCTTGTCGAGAAAAGAAATTTGCATATCCAGATCGTTGAGCAACGCGCCGCTATTGCCGCGCCTAATATTGGCGCCGCTAACCATGAATTGTCCGCGCAGGCCCCAACTTTCATCCCCTCGCGTCAGGGTCTTGGTAAAATTGATGCGCCAGTCGGCCTTGCCGGTAAGGATTCGAAAGTCGGACGGCTGAAAAAGTCCGCTCCAAGCAGCAATCGGTGCTTGTTTGCCGGTCGACAAAATTTGCAGCACCGGCGTGTTACCGTAAACAAACGCACCGGAAAATGCATTTCGATTCCCATCGACAATGAACTCGGAATCCTGAAATACAAATCTATTGTTTTCCCGGTAAATCCGCGCTCGGATCTCCGCGGGTTTGTCGATGGACTTCCGTAGTAGGTCTTTGTACCGTAAATCAGCTTTGTCCGCCCGGATCAGCGCGCCGATGCGCAGGTTATCCCATTTTCCTTCGAAAGCTGTGTAGACACCGATCGTGCCGTCGGTCGCTAGGCTTTCCGGGAGCAGCGTTTCTAACGACCTCACTGAGCGCAACGCCGTCAGGGACAGCGGTTCCATCACCAGTTTGCCTTGAATTTCCGCGTCGTCCCAAGAGCGGCGCTCAGTAAATTCCACTCTGCCGGTCAAAATAGCGTTGTAATCCGACGAGCCGAGCAGCGGAATCTTCAAACTGATGTCTTCGATGCGCGGGCGCTCTGGTGTGCCTCGAGCAGTCGCCTTCAATGCCATCGGCCCAGTGACGTTGAGCTCGCTCGGAATTTTATTGCGCAAGCCGGCAATCGCGTGGGCTACCACCGGCGCGGAGAGCGAATCAAACTGAAGGTTCAGATGGGCTTCACGGCGGGTCCATGGAATGCCACCGGGGGCGGGGTCGAGCCGGCCGTCGATGCGCAAATCTTGGTTGAGCCCCTCGGTCAACGAAGCCGCGAGACGAATTTCCACTGGATCAGTTGTCTCGAAGCCCGTTAAGGTCAGGCGCAACTGGTTGACGCGAAGTTCTGTGGCCTCTTTGATCGACCGATCGATATACTCAACACGGCCATCTTGGATGTCGACTCGAGCGATTGAGAAATTGACACCGGCCTGCTTGCGCTCAGGCGTGGCGGGATACTTCAGCGTGGGAAATTCGCGGAGCTCATTTTTGCGTTCCATCAAACTGGCGAGATTCAGCGCCCCAGTTTCATTGATGATGATCTGTAATTCCGGAGCGATAAACGTGAGCCGGGTAATCACCAGCCGATGGAATAATAAATTCCATAAACTGATGCCAAGCCGGAGTTCCTTGGCGCTGACGAGCGGCGTTGCGGCAAAATGGGGATCATCGAGAATACGGAACTCTCTCGCAACAAAACCGGGCCGACCCCACCAAACCGCCTCCAGACCGGCAAAGCTGACATCTTTGCCGATTACTTTCTGCAATTCCTGGCGCACCTGATCGCGGTTTTGAGCAAGAATGTAGTCGACGGTTCGTGCAAGTCCGAAGGCTGCTATGATGATCACCACAGCGACGGCGGCAAAGAGCTTTCTGGGACTTTTCATTCTGCCGGCGCTAGCACAACTGGTGCGCTTTTTTGCCGGAAAGGGATAAGGAGTCGACGAGACCAGTGCAGCCGCGGCCCGATACTGAGCCGGCGATCAACTAGGCCAGTGAGAGGTTCTTTGGCGTACGCGTCGAAGCGCGCGGCTGGGTGCTCAGTGAATACGTTCAAAAACCGTCGCGATTCCCTGGCCGACGCCAATGCACATCGTTGCCAGGCCATAACGGCTGCCGCGCTTGCGCATTTCATGGAGCAACGTCGTTACCAGCCGGGCGCCACTGCAGCCAAGTGGATGACCGAGCGCGATAGCGCCGCCATTGACGTTCAGTTTGTCGAGATCGATACCCAGTTCGCGCGCGCAAGCGAGCACCTGCGATGCGAACGCCTCGTTCAATTCCACCAGATCGATCTGGTCGATGGTCAAGCCTGCGCGTTTGAGAACCTTCTCGGTGGCGGGAATGGGTCCGATCCCCATGTAGTTGGGATGCACACCGGCCGTGGCCGAAGCGATAATTCGCGCCATGGGTTTCAACTTCAATTGTTCGGCCTTTTGTGGCGTGGTGACCAGTAAGGCTGCGGCGCCGTCCGACAGCGGGGAAGAATTGCCGGCGGTTACCGTGCCACCTTTTTTGAACGACGGCGACAGCCCGGCGAGAATTTCCAAAGAAGTATCCGCCCGCGGCCCTTCATCCTTCTCATGCACCACCGGCGCGCCTTTACGCTGCGGAATGGACACCGGAACGATTTCGTCTTTGAGCCGGCCGTCTTGCTGTGCTTTGATTGCTTTTTTGTGGCTCGCGAGCGCCAGCTTGTCCTGGTCTTCGCGGCTGATTTGATATTTGTCCGCGACATTTTCCGCAGTCTCACCGTTATTGATCAGCGAATAAAGCTCAGCCATGCGCTTGTTCGGGAAGCGCCATCCGAGCGAGCTATCGTACATCTGCACGTCGCCGCGTTGAAACGCAGCAGTCGGTTTGCCCATGACCCACGGTCCGCGCGTCATGCTTTCGACACCGCCGGCGACAAACAAATCGCCGTGATCGGTTTCGACAGCGCGTCCGGCTTGGTTTACCGCTTCGAGGCCGGAGCCGCACAGGCGGTTCACCGTGGCGCCGGGGATCGTATAAGGAAGCCCCGCGAGCAGCGAGGCGTTGCGGGCCACATTGCGCGAGTCTTCACCGGCCTGGTTGGTGCAGCCGAAGTAAACGTCCTCGATATCTTCCTTATTGATGCCGGTTTTCTCGACCAGCTTAGCGATAATATGCGCGGCGAGATCATCAGTGCGGATGTCTTTGAGTATGCCGCTGTGGCGTCCCATCGGGGTGCGCACCGCTTCGACAATAACGGCTTCTCTCATGGCTTCACCTGACCTTCCGTGTATATGTAAAATCCTCTGCCGCTAGTTTCGCCCAAAAAGCCCGCGCCGACGAGCTTGCGGATGAGGGGCGCCGCGCGATAGCGATCGTCACCGGTTGCGCCATGCAATCCATCGAGGACCGCAAGCACTTCATCGAGACCGATCTGATCAGCCCACTTGAGCGGCCCCTGAGGATAGTTAACGCCCAGCCGCATAGCAATATCGATTTCTTCGGCCGAGGCCACGCCCTCCTCGAGACTTCTGGCGGCCTCATTGATAATTAAGCTCAAAATGCGCGGAAACGTAAGTCCGGGACTGTCTTTCACCCGAACGGTATCTTTACCGAACGATTTAAATAATTGCTCGGCTTGCGCCAAGGCCGATTCGGAGGTGCGTAAGCCCGCGGTTAATTCGATCAAATGACGATCCTTAAGCGGATAAAATGTCGCGAAGCCCACAACCCGCTCGGGTCTT
>Ga0065712_10068085_pt1 | contig 15225 bp, 15 predicted proteins | sample MisRhiReplicate1_FD_59099 | JGI IMG/M metagenome (GOLD analysis project Ga0065712, IMG submission 59099) | Miscanthus rhizosphere microbial communities from Kellogg Biological Station, MSU, sample Rhizosphere Soil Replicate 1: eDNA_1 v3... | ecosystem: Host-associated > Plants > Roots >...
CGAGCCGCAACTGCCGGAGCGGCTGGCGTTGATCGCACCGCGCATGGCGGCGCAGGACTGGCTGGGATCGTATCGGGAGTTCGGTGTGTTGGAGCAAGTGTTGGGCGGGATTTCCCGGCGTCTTTCAAGGCCGGAAGGGCTGGCAGGCGGCATGCAGGAACTGCAGGCGCTTTACCAACCCCTCAGTGCGGACTTCGCTGAGTTCTATCCACAGTTGCAGGACTTCGCTCAGGCGGCCCTGGCAGGGCGCGAGACCACTTCGCTCGGCTGAGCACTTTCGCCGAACAGCGCGACCTGAACCGCCTGCTGTGCCTTGTAGGCCAGAGCGGCGCGTTCCTGATCGGCGGTCTGAATAGGCGCGAGCAAGTGAATATGCACATCGCTCTGTTCGTTGGCGAACAGGCGGCGCAGGTGCGACAGCAGGTCATCGTCACCAATGAACGGCGCAATCGGGTCAGGCTTGCCGTCACGGGAATAGGCAATCGCGACCGGCTGAATCGCCACGCCCGCTTCGATGGCGCTGGACAGCAAACGACCATGGAACGTGCGCAGGCTTTTGCCGTCGGTAGTGGTGCCTTCCGGGAAGATCAGCAGCGCATTGCCCTGTTGCAGATGACTGCTCATCTGCTTCTGGATCAGGCGACTGTCGCCCGAACCGCGACGAATGAACAGCGTGCCGGCTTTCAGCGCCAGCCAACCTGCAACCGGCCATGTCCGCACTTCGGCCTTGGACAGAAACGACAGCGGGGCAAGCATGCCCAACAGTGCAATGTCAGTCCAGGACACATGATTGCTGACCCACAGCATCGGCTTGCGCGGCAGCTCGCCTGTGACAGTCACGCGAAACGGCAGGGCATGGGTCAGGCGCGCCATGAACCAGCGGCTCCAGCGCTGACGGCGCTCCATGGAACTGCCGACTTTCAAGCGCTCCAGTACGGCAAAAGCGCCAGCAATTGTCAGCCCCAGCGCAACCACCAACAGCACTCTGACCACGCGGACATAGCCGCGTACCCGGCTCATCACACCGCCGCCTTGAAGTGACGGGCGTAGCGTGGGCACAGGTCGTCGCGCTTGAGCAGGATGAACACGTCGGCGACCTGGAAATCTTCGTCCCAGCACGGCTCGCCGCAGATTTTTGCACCCAGGCGCATGTAAGCCTTGAGCAGCGGTGGCATTTCGCAGATCACGTTGCTTGGAATATCGAGCGCGGGCAGCGGGTTCTTCGGCTCGGCGCGCAGGTGCTCGTTGCACAGGTAGCGTTCACGCAGGCGCTGCATGATCGCGTGGGCTTGAATGCCGCCGTCCTGCATCGGGATGCTCGCGCACCCCATCAGGTAGCTGTAGCCGCCCTCGTTCAGCACTTCAGCCAGCTCGCTCCACAACACCGCGATGGTGCCGCCGTTGCGGTAGGCCGGGTCCACGCAGGTGCGACCCAGCTCCAGAATCGGGCCTTGCAGATGAACCAGCCCGTGCAGACTGAATTCCTCTTCACTGTAGAAGCGACCCAGGGTGGTGGCCGCCTTGTGATCGAGCAATCGTGTGGTCGCCACCAGTCGCCCGGTGTTCAGATCACGTACGCCGATGTGCGAGCAATGCACGTCGTAGTCATCAATATCCAGACCTTGTTCGGCACCGTTGAGGCGGGCGTTGAACTCCTCGCTGAACACGCTGAAACGCAAGGCCTGTGCTTCCTGCAAGGCTCGCGCTCCCGTCAGGCGCTCGGCCTGAAGACGGCGTTCAGAAGTGTTTTCACGAATGCGTGCGATCTGGGTCATACGAATCTCCATGAGCCAGCCTTACGAAATGGCCGGTCGACTGAATTGTCCAAGCGCTTTGCTGTAGTTGCAGGCTAGGGAGATGCCGTGTCATGCCCATGAAGCTTTGGTGATGGTTGTGTGACGGCCGCAGCGCGCGTGATCCTTCGCGCTCTGCGTCTGCTGCTGGAGTGACGCAGAGCGTCACGGGCGGCATGCCATACCGAGGATTCATCCTTCTACGCAAATCTCCTGGATAAACACAAACCCCGTGGGAGGCGGCTTGCCGGCGATGGCGTCAGTTCAGTCACTGATCGGTCGCTCCAGAAAAAGCATCGCCGGCAAGCCGCCTCCCACAGTAGTCCGTGGTTGCAGCAAGACTCGGGTGCATGGGCACGATCGGCGTGCTTGAGGTCACTCTGATCGTTCCCACGCTCTGCGTGGTAACGCCGCCCAGGACGCTCCGCGTCCGCTGTTGAGGTGACGCGCGGAGCGTCACGGGATGCATGCCTACGCGGATAGGCACGATCAGGCATCCAGCCGCACGCCTGTCATAAACCCCTGCTACTGTGCCCGGATCATTTTGCGAGGACTCGTCATGCTGTCTCGGTTGGCTCGCTTGTTTCTGTTGGTAGTTCTGGGTGCAAACGCATTGAACGCACAGGCCGAAACCTGGCCCGGCGAGCAATGGTCTTCCCGACCGGCCCCCCGCAGCGCCGCACTCGATGCTCTGGAAACCTACGCCTTTCCGACTCGCGATGAAGCCAACCGCACAGGCGTGCGCACCGATGCGCTGCTGGTGATCCGCGACGGCGAGATCGTCTATGAACGCTATGTCGGTGTGACCAACGCAGAAACCCCGCACCTGACCTGGTCGGTCAGCAAAAGCATCCTCGCGACCGTTCTGGGCGTGGCATTCGGGGAAGTGCGCTTTCAACTGGCAGACCCGGTGGCGAAGTTCTACAAGCCCTTCGGCGCTCATCCCGACATCACCGTTCAAGACCTGATGCACTGGGCGTCCGGGCTGGACTGGCAGGAAGATTACGAATACGCGCCGCTCAACTCCTCCGTCGTCGCGATGCTGTACACCCGCGGTCGTGACGACATGGCTCGCTTCACCGCCAGCCACAAGGCCGCCACGACACCGGGCACGCGCTACCTGTATTCCAGCGGCGACAGCACGGTGCTGGCCGCAGCGTTGAAAGGCATGGTCGGAGCAGAGGCCTACCCAAGCTATCCCTGGACCGCACTGTTCGAGCCAATCGGCATTCGCAGCGCTGTCTGGGAAACCGATGCCAGCGGTACCTTCGTAGGCTCGTCCTACGCCTACATGACCGCCCGGGATCTGGCACGCGTCGGCCTGCTGATGCAGCGTGGCGGGCAGTGGCAGGACAAACCATTGCTCAACAAGGCATGGATGGACTTCGTGCTGACGCCGTTCAAAGGCGAGCAGATTCAGGCAAAGGTCGAAGTGCCTGGCGGCCAGTGGTGGCTCAACCGCACGGCCGACGGTGGCAGCGGCCCATGGCCCGACGCACCCGCTGACACCTTCGCCGCGCTCGGCCATTGGGGCCAGGCGCTCTACGTGATCCCCAGCCAGAAACTGGTGATCGTGCGCTACGCCGACGACCGCGACGGCAGCTACGACCACGACCAGATGCTCAAACGCATCCAGGCAGCGTTCGGCAAGGAGAACGGGCAATGAGTAATCGTCGAGCGTTCATCCTGCGTCGTCCCTTCACCAGTCTGCTGCTATTGCTGCTCGCGGCGCTGGCTGTACTCATCTTCCAGTACCGCGTCGCCCTGCAGGCGTTTCCGACCATCATCAGCGCGTACACCGCCAAGGAATACTGTTCGTGCCGCTACGTGGTGAACAATCCCGAGGAGTACTGCCGGGCCTACGTCAAACAGTACGTGCCCAGCACGCTGATCGATGAACCCCAGCAGAAACGTGTGATCGCCAGCGGTCTCGGACGTGTCAGCATCGCCGCCTGGCAAGGGCCGCTGGAAGGTTGTCGCCTGTTGCCGGAATCGCCATAACAGACGCTGGACGAACGGAGCGGTTTGCCAGCGGTCTGACAGGCGGATAAGGTGCTTCTCAATTGCCCGCCCGGAGTCTGCATGCTCAACCTGCCTCGCTTGCTGTTGGTCCTTCTGGCCACAGCGGCGCTTCCTGCCCACGCCAGTTGGTATCTGGATAACGAGTCATCACGCCTGTCGTTCACCTCCACCAAAAACGCCGACATCGCCGAAGTGCATCGCTTTCTGGTACTGCACGGCAAGGTTGATGACAAGGGGCTGGCCGAGGTGGAAGTCGAACTGGAATCGGTCAGTACCGGCATCGCCCAGCGTGACGAGCGACTGCGTGATCAAGTGTTTCAGATAGGCCAGTTTCCCGCTGCCAGAATCAACGCCCGACTCGACATGCGCCCCATCAACGCCCTGGCGCCCGGCGCGCAGCTGGAGTTGCGCCTGCCGCTGTCGGTCAGCCTGCGTGGCAAGACCCACACCTACAACGCCGAATTGCTGGCCACGCGTCTGGATGATCGACGCTTTCAGGTCGTGACGCTCGAGCCTTTGGTGGTTCACGCTCAGGACTTCGATCTGGTGCCGGATTTCAACGCATTGCGCACTCACGCAAGTCTGTCGGCGATCAGCCTGTCGGTGCCCGTTGGCGCCGTCCTGATCTTCACGGCGCGCTGACATGAGCAGTGCGATCTTTCCGTGGCGTGAAAACAACCAGTGCAAACTACTCATCGACGGCCCTGCGTTCTTCCCGCGCATGATTGCCGCCATCGACCGCGCAGAGCAGCAGGTCGATCTGGAACTGTATCTGGTCGAGGCGGGCGCCTGTGCTGACGCAATGGTGCGGGCACTGGTAGACGCCGCCCGGCGCGGCGTTATCGTGCGCTGCCTGTTCGACGATTTTGGCTCCAAAGCCTTCAACGCTGGCCTGCGCAAACAACTCACCGATGCCGGTGTGATCCTGCGCTTCTACAACGCGATTCATTGGCGCCGCGGTCTGCGCAACTTCTACCGCGACCATCGCAAGATACTGGTGGTGGACAAGGCCCTGGCCGTGGTCGGCGGCACCGGCGTGACCGATGAATTCTGGGAACCGGACAAGGACGTGAGCCAATGGCACGAGGTGATGGTGGAAATCACCGGCCCGCTGGTAATGGACTGGCAAGCGCTGTTCAACCGACAGTTTCACGTCAACCCGCGCCGCACCGCCTGGCGACCGAAAGAAAACTTTGGCCTGACGCACCTGCCCAACGCTCCGGTCTCCGGAGAAGGGCTGGGCCGCGTGGCCTACGCCGACTCACGTCAGCATCGCGACATCCTGCAATCACTGGTGCGCGCCCTGAACACCGGTCAGAAACGCATCTGGCTGGCGACGCCGTACTTCCTGCCCACCTGGAAAGTCCGCCGCTCCCTGCGCAGAGCCGCAGCGCGTGGCGTCGATGTGCGTTTGCTGCTCACCGGACCACGCACCGATCACCCGTCCGTGCGCTACGCAGGCCATCGTTACTACCCGCGCCTGTTACGCGCTGGCGTGAAAATCTTCGAATACCAGCCGTGCTTCCTGCACCTGAAAATGGTCCTGATCGACGACTGGGTCAGCATCGGCTCGTGCAACTTCGACCACTGGAACCTGCGCTTCAACCTGGAAGCCAACGTCGAAGCCCTCGACCCGACCCTGACGAAAGACGTCGTCGCCAGCTTCGAAAAAGACTTCGCCCTGAGCGCCGAAACCACCCTGGCCGACTGGAAAGCCCGGCCACTGTGGCGACGCGTCAAACAGCGTCTCTGGGGTTGGATCGACCGGCTGGTGGTCAACCTGCTGGATCAGCGCAACTGAAGGGAAGGGGCCAGCAACGGCCCCGAGTGCGTATCAAGCCGGCTGGACAATACTGTCGAGCGAGCGATCCACCATGGCCTTGGCCAGCTCCGCCATGTGCAACACCGCAAACACCAGATCCCGGCTCGTGCCCTCGGCGTTATCGCCCGACTCGTAAGCGGTGGTGATGATGCAGCGCAACAGGTCCGAGGCGTAGTTGAGCGCTTCTTCCTGGGTGACGGATTGGTTGATGGTGTAGAGGGTGGCGGGCGGATCGGGGATAGTTCTTTGAAGCATGTCTAAACTCCAGCAGATGATGAAGGAGCCGTCAGTTATCGCTACCAAACGATAAGGTGGCGGCCGTGTGCAAGTTGGTAGACCGGCTGCTGGCACCCGGTGCATCCGAAGATGCCATGCGCACGGCCACCATAAGAGCAGGACGAAAAAACTCGCCTCGCAGAGGTGACGCGTTGCGCCAGCAAAGACAGGTCTACCAAACCCGGCCGCTGATTTTGCAGCGACCGGGCAAGCCTAGAGACCGGAGTAAGCAGGCGCAAGGGGGTGGGATTCTCTCGGAAATTTCACTCAACGGATAGAGAGGCATCCTGCTATTGGCGGCTGGATGGTGGCGTTGAGGCGATTGTTTGGCGGGTTTTGAACGATGGGCTGGATTTTCTTTTGCTGGCTGCCTTCTGAGAGGAGGGGGCCGGCGCGTTGCTCAGCCTGACCTGCATCTCCTCCAGATGCCGTGATATTTGTTGATCGCCTGGCGGCTTCCTATTGTCAAAGTCCTCAGTACAAGCGGCTGAGACATGGAGTAGAAAATGATCAAGAAAGTCATCGCTGGCGTTCTGGAAATCGCTTATCTGGAAATTGGCCCGTCCAACGGTGCCCCTGTCGTGCTGCTTCACGGATTTCCGTACGACGTGCACTCGTACGATGAGGTCGCAAGGATCCTGGCCTCCGAGGGGAAGCGATGCCTCATCCCGTATCTACGAGGCTATGGCCCTACAAGGTTTTTGAGTTCAAGCACAATGCGTTCGGGTGAGCAGGCCGCAGTTGGAGCTGACCTACTGGCTTTTCTCGACGCGCTGAAAATCAAAAGCGCTGTGTTGGCTGGATACGACTGGGGTGGGCGGGCAGCCTGTATCGTCGCTGCGCTATGGCCTGAACGGGTCGATGGGCTCGTCAGTTGTGGTGGCTACAGCATCCAGAATATTGCCAAAGCGCGCGAGCCGCTTTCTCCTGAAGCCGAACAACTTCTTTGGTATCAATACTATTTGCATGGCGAGCGGGGCTATAAAGGCTTGTCTGCGAACAGAAAGGAATTCTGCAAGCTCCTATGGGAAACGTGGTCGCCTACATGGCGTTTTTCGGAGGAAGATTTTGCCTCAACAGCCCTGTCTTTCAGCAATCCAGACTTTGTGGATGTCGTCACCCACTCATACCGGCATCGTTTCGGACTGGCGGATGGTGATCCAGCCTACGAGCAGATCGAATCGAGACTTGCGGCACAACCTGAAATCTCGATGCCGACGATAGTGCTTGAAGGCCTGAATGATGCAGTTGACCCGCCAAAGCAAGACGACCCGTTTATCAGCCATTTTGTAGGCCCTTACCGTCGGGATTTCGCAAACGGAGCGGGGCATAACGTTCCGCAGGAGGCTGCTCAACAATTTGCTGACTGTATCTTGGGGTTTGGCCAGAAGGTATAGGACGTTCTTAGCGCTTGGCGCTTAGGCTTACGTTCGCGTCAGGGAGGCCGGTAGCTTCCCTTTTGCTAAGAGCTACTCGGTAGCCCTGAACCAGAAGGTATGAGGATCGGATTGTGCATTGGCACATTGAGAGGGGATGAGGAGTGTCGGCTTCCGGCCAAAAGCTGTCCATCAGTTGCGTCGACTGCTACTCTCCGCGGTCTCTGGACTCAGTGCTGCTTATAACGTGAGACTTTATGAATAACCAACTCGCCATTTTGATCAGCGACTACCAAGCAAGTGTTGGCACCGCTGTGGACATGATGCATCGGTCTGGTATTCCGCGGCCCTTGACCAATATGGATTGGGTGGGCACTGACATTCCTCAGCGCGGAGAGTTAGAAGGCGGAGTTCGTTACTTCAAGCACGGCTATGGCTGCGCGGTTAGTCTCCCCACAGGTACAGTAGACTTTGACTTTGGGGCTCATGGTGAGGCCGGTGGCTTCGACGCGTGGCGACTTGCTAGTTTTGCAGGCGACAAGTTGTCGGAATACGGTTTTGCTGATGAGGATGCACTCACAGAGTGCTTCAAGGCGGAAGTTGCTGCCGGTTCTCTAGTGTATTCCGGGTACATTCTCTACTACGTAGCGGACGACACCTCACAATTTCTGTCGAAATAGTCCGTTCTATCCGTGCATTAAGTCTCACTACAGTTGACCACTACATTGAGAGGTGATGAGGAATGTCGGCTTCCGGCCAGGAGCGGTCACTCGAAGGCGCTTTGAGGTGATGTGTCGATTGACCACTGAAGCTTCATCGTTCTACCTTGAGGATCTCTAATGAGAGCTGCCTCCTAGAATACGGAGCACCGCCATTAGCAATCAGGGGGAAAAGATGAACGAAGAATTCAGCTATGTCTGGTTGCTGCCGCTGCTTGAAAAACCTTTCGAAACGGCTGCACTCGATTTGCCAGATGCGGTAGGAGCCCTTAGCGAAAAATATACACTGCCTGCCGGTATAGCGTTGCAGCCGCTGGTGATGACAGCCTTGACGTCGCATTCCGAATATTGGTCGTGGCTGGCGCTTAAATGGCTGGAGGATGGCTTTCCGCTAGACGTTGAGCTGACCGCAGTCTTGGCTCGTTGCACCGAGGACAAAACGTTATCCCAGTCTCGCCGTCATAGGGCACGTAGACTCGTTGGTCGGAAAAAATCAGAAAACTGAATCCTGTGTTTGGTTGTTATCGTTTCTTTCGTACTCATTCAGGTGCCCCAATGAAGGGCAGCAAAGGGTCGAAAGCGGCCTCTCGCAGCTGGTAGCCTTCTCCCCACATCTTTCATTTAGGCGCTGAAAAGCTCAGTGCATTTCTGGAATCGAGAGGTGAACTCAAGTAGCTCGCGCGTTATCTGATCGGTCGTCCCATATACCCCGTTCTCAGCCAATGAATAGGCATCGTCGAAGTAACCGCATGGGCTCAAGACTTCTGGAAAGTCGTAGATTGAGGCTGACCAGGATCGGTACAGCCCCTCCGCTAAAATCCGTCCAAAATCTGGTTCATTGAGGAGCCTCTCATGTGCCTTGGCGAGCAGACACGGCAAGACCTCAGCGGGGTTTAACGAGGGCGCCCCAATTCGAAATAACTGATCTGCAATCTCGTACCGGTTCGAGTCACTCATGAGTGAAAGCTCTATCAGCTCGTAGGCAGGCTCTTCTTGTAGCGATTTGATCATCTGCCCATTGGGCAACGTCCGATACGCTAAAAATACCTAGCTCTATACCTACCTTCAGGTAAGAGATCTGTTCATTAACGCTCAAGCTCTGAGTCATTTTTGACATGTGCATGCCCTGATCATTTGACACGCCACTTTACCCTGAGATAGATCACTCCGTTAGATATCTATCTGGAGATACGCAGAATCGCGACACCGTCATCTATCGGCCAAGAGCAACGCACAGCCTCCGCGTCTTGATCTATGTTGCCAGTTAATCGCACCTCACCGACGACAACGCCGCTTAGAAGTATTGCCTTGGGGCCTGGTGAAATGTTTGGCATGGGGTGCGGCCTAATACCTGAATTAAGCCACGCCGCGAAGCATCATTGGACCTTGGAAAGGTGAGGCTCCGACAACGTTACTACAGCATTGTCGAGATGCCTGGGACATGCCTTTCAAAGAGCTTTCAGATCTAATGGTCGCTACTTTTCTGAACCAGCGAATCGCAGTTCCTCAAATTTTGGCCGAGGCCAGGCGGCGATTGAATTCGGAGCCCCGAGATGACACGGAGTACTTCGAAGGCCAGCTCGCTCAGGCAGCTCTAGGTGCTTACGCCTGACTGCGTTGTGCCGGGAGCAGACCATCGGATAGATCAGATTTAAGCTCAATTTCGCTCTGGACAATGCCATACCAGACAGCACCACATGCCTCCCGATAACGTAAATTGCACTAAGAGCAGTCGAGACTCCGGATAGTCAGGTGCTTCGGTGTAGCTAAAAACCAGCTTCGAATAGATGCTCGATCCGAAAGCCAGGAAGCTATCAACCGTTGCGTTGCAACCCTCCAGGCTCGATCTTGAAAGCGTTTGTCATCCTCGCGTTTCCTTTTGTTTAGGGGGGGCTGGACGCTTACAGCGTGACCGGAAACGTATGGCATGTTAGACAAACCAAAAGGAGGCTATGTGGATCTGACGAAGCCGAGGCATAAAATGATTAACCTGCTATCAGTCGCGAGCCACAAGGCCAAGTACAGCACAGGCTTCTATCCAACTTTCGCGATCGACGGCGTGCCTATTGAGGTCTGGTTACCCAGGCAGAACCCGGATGCAGAGTTTCACCTCGTTTCCGCACACGCTGGTTTGTACTGCGATGAAGATACCTCGTTGATCTGGGATCGGATTTATTCCACCGCACCGGGATGGAAAGCCTTGGTTCCTATGCTCGTGTGCCCAGATGACCTGGATCTGAGCTGCACCGTTATCGTCGCGGAGCAATGCGCCCGTGAACATGAGGTTCAGTGGATTCGATTTGGCCTGCTCAGGGACCCGATCACTCAGGAAAACCCCTCGGTTGACTGGTTCGATGCGATACCCTGCCTGACTTTCGACAGGTCGCACTATCACAGGGTATTAGATGCGTTTCGAAAGCAGGAAAACATCAAAATGGACTGGGAATAACGCTGTCGGCTAGATGTTCGTGAACTGCAGGTGTCGGCTCGGGAACAAGTTGTTTTTGCAGATACCCAGCAACTGGAAACATGGACTCTATGAAGCCTTGCATGACGGCCTTGGACGTCAATGATCTTGATGCAGCGGATACGCAGGATTGTGGAGTATTGGCAAACCGCTGCCGGTCGATGCGGCCGGAGGCAGACTCATGCGTAATGGGTAGTCTGGCAAAACATACGACGGTCGTATCTCTTGATTTCCAAACCCTCTGGCCCGAAGCTTGTGGTTTTATATCAGTACAAGGGATCTCCATTGCTTTCATGGATCAAATACTTTGTCGGCCAACAACCCCGCCTTTATGAAGAGCGATTTGAGCAAGCCTTGAGGCACAGCAAGGCTCTGGGACTGGCGTCTCCCGGCTTCAGCCGCACTGAGGGGCGGTTTGCCAGCGAGCACAACCTTCAGGTTTTCCAGCAAGTGGTGGAAGCGTATTTATGCGATTACCACGCTGAAGAAGTTTCGCAGCAGTGTTTCGCTGTAACGTTAATGCTGAAAGCTCCATTGGAGGAGGCGTTGGGAATGCCGCTTGCTTTCACCTTAGGGTACGTCGAATACAACGGCCATAATGTTTTCTATAGTCATCATCGTGTCCTCAAGGCAATGTTGAAAAAAGGCGTGCCTTCACCAGCGCTGAATCTGCATGCGTGGCTTACGCTGCCAAGCCACGAAGTGATTGATATGACATTCGGTACGACGTACGGAGTAGTGAATCAAATACCTAGCGTGATTGGCCGGATGTGCTTCATGCATCCGGATGATATGACGGCCGACATGCAGTACCGCCCGCAGTTGGTCGGAGAGGATTACCTGGAACGAATCGGCGCTACGCACATTCTGTTGATGCCGTCCTAGGCCTCAATCACATTATAAAGTGTGCGGCTTGCCGGGATGCCACGCTCATCCACGTCAAGATCCATTTGGGCCTGCTTCTCGCAGACAGACGCCGCTACAGGAAACATCCGACGTTCGATATGATCATCGTTTGGTCAAGCGGCCGACCCAAGACTGCGCGACTCTGCGACGATTTCAGACAAGGAAGTTCAATGCGGCGGTTTTCATTATTTGCGCTGGTGCTCGCTCTTGCCGGTCTGGCCCTACCAGCTTACTCCGCTCAAAAAGTTGAGCGTCGCTGCGGCTGGTTCGAAAACCCGACGCCTGCGAACGTGACGCTCACTGACCGTGACGGCACTTGGGAAATTGCGACCCAAGGCGGTTATCAGGCCAGCGGTGACTGGCCGCAATTCAAACCTGATCAGTGGGTCCGCACTAATCGCAATTACGGCTACGGCTGTGGCTGCATGACCGCCACCGCAGACTCCGACATTCATCGTCTGGATAACCTCACAAAGGCGGTTGCGCGTCCTCTGGCTGCGTGCCGAAGCGATCCAACCTTGACTGAGCCAGAGAATTCGCTGGCCTCGATGTCGTCCGCTAAATCAGTCTCCGGGAAAGATATGGTCACTTACCGGGCCGAGGGCTTCAGCTTCAAACATCCGAAAGGTTGGAAGATCAGCAGTGATGACGGATGCCTGAAACTGAGCGAGCCGAATTTATCTGCTTATAAGGTGTACACGCTCGATCTGTGCATCCGGTACGGCACGATTGATGAGGCCACCGACAGCCTTGGATTGTTCTTTGAGAATGGCGTCTGGAGGCGCGCGGGTGATGGCGAGAGCCCGCCCGGCCCAGTGGATATCTTCGAGGGGCAGGGGTGGAGTGGAATGAAGGCGACTCACACCTGTGGCGTTGTTGATGAAAGCGACCGCTTCCATCCTGAGGGAGGCACTTGTCTGGGAGCCGTTGTTTTCAGCGCAAAGGCTCAACTAATGTTTACTACGCGTGGCCATTACCAGGACTTTGACACGGTTGATGCAATCATTCGGTCGGTTCGGTTTGATGAAAAGAAATAGATCGTTCCAACAGAGTGTTTGAGGATGAAATGAAAAACCCGGCTTTCGCCGGGTTTTTCATGTCTTGCTGTGCAAGCTATGACTTACTGCACTTCCACCGCCAGACTGTCGCTGATCTTCTTCTGCCAGATCGCGGGGCCAGTGATGTGGACGGACTCGCCATTACTGTCTACGGCAACGGTCACCGGCATGTCCTTGACCTCGAACTCGTAGATCGCTTCCATGCCCAGTTCGGCAAAGGCAACGACCTTGGATTTCTTGATCGCCTGGGCGACGAGGTAGGCGGCGCCGCCGACGGCCATCAGGTAGACGGCCTTGTGGTCACGAATGGCTTCGATGGCGGTCGGGCCGCGTTCGGATTTGCCGATCATGCCCAAGAGGCCGGTCTGGTCGAGGATCTGACGGGTGAACTTGTCCATGCGCGTGGCAGTGGTCGGGCCCGCCGGGCCAACGACTTCTTCGCGCACCGGATCAACCGGGCCGACGTAGTAGATGAAGCGACCCTTGAGGTCGACCGGCAGGGTTTCGCCCTTGTTGAGCATTTCGACCATGCGCTTGTGCGCGGCGTCGCGGCCGGTGAGCATTTTGCCGTTGAGCAGGACGGTTTCGCCCGGCTTCCAGCTCTGCACGTCTTCCGGTGTCAGGGTGTCGAGGTTGACGCGGCGGGCCGATGGGCCGGCTTCCCAGACGATTTCCGGGTAGGCGTCCAGCGATGGCGCTTCCAGCGAGGCCGGGCCGGTGCCGTCGAGCACGAAGTGCGCGTGACGGGTGGCGGCGCAGTTGGGGATCATGCACACCGGCAGCGAGGCGGCGTGGGTCGGGTAGTCCATGATCTTGACGTCGAGCACGGTGGTCAGACCGCCCAGGCCCTGAGCGCCGATGCCCAGTTGGTTGACCTTCTCGAACAACTCCAGACGCATCTCTTCGAGACGGTTCTGCGGGCCGCGGGCCTTGAGCTCGTGGATGTCGATGGATTCCATCAACACTTCCTTGGCCATGACCGCTGCCTTTTCGGCGGTGCCGCCGATGCCGATGCCGAGCATGCCCGGTGGGCACCAGCCCGCGCCCATGGTCGGTACGGTTTTCAGGACCCAGTCGACGATCGAGTCGGACGGGTTGAGCATCGCCATCTTCGATTTGTTTTCCGAACCGCCGCCCTTGGCCGCCACGTCCACTTCCACGGTGTTGCCCGGGACGATGGAATAGTGAATGACCGCAGGGGTGTTGTCCTTGGTGTTCTTGCGAGCACCGGCCGGGTCGGCCAGGATTGAGGCGCGCAGCACGTTTTCAGGCAGGTTGTAGGCGCGACGCACGCCTTCGTTGATCATGTCGTCCAGGCCCATGGTGGCGCCGTCCCAGCGTACGTCCATGCCGACGCGTACGAAAACGGTGACGATGCCGGTGTCCTGGCAGATCGGGCGATGACCGGTCGCGCACATGCGCGAGTTGATCAGAATCTGGGCGATGGAGTCGCGGGCGGCAGGCGACTCTTCACGCAGATACGCCTCGTGCATGGCCTGGATGAAATCCACGGGGTGGTAGTAGGAAATGAATTGCAGGGCGTCTGCAACGCTCTGAATCAGGTCGTCTTGCTTGATCACGGTCATGCGGCGCGCTCCTCTGTAAGGACGGGAACATTCAATTACGCTATCGGCGACAGTCGGGGACTGCGGCTTGAACCAGAGCTGTCAGGGTAGCCGTAGCGGGCGCAAAAAGGCGCGGCAGTATAACCCGCCCGACAGGCCAGTCTGTACAATCGCCGTTATTTTCTGCACGGGGCGCCTTGATGCCGCATTTGCACGTCGGTGACCGCAGTTGGGCGGTCAGCGAAGCCAGTAATCTGCTCGACGCCTTGAACCAGGCCGGTGTGTCTGTGCCTTACAGTTGCCGGGCAGGCAGTTGCCATGCGTGCCTGGTGCGCTGCGTGAAGGGCGATCCGCTGGATGCGTTGCCACTGGCGCTGCCTGCTGACAAACGCCAGCAGGGCTGGCGGCTGGCGTGTCAGTGCAAGGTGGTTCAGGACCTGACCGTCGAAGTGTACGACCCGATGCAGGACGGGTTGCCTGCGACGGTACAGAGTTGCGACTGGCTGAGCCCGACGGTGATGCGGTTGCGTTTGGAACCGGGCAAGCCGTTGCGGTATCGCGCGGGGCAGCATCAGGTGCTGTGGACGGAGCAGGGCGTGGCGCGGCCATACTCGCTGGCGAGCCTGCCGGGTGATGACGGGTTTCTGGAATTCCATCTGGATTGCCGACGCCCCGGTGCGTTTTGCGACCATGCGCGGCAATTGCAGGTGGGCGATGGTTTGAGGCTCGGCGAATTGCGCGGCGGGGCGTTGCGTTACGACCCGGACTGGCAGGACAAGCCTTTGCTGCTGTTGGCGGCGGGCACCGGGCTTGGGCCGTTGTGGGGAATCCTGCGTGAGGCGCTGCGTCAGGAACATCAGGGCGCGATTCGGTTGATTCATCTGGCGCATGACGAGCAGGAGCATTATCTGAAAGCCGAGTTGCAGGCGCTCGCTATCAGTTGCCCGAACCTGCAGGTTCAGCTGATCACTCAGGAAACGCTTCAGGATGCGCTGGCCGAGCTGCGCATGCTGTCGCGACATGCCATGGCGCTGGTGTGCGGCAGTCCCGAAAGTGTCGAGGTGTTTGCCAAGCGGCTGTACCTGGCCGGTTTGCCACGTAATCAGTTGCTGGCGGATGTGTTCGTTCGGCGGGAGTGATGTGACGCGCAGCTAGCGGTAAACACACGGTTCGCTGACAGACTCCGGACTGTGGGAGGCGGCTTGCCGGCGATAGCGTCAG
>Ga0065712_10068086_pt1 | contig 15217 bp, 10 predicted proteins | sample MisRhiReplicate1_FD_59099 | JGI IMG/M metagenome (GOLD analysis project Ga0065712, IMG submission 59099) | Miscanthus rhizosphere microbial communities from Kellogg Biological Station, MSU, sample Rhizosphere Soil Replicate 1: eDNA_1 v3... | ecosystem: Host-associated > Plants > Roots >...
GGCAGTTCTGCAGCGCAGGCACGTCGGATTTCTCGACGATACGCTTACGCGGCTGACGTACCAGCTGGTTGATAGTTGCCATCTACTAGCTCCACTGTTGTCTTGCGACGCTATTGTCTTACAAGAAAAGCAAATGACAGGGCACAAGCCCCGCCAAATTTAGGGGTACAAGAGTCTAAAGAGGATCCTGCCCCCAGTCAAGACAAAGCCCCGACGTCCACATCAGGCGAACAGCACGAATGCTGTGCGACTGATGCGAGTGCCGAGGCTTTAGTCTCAGTTACCGCTGGAGTTCAACGCTTCAGTCAGAGCGGCTTCTACCTCGCTCGCACTGACACGCATCGGTTTGTCCATTTCACGGCGACGCTTACGCTCGCTGTGATACGCCAGACCGGTACCGGCCGGGATCAGACGACCCACGACCACGTTTTCCTTCAGGCCGCGCAGGTAGTCGCGCTTGCCAGTCACAGCTGCTTCGGTCAGTACGCGGGTTGTCTCCTGGAAGGAGGCCGCGGAAATGAACGACTCAGTGGACAGCGATGCCTTGGTGATACCCAGCAGAACGCGTGTGAACTTGGAGACAAACTTGTCTTCCGTGCTCAGACGCTCGTTCTCTACCAGTACGTGAGTCAACTCCATCTGGTCGCCCTTGATGAAGCTGGAATCGCCAGACTCGGCAATCTCAACCTTACGCAGCATCTGACGCAGGATGGTCTCGATGTGCTTGTCGTTGATCTTCACGCCCTGCAGACGGTATACGTCCTGGATCTCGTTGACGATGTACTTGGCCAGCGCACTTACACCCAGCAGACGCAGGATGTCGTGTGGATCGCTCGGACCGTCGGAGATAACTTCGCCGCGGTTCACTTGTTCGCCTTCGAAGACGTTCAGGTGACGCCACTTCGGAATCAGCTCCTCGTACGGATCGCTACCGTCATTCGGGGTAATGACCAGACGGCGCTTGCCTTTGGTCTCTTTACCGAACGCGATGGTACCGCTGACTTCTGCAAGGATCGACGCCTCTTTCGGGCGACGCGCTTCGAACAGGTCGGCAACACGCGGCAGACCACCGGTGATGTCACGAGTCTTCGAAGTTTCCTGCGGAATACGAGCGATAACATCACCGATCGCGATCTGCGCACCGTCCGCAACACCAACAAGGGCGTTTGCAGGCAGGAAGTACTGGGCAGGTACGTCAGTACCCGGCAGCAACAGATCCTTGCCATCCAGACCTACCATCTTCACGGCCGGACGGATGTCCTTGCCGGCAGCTGGACGGTCTTTGGCATCGAGCACTTCAATGTTGGTCATACCGGTCAATTCGTCGGTCTGACGCTTGATCGTGATGCCCTCTTCCATGCCGACGTAGGTAACAGTACCTTTCATCTCGGTGACGATTGGGTGAGTGTGCGGATCCCACTTGGCTACGATAGAGCCAGCGTCGACCTTGTCGCCTTCCTTCACCGAAATCACTGCACCGTATGGCAGCTTGTAACGTTCACGCTCGCGACCGAAGTCATCGGCGATTGCCAGTTCACCGGAGCGGGATACCGCAACCAGGCAACCGTCAACACGCTCAACGTGCTTCAGGTTGTGAAGACGGACAGTACCGCCATTCTTCACCTGAACGCTGTCAGCTGCAGAGGTCCGGCTTGCCGCACCACCGATGTGGAACGTACGCATTGTCAGCTGGGTACCCGGCTCACCGATGGACTGTGCAGCGATAACGCCGACAGCTTCACCAATGTTGACCTGATGACCACGAGCCAGGTCGCGACCGTAGCACTTGGCGCAGATGCCGTAGCGGGTTTCACAGCTGATCGGCGAGCGAACGATCACTTCGTCAATGCTGTTCAGCTCGATGAACTCGACCCACTTCTCGTCTACCAGCGTACCGGCAGGCACGATCACTTCTTCAGTGCCTGGCTTGAATACGTCACGGGCGATAACTCGACCCAGTACGCGCTCACCCAGAGGCTCGACAACGTCACCGCCTTCAATGTGCGGAGTCATCAGCAAGCCGTGTTCGGTGCCGCAATCGACTTCGGTAACGACCAGATCCTGCGCGACGTCTACCAGACGACGAGTCAGATAACCGGAGTTAGCGGTCTTCAGTGCGGTATCCGCAAGACCCTTACGAGCACCGTGAGTCGAGATGAAGTACTGAAGTACGCTCAAACCTTCACGGAAGTTCGCAGTGATCGGCGTTTCGATGATGGAGCCGTCCGGCTTGGCCATCAGACCACGCATACCGGCCAGCTGACGGATCTGGGCAGCAGAACCACGCGCACCCGAGTCAGCCATCATGTACATCGAGTTGAAGGATTCCTGGTCGACTTCGACACCATGACGGTCGATCACCCGCTCTTTCGAGAGGTTCGACATCATCGCCTTGGATACTTCGTCGTTCGCCTTGGACCAGAGGTCGATCACCTTGTTGTACTTCTCGCCCTGAGTAACCAGGCCCGAGGCGTACTGACTTTCGATCTCTTTAACTTCTTCGGTGGCCGCGTCAATGATGCGAGCCTTCTCGTCCGGGATAACGAAGTCGTTAACGCCGATCGAAACACCCGAGATAGTCGAGTAGGCAAAACCGGTGTACATCAACTGGTCAGCGAAAATAACGGTCTCTTTCAGACCAACCACGCGGTAGCACTGGTTGATCAGCTTGGAGATCGCCTTCTTCTTCATCGGCTGGTTGACGACGTCGTAGGACAGGCCGGCCGGAACCACCTGGAACAACAGCGCACGGCCGACAGTGGTGTCGACGATACGGGTGTTCTTGACGCTGCCACCATCACGATCATTGACCGTTTCGTGGATGCGGACCTTGACCTTGGCGTGCAGCGCTGCTTCGCCGGCGCGGAATACGCGGTCGACTTCCTGCAGGTCTGCAAACACACGGCCTTCGCCCTTGGCGTTGATCGCTTCGCGGGTCATGTAATACAGACCCAGTACAACGTCCTGCGACGGAACGATGATTGGCTCACCGTTGGCTGGCGACAGGATGTTGTTGGTCGACATCATGAGCGCACGCGCTTCTAGCTGGGCTTCCAGCGTCAAAGGAACGTGAACGGCCATCTGGTCGCCGTCGAAGTCGGCGTTGTACGCAGCACAGACCAGAGGGTGCAGCTGGATAGCCTTACCTTCGATCAGTACCGGTTCAAATGCCTGGATACCCAGACGGTGAAGCGTCGGCGCACGGTTCAGAAGCACTGGGTGTTCGCGAATCACTTCAGCGAGAACGTCCCACACTTCCGGCAGCTCGCGCTCGACCATCTTCTTGGCAGCTTTGATCGTCGTGGCCAGGCCACGCATTTCCAGCTTGCCGAAAATGAACGGTTTGAACAGCTCGAGAGCCATCTTCTTAGGCAGACCGCACTGATGCAGACGCAGGGTCGGGCCAACGGTAATTACCGAACGACCGGAGTAGTCAACGCGCTTACCGAGCAGGTTCTGACGGAAACGACCTTGCTTACCCTTGATCATGTCAGCCAGGGATTTCAGAGGACGCTTGTTGGAACCGGTGATTGCGCGACCGCGACGACCGTTGTCCAGCAGGGCATCGACCGCTTCCTGCAGCATGCGCTTTTCGTTGCGCACGATGATGTCAGGAGCGGACAGATCCAGCAGACGCTTCAAACGGTTGTTACGGTTGATCACTCGACGATACAGATCGTTGAGGTCGGACGTCGCGAAACGGCCACCGTCCAATGGAACCAGAGGACGCAGATCTGGCGGCAGAACCGGCAGAACGGTCAGCACCATCCACTCAGGGAGGTTGCCGGAACCCTGGAAGGCTTCCATAAGCTTCAGACGCTTGGACAGCTTCTTGATCTTGGTCTCGGAATTGGTTTGCGGAATCTCTTCACGCAGACGGCCAATTTCGTGCTCCAGATCGATAGCGTGCAGGAGTTCACGGACAGCTTCGGCACCCATGCGGGCGTCGAAGTCGTCACCGAACTCTTCCAGCGCTTCGAAGTACTGCTCGTCGTTCAGCAGCTGACCCTTTTCGAGGGTGGTCATGCCTGGATCGATAACGACATAGCTCTCGAAGTAGAGAACGCGTTCGATATCACGCAGGGTCATGTCCATCAGCAGGCCGATACGGGACGGCAGGGACTTCAGGAACCAGATGTGAGCGACTGGCGAAGCCAGTTCGATGTGAGCCATGCGCTCGCGACGAACCTTGGCCAGAGCCACTTCCACACCGCACTTTTCGCAGATGACACCGCGGTGCTTCAGGCGCTTGTACTTACCGCACAAGCACTCGTAATCTTTTACCGGGCCAAAGATCTTGGCGCAGAACAGACCGTCACGCTCAGGCTTGAACGTACGGTAGTTGATGGTTTCCGGCTTTTTAACTTCACCGAACGACCACGAGCGGATCATCTCAGGCGACGCGAGGCCGATGCGGATAGCATCGAACTCTTCGACTTGACCCTGGTTTTTCAGCAAATTCAGTAGGTCTTTCAAGGCCTTTCCTCCTGGCGGAGCAGGGAGCAGGGATTTACGCCCTGCTCCCGATTCACGTCACGTGTTATTCGGTTTCCAGATCGATATCGATACCGAGCGAACGGATTTCTTTGATCAACACGTTGAAAGACTCGGGCATGCCCGGCTCCATACGGTGATCGCCGTCCACGATGTTTTTGTACATCTTGGTACGACCGTTCACATCGTCCGACTTGACTGTGAGCATTTCCTGCAGAGTGTACGCCGCGCCGTATGCTTCCAGCGCCCACACTTCCATCTCCCCGAAACGCTGACCACCGAACTGTGCCTTACCACCCAGCGGCTGCTGGGTAACCAGGCTGTAAGAACCAGTGGAACGCGCGTGCATCTTGTCGTCCACCAAGTGGTTCAGCTTCAGCATGTACATGTAGCCAACTGTTACAGGACGCTCAAACTTGTTGCCTGTGCGACCGTCGAACAGTTGCATCTGGCCGCTCTCTGGCATGTCAGCCAGCTTGAGCATTGCCTTGATTTCGCTTTCCTTGGCGCCGTCGAACACCGGAGTGGCCATCGGAACGCCGTTACGCAGGTTCTTCGCCAGATCCAGAACTTCCTGGTCGGTGAATTCGTCCAGGTTTTCCTGACGGCCACCGATCTCGTTGTAGATCTCGGTGAGGAACTTGCGCAGCTCAACCACTTTACGCTGCTCTTCGAGCATGCGGTTGATCTTCTCGCCCAGACCCTTGGCCGCGAGGCCCAGGTGGGTTTCAAGGATCTGACCGACGTTCATACGCGAAGGTACGCCCAGCGGGTTGAGTACGATGTCCACCGGCGTACCGTTGGCATCGTGCGGCATGTCTTCAACCGGCATGATCACGGAGACCACACCCTTGTTACCGTGACGGCCGGCCATCTTGTCGCCCGGCTGGATGCGGCGACGGATTGCCAGGTAGACCTTGACGATCTTCAGTACGCCCGGTGCCAGGTCATCGCCCTGTTGCAGCTTGCGCTTCTTGTCTTCGAACTTGTCGTCCAGCAGACGGCGACGATCGACGATGTAGGCCTGAGCCTTTTCGAGCTGCTCGTTCAGAGCGTCTTCAGCCATGCGCAGCTTGAACCACTGACCATGCTCAAGACCGTCGAGAACTTCGTCGGTGATTTCCTGACCTTTCTTGAGGCCGGCACCGCCTTCTGCAACACGACCGACCAGCGCAGAGCGCAGACGTTCGAATGTAGCGCCCTCAACGATGCGGAACTCTTCGTTCAGATCCTTGCGGATCTCGTCGAGTTGCGACTTCTCGATGGACAGTGCACGCGCGTCACGCTCGACACCATCACGGGTGAAGACCTGAACGTCGATGACAGTACCTTTGGTACCGGTCGGTACGCGCAGGGAAGTGTCTTTAACGTCGCTGGCTTTCTCACCGAAGATCGCACGCAGCAGTTTTTCTTCCGGAGTCAGCTGGGTCTCGCCTTTCGGAGTGACCTTACCGACCAGGATGTCGCCGGCGCCGACTTCGGCACCTACGTAAACGATACCGGCTTCGTCCAGCTTGTTCAGCGCCGCTTCACCCACGTTCGGGATGTCGGCAGTGATTTCCTCTGGGCCAAGCTTGGTGTCACGGGCCACACAGGTCAGTTCCTGAATGTGGATCGTGGTGAAGCGATCTTCCTGAACCACACGCTCGGACAGGCAGATGGAGTCTTCGAAGTTGAAACCGTTCCAGGCCATGAACGCGATGCGCATGTTCTGACCCAGTGCCAGCTCACCCATGTCGGTGGACGGACCATCGGCCATGATGTCGCTGCGCTGAACGCGATCACCCTTGCTCACCAGCGGACGCTGGTTGATGCAGGTGTTCTGGTTGGAACGGGTGTATTTGGTCAGGTTGTAGATGTCTACACCGGCCTCACCTGTCTCAACTTCGTCGTCAGCAACACGAACCACGATACGGCTGGCATCAACCGAGTCGATCACACCGCCACGACGAGCCACGACGCAAACGCCGGAGTCACGCGCAACGTTGCGCTCCATGCCGGTACCAACCAGCGGCTTGTCAGCACGCAGTGTAGGTACAGCCTGACGCTGCATGTTGGAACCCATCAACGCACGGTTGGCGTCGTCGTGCTCAAGGAACGGGATCAGGGACGCTGCTACCGATACAACCTGCTTGGGCGAAACGTCCATCAGGGTAACGTCGGCAGGTGCCTTGACCGTAAATTCGTTGAGGTGACGTACCGCAACCAGCTCGTCGATCAGCTCTTGCTTGTCGTTCATTGCGGCCGAAGCCTGTGCAATGACGTGATCCGCTTCTTCGATTGCCGACAGGAAAACGATCTCGTTGGTAACCAAACCTTCTTTAACAACGCGGTACGGGCTCTCGAGGAAACCGTACTGGTTGGTGCGAGCGTAGGCTGCCAACGAGTTGATCAGACCAATGTTCGGACCTTCCGGCGTTTCAATCGGGCATACACGGCCGTAGTGAGTCGGGTGAACGTCTCGAACTTCAAAGCCGGCGCGCTCACGAGTCAGACCGCCAGGGCCGAGTGCAGAGACACGACGCTTGTGCGTGATCTCGGACAGCGGGTTGTTCTGGTCCATGAACTGGGAAAGCTGGCTGGAACCGAAGAACTCTTTAACCGCTGCAGCGACTGGCTTGGCGTTGATCAGGTCCTGAGGCATCAGGCCTTCGCTCTCTGCCATCGACAGACGCTCTTTGACCGCGCGCTCTACACGCACCAGACCTACACGGAACTGGTTTTCGGCCATTTCACCAACGCAACGAACGCGACGGTTACCAAGGTGGTCGATGTCATCGACGATGCCTTTGCCGTTACGGATGTCAACGAGGGTCTTCAGGACCGCTACGATGTCTTCCTTGCACAGTACGCCCGAACCTTCGATCTCGGTGCGACCGATACGACGGTTGAACTTCATCCGGCCTACAGCCGACAGGTCGTAGCGCTCAGGGCTGAAGAACAAGTTGTTGAACAGAGTCTCGGCAGCATCCTTGGTCGGTGGCTCGCCAGGACGCATCATGCGATAGATCTCGACCAGCGCTTCCAGTTGGTTGCTGGTGGAATCGATCTTCAATGTATCGGAGACGAACGGACCGCAGTCGATGTCGTTGGTGTACAACGTTTCGATGCGAACAACCTGAGCCTTGGCGATCTTGGCCAGGATTTCAGTGTTCAGCTCGGTGTTGCACTCGGCGATGATTTCGCCGGTAGCCGGATGCACGATGACCTTGGCTGTGGTGCGGCCCAGGACGTAGTCCAGCGGCACTTCGAGCTCTTTGATCCCGGCCTTTTCCAGCTGGTTGATGTGACGAGCAGTAATACGGCGACCCTGCTCGACAATGACCTTGCCTTTGTCGTCCAGGATATCCAGAACAGCAATCTCACCACGCAGGCGCTGAGGCACCAGCTCCAGGCTCAGGTTTTCACCGCGAACATGGAATACGTTGGTGGTATAGAAAGCATCGAGCACTTGCTCGGTGGTGTAACCCAATGCGCGCAGCAGTACGGACGCAGGCAGCTTGCGACGACGGTCGATACGGACGAATACGCAGTCTTTCGGATCGAACTCGAAGTCCAGCCACGAACCGCGGTAAGGAATGATACGAGCGGAGTACAGCAGCTTACCGGAGCTGTGCGTCTTGCCACGGTCGTGGTCGAAGAATACGCCAGGCGAACGGTGCAGCTGAGACACGATAACGCGCTCGGTACCGTTGATTACGAAGGTACCGTTTTCAGTCATCAGGGGGATTTCACCCATGTAGACTTCTTGCTCTTTGATGTCCTTGATCGCTTTGTTCGACGACTCTTTGTCGAAGATGATCAGACGAACCTTGACTCGCAGAGGTACAGCGTAAGTCACACCGCGCAGCACGCATTCCTTGACATCAAATGCCGGTTCGCCCAAGCGATAACCTACATACTCCAGCGCAGCATTGCCGGAGTAGCTGATGATCGGGAAAACGGATTTGAAGGCTGCATGCAGACCGACGTCGCGGAACTGATCTTTGGTCGCTCCCGCCTGCAGGAATTCGCGATACGAATCCAGCTGGATGGCCAAGAGATACGGCACATCCATTACGTCCGGCAACTTGCTAAAGTCCTTGCGGATACGTTTTTTCTCAGTATATGAGTAAGCCATCAGCGTTCCCCAGCTTGGTCACCTGCTTGTTTGGCTCCCTCCCGACGGAAGCAGCCAGAAAATCGTGCAAACCCCTTGGTTTGCGCCACCGTCATCGGTGGATCCTGCACGTTACAGACGTTGACCGTGCCAATCGTCTATAACGGAAAAAGGCCGGTGGCAAAAGCCACCAGCCATCAGCCTTTCGCTAGATGCGTGGGCTGGACACTCAAATCGATGCTTATTTCAGCTCGACTTTAGCGCCTGCTTCTTCCAGAGTAGCTTTGGCTTTGTCAGCTGCGTCTTTGGCAACAGCTTCCAGGACCATTGCTGGGGCGCCGTCAACGACTGCCTTGGCTTCTTTCAGGCCCAGACCGGTCAGTTCACGAACTGCCTTGATGACGTTAACTTTCTTCTCGCCAGCTTCCAGCAGCATGACGTTGAATTCAGTTTGCTCTTCAACAACAGCAGCAGCAACAGCTGGACCAGCCGAAGCAGCGGCAGCAGTAACGCCGAATTTTTCTTCGAAAGCTTTGATCAGCTCAACAACTTCCATTACGGACATGTTGCCAACGGCTTCGAGGATATCGTTTTGAGAGATAGACATGACTCTAATTCCTGATTTGGGGACGGCCTACGCGACCATCGAAAAAAACAAAAAACGCGAGAAGCGGCGAACCCTTAGGCTGCAGCTGCTTCTTTCTGGTCGCGAACAGCCGCCAGAGTACGAGCCAATTTGCTGGTAGCGCCTTGAATCACGCTCATCAGCTGAGAAATTGCTTCGTCACGGGTCGGCAGGGTTGCCAGTACATCGATCTGATTAGCTGCGAGGAACTTGCCCTCGAACGCAGCTGCCTTGATCTCGAACTTGTCCTGACCTTTTGCGAATTCCTTGAACAGACGAGCAGCAGCGCCCGGATGTTCGTTGGAAAATGCGATCAAGGTCGGGCCTGTGAACACGTCGTTGAGGACACTGAAATCAGTGTCGGCAACAGCGCGCTTGAGCAGGGTGTTACGTACAACACGTACGTAAACGCCAGCTTCACGAGCCTCTTTACGGAGTCCGGTCATAGCGCTAACTGTCACGCCGCGGGCATCAGCCACGACTGCGGACAGACCAGCTTTGGCAGCCTCGTTGACTTCAGCGACGATGGCCTTCTTGTCTTCGAGTTTAATTGCCACGGGTTTAACTCCTGCTTGTTACCGTTTCACCTGGCCGAAGCCTGATGTCGTTTTGGTGTCTGATTCGGTAAGGAACCGGGAGCACCATCTGCGTAGGCTTGAGTTTTAAGACTTGCGCCGCCTACGGTCTTGGATAGCCCCCGCCAGGCAGGGACCCCAATTTTTCGGCGGCACGTCAGACGTGCCGCCTTTGTCTTACGCGTCCAGCGAGCCCTGATCGATCACCAGGCCTGGGCCCATAGTGGTGCTCAGGGTAACGCGCTTGACGTAGATACCTTTCGAGGAAGCAGGCTTGATACGCTTCAGATCAGCGATCAGTGCTTCAACGTTTTCCTTCAGCTTGACGGCGTCGAAGCCGACCTTGCCAACGGAAGTGTGGATGATGCCGTTCTTGTCGGTGCGATAACGAACCTGACCAGCCTTGGCATTCTTGACGGCGTTAGCAACGTCAGGAGTAACAGTGCCGACTTTAGGGTTAGGCATCAGGCCGCGAGGACCCAGAACCTGACCCAACTGACCTACAACACGCATTGCGTCCGGGGAAGCAATAACCACGTCGTAGTTCAGGTCGCCCGCTTTCATTTCGGCAGCCAGGTCGTCCATACCAACGCGATCAGCGCCGGCAGCCAGAGCGGCTTCAGCAGCAGGACCCTGGGTGAAAACTGCAACGCGTACAGTTTTGCCAGTGCCGTGCGGCAGAACGGTAGCGCTACGAACTACCTGGTCGGATTTACGAGGGTCAACGCCCAGGTTTACAGCGATGTCAACGGACTCGCTGAACTTGACAGTCGACAGCTCGGTCAGCAGAGCAGCTGCGTCTACAAAGTTGTAGGCCTTGCCAGCTTCGATCTTGCCAGCGATTGCCTTTTGACGCTTGGTCAGCTTAGCCATTACACACCCTCCACGTTAAGGCCCATGCTACGAGCGGAACCGGCGATGGTACGCACGGCCGCATCCATGTCAGCAGCAGTCAGATCCGCATTTTTTGCTTTTGCGATTTCTTCCAGCTGAGCACGGGTCACGGTGCCAACTTTAACGGTGTTCGGGCGAGCCGAGCCGCTGGTCAGACCTGCAGCTTTCTTCAGCAGAACCGACGCAGGGGTACTTTTTGTTTCGAAAGTGAAGCTACGGTCGCTGTATACAGTGATGATCACTGGAGTCGGCAGGCCTGGCTCAATACCCTGGGTACGGGCGTTGAACGCTTTGCAGAACTCCATGATGTTCACACCGTGCTGACCCAGAGCCGGGCCTACTGGCGGGCTTGGGTTAGCCTGAGCGGCTTTCACTTGCAGCTTGATGTATGCACTAATCTTCTTGGCCATGAGGCACTCCAATTACGGGTACAAGCGCCAATAAAGGCTCCCCGGTTGCTTACGCGTATATCCCAGTGACGAAAAAACCCCACAGCCTTAGGCTGCGGGGTATGGGATTCCAGCTCAGTTATGCCTTTTCGACCTGACTGAACTCCAACTCTACCGGAGTAGAGCGTCCGAAAATGAGCACCGCCACCTGGATACGGCTCTTTTCGTAGTTGACTTCTTCGACCGTGCCGTTGAAATCGGCAAACGGACCGTCGGTAACGCGAACAACCTCGCCTGGCTCGAACAGAGTCTTCGGCTTCGGCTTGTCGCTACCGTCGGCGACACGACGCAGAATCGCTTCTGCCTCTTTGTCGGTGATAGGTGCAGGCTTATCAGCGGTACCGCCGATGAAGCCCATGACACGCGGGGTATCCTTGACCAAGTGCCAAGTACCCTCATTCATGTCCATCTGAACCAGCACGTAACCAGGGAAGAACTTGCGTTCGCTTTTGCGCTTCTGGCCATTACGCATTTCAACCACTTCTTCAGTGGGAACCAGAATTTCGCCGAAGCCATCTTCCATGCCTGCGAGCTTCACACGCTCGACCAACGAGCGCATGACATGCTTCTCGTAACCCGAGTAAGCATGCACTACGTACCAACGCTTAGCCACGGGACACCCTTAGCCAACAATCAAGGAAACAAGCCAGCCGAGCAGGGAATCAAGCCCCCACAACAGCAACGCCATAACCAGAACAACAGCCACGACAATCAGCGTGGTCTGCGTGGTTTCTTGGCGAGTAGGCCAAACGACTTTACGGATCTCGGCACGCGCTTCCTTCGCCAGAACGAAGAAAGACTTGCCCTTGCCAGTCTGCAGAGCGACAAACGCAGCTGCAGCAGCGATAACAAGGAGAGCGAGAACACGGTACAGGATCGGCTCAGCAGAATAGTACTGATTGCCGACGACACCCACGACGACCAAAACGACTACGAGGAGCCACTTCAGCATATCGAAGCGAGAGTCTGATGCTTCAGCCTTGGGATTCATCTACGGAGATCCTGTGAAAAGAAAGCCAGATTACATCTAGGGAATCTGGCAGGTCAGGAGGGAATCGAACCCCCAACCTACGGTTTTGGAGACCGTCGCTCTGCCAATTGAGCTACTGACCTAAAAGCAAAATCAGGCCGACCATTATGCGGACCTGACAACAGTATTTCAACACCTTATTCAAATCCCACCAACCAATGGCACCGATTTGAACAGCTCCAGGCAAACCGCGCATTGCGTCTTTACCTAAAACAAAGGCAGATATTTTCATATCTGCCTTTAGCAATGGAGCTCTTGAGCGGATTCGAACCGCTGACCTCACCCTTACCAAGGGTGTGCTCTACCAACTGAGCTACAAGAGCAATACAATCTGCATAAGCCGCAAACATGGAGCGGGTAGCGGGAATCGAACCCGCATCATCAGCTTGGAAGGCTGAGGTTCTACCACTAAACTATACCCGCGCAATTTGCAGCTCGCGCTAAATCTGGTGGAGGGGGAAGGATTCGAACCTTCGAAGTCGTAGACGTCAGATTTACAGTCTGATCCCTTTGGCCGCTCGGGAACCCCTCCTGAGCAGGGCAGCATTCTCAACTCATGCCACCCTTCTGTCAACCTTTTTCTCAGTAAAAACCTGAGGTTACATGCGTTGACCATTTCCACTTCGTTCGCGAGACTTACACCTCACTGCGAAGCGGGCGCCATTCTATGCAAACTATTCTGCAGTTGCAATGCCTTCACATGACATTATTTTGTTTTTTAACTGAGGGAAGTCCTGAGCCAGCTGGTTAATGACTCCAGACTCGACAAGACGTCGACTTTCAGGCGCGATTTTCAGCCAGTAACCCGCACCGGCGCCGGGCTGCTGAGCCTGGAACTGCGACTGGATATCCAGGCTATTGAGCCGCTGCTCCACCGCGCGAGCGTCTTCCTGGCGTGAGAAACCGCCCAGGTAAAGGCAGTTCGAATCGGCATCTCGGGGCAGATGCGCAGGATCCGACTCACTGAGCAAGCGTATGTCCTGCTGTGCAGCGCGATGCAATGCGAGCGGAAGCACCTCCTTCGCCCGCAGAGGCGCCTCTTGCTGATGCCAGATGTAGTAGAAGCCATTCAACATCAACAGAAGAAGAAACAACCAACGCATAGAAACCTCAGGGCAGCGGGCAAGCCAGGGCCAGACCGACAAAAACCAGATCAGGAACAATACGAGCGCCCGGGAGAACATCAGCGATCAGGCTCGCATCACCGCCGGTGATAAACACCGCAAAATCTTCCCCCCAATATCCTCGTGCGATTTCCAGCTGCGTCATCGCGAAACCACGAATCATCAGAGAGCAGCCACGCTCTACCGCCTCAGCAGTCGAACGACCGGGAACAAGGTCCATAAGGGCTCGATGTGCTGTTGCATCGTCATACCTTATACGACGCGTGTGTGTACGCAGCTGATCACGCATCAGAGGCATGCCTGGGCATATGAACCCGCCCAGGTGCTTGCCATCAGAATCCACGAAATCAGAAGTGACAGCAGTACCGAGATCGATAACCAGACAAGCCTTTCGAACGCCATGGTAGGCGCCGACGAAGGCCAGCCAGCGATCAAGCCCAAGTCGCTCGTATTCCTCGTAGCCGTTCACGACGCCTGCCAGCTCACGCGCCGGCAAAGCGCAGACCGGACTGACAGCGAATTCACTGGCAAGTATCGACACCAGCGCCTCCGTCTCTGCAGCGTTGCGCACACTCACCAGACGACAATGACTCAACGCCAGGTCGGGCAGCTTCTGTAGATTGTCCAGCAAGGCACTGTCCGAATCGACGACGCCACCCGCCAGTACCACAGCATCGCTTCGCGAGGTTACACGCCACTTGATGAAGCTGTTGCCACAGTCAAGTTCAAGAATCATCGCGCAACCTCAGGCTGAGCTCACCACCACTAAAGCTTTTTTCCACCCCATCCACTTCCAAACGCAACGCGCCGAGCGCATCGATACCCAAGACAATGCCGTTCACAGGCTCAACACCCGAGAGCAACGTGACTGCCGAGCCCTGCCACAGGTGACCACGCTCCCACTCATCACGAAATGCCTCGAATCCCTTTTGACGATGCTCAACCAGATACGACTCAATCTTTTGACTCATGCGAACAGCCAGCTCATTGCGATCCACAAGGGCACCGGTCTCGAGACGGATAGACGTCCAAGACTGATCAACCTCGGCGCAAAGCTGCATATTTACGTTGACCCCCACGCCTATGATCACGTGACAGACGTCAGCAGGGTCTCCGATCAACTCAAGCAGTATTCCAGCGATCTTCTTTCTACCTACGAGGACGTCGTTGGGCCATTTTAGGCCAGCACGCTCAACGCCCATGTCGCGAAGCACAGTCATGACTGCGAGACCTATGAGCAGGCTTAGCCCCTCCAGCTGACGCATACCGCCGTCGATACGCAGCGCGAGGCTGTAGTACATGTTGGCCGCAAAAGGGCTCACCCATTTACGACCACGACGCCCCCTGCCTGACGTCTGCCGCTCAGCCAGAACAAGAGCAGGCATGCTGCAAGCACGGGAGATCAGCCGTGAAGCTTCGGCATTGGTTGAGTCAACAGAGTCGAGCGTATGAAAGGACCAGCCATCCGGAAGGCCGAGACGCGACAACGCGTCGCCATCCAGCAAAGAAACAGGCGTGGCAAGCTTATAACCTCGTCCACGCACTTTATGAATTTCGATACCCAGATCCGTCTCGAGCAGTTGAAGCTGTTTCCAGACCGCGCTTCGGCTGATTCCGAGGGCATCTCCCAAGACCTGTCCTGAATGAAAGGCCCCATCAGCAATAAGCTTCAACAACGTCAACATGTAAGGATCGCCTTGCAATAAGGCACGCATGATAGCCACGCGGAAGCACGATGCATAGAAACGAACGCTGGATTTTTTGAAACGCAGAAAAGACAAAACCCCTCACCGCGTGAGCGATGAGGGGTTCTGGAATTTAATCTTGACGATGACCTACTCTCACATGGGGAAACCCCACACTACCATCGGCGATGCATCGTTTCACTGCTGAGTTCGGGATGGGATCAGGTGGTTCCAATGCTCTA
>Ga0065712_10000364_pt1 | contig 15197 bp, 16 predicted proteins | sample MisRhiReplicate1_FD_59099 | JGI IMG/M metagenome (GOLD analysis project Ga0065712, IMG submission 59099) | Miscanthus rhizosphere microbial communities from Kellogg Biological Station, MSU, sample Rhizosphere Soil Replicate 1: eDNA_1 v3... | ecosystem: Host-associated > Plants > Roots >...
CGCCGGGGCGGGGCCCGGCTTCGGCGCCTGTGCGACGAGCGGCGCGCCGAGCGACGACACGAAGGCAAGCGCGAGCATCAGGGTTCGCATCGGCTAGCTCGCTTTCTTCACCGGCGGCGCAGCCGGCTTGGCGCCCTTCGCGCCGGGCTTGCCCTTCTCGATCTTCGGCCCCTCGACCAGCACGTAGGTCGTGGCCACGCACTGCGCCACGACGGTGGAGCCGGGCTGCGGCTTGTCCTTCGCCTTGATGCGCACGTTCTTGACGTTGATGATTCGCGGAAACTTGCTCACGCGATCGAGGAACAGCCCGAGGTTGTGGTACGTGCCATCGAGCTCGAGTTCGATCGGCCACTCGGCGTGCGTTTCTTTCTGCACGATCGGCGCCGGCTTGAAGCTGCGGATCGTGAGGTTCGACTGCGTGGCCAGCGTCTGCAGGCGGCGCAGCAGATCGCTGACGTCCTTCTCCTCCGGCAGCACAGCGCGGAGGCTGTCGAGACGGGCGCTGAGCTCGGTCACCTGCTGGCGGAATGCCGGCAACTGCCGTGCGGTCGCCTTACCTTTGTTGATCTCCACCTTCATGGCGTCGAGTTTCTGCCTCTGCGTCGTGACCGTTGCCTGCGCGCTCTGCACGTAGTACCAGTAGAAGCCGCCCACGGCGGCCACTGCGACGGCCAGGAAGATCCCGACCTGTACTTTCCACGGCAGTTTGTTCAGCCCGAGTTGCATCGGTTCTTCGTTCCTATCGGGGCCAGACCCCGGTCTCTTTATCAGCCGTACTCAGCGACGTGCGCCGGATTTTCCCGTCGGCGGCACGGGCTCAGTACCCGGCAGCGCGTAGGTTGCCTTGAGCGCGAACTTGATCAACTCGGTCGCCGCGCCGCCAGGCCCGGACTCCACCTGGCTGTCGAGGATCTCGACCGGACGCCTGAAATAGGTGCTGTGCTCGAGATTCGCCACGAAATCCGAAAGGGACGTCAGCGTCGTGCAGCGGCCGCTGACCGTCAGTTCGCCGCCGTCCTGCTTCACGTCGGTAAGCCACAGCATGTCGGGCACGGTCTTGCTCAACTCGTCCACCATATGGACGGCGCCAGACTGCCCCTTGCGCAGCTCCTCGATAAGCTTCACGCGATCCCCGAGCTGCCGCTTCTGTTTGTCGAAGGTGGTCACCTGCGCCAGGATCGTCTTGAGCCGCGCGGTCTCGCGCTCGGCCTCGGCCGTCTCGGTCGTGAGATGCGCCTGCTCGCGATCGAGCGCCCACCACCACCAGCCGATCCCGAGCGCCGTTGCGACGAGAATCAGGCTGCAGACCAGCGTGACCTTCTGGCCGATGTCGAAGCCGACCGAGCGGCGCTTCGGCTTCTCGCGTTCGCCCGCGATGAGGTTGATGCGAATCATCGGTCCCCCATCCGCCGCAGGGCGAGGCCGACGGCGACCGAGGCAGTCGACACGGCATCAACCGCCGCGGCCACTTTCGGGCTGGCGGCGTCGAAGGCGATCGCCTTGAAGGGGTTCAGCCGCTCGACCGGGGTGTCGAACCTCTCGGCGATGAGCTCCGTGAAGCCCTCGACCTGTGAGGCGCCGCCGCAGACCAGCACGCGATCGATGCGTCCCGAGTCGGTGGTCGCCTTGAAGAAGTCGAACGTCTTCTGTACCTCGAGCAACACGGCTTCGCTCACCGTGTTCAGGACGTGCTGCAGGTCTTCCTTCGAGACGCCGTCGATCTGCCTCCCCTTCTTGGCCTCTTCGGCCGCATCGAAGGCGAGGCCGAACTCCTTCTGGATGGCCTCGGTGTAGGCATTGCCGCCCACGGAGATGTCGCGCGTGAAGAGCGACTGATCGCCGCTCACGATGTTGACGTTGATGGCCGACGCGCCCGCGTTCAGGAGCACCGTGACGCCGGCGTCGCTGCCGTAGTTGGTCTCGAAGCAGTTCTGGACGGCGAAGGCGTCCACGTCGACGATGATCGGCGTGCGGCCGGCCTGGGCGATGACGCCCGTATAGTCGGCGATCTTGTCCTTCTTCGCCGCCACCAGCAGCACGTCCATCGTCTGCTTGCCCGATTCGGCGCCGCCACCGTCGAGCACCTGATAGTCGATGTTGACGTCCTGGACGTCGAAGGGGATGTACTGCTCGGCCTCCCACTGAATCGACTCGGCCAGTTCGGCCGGCGTCATGACGGGCAGGGCGATCTTCTTGACGATGACGGCGTTGCCCGAGAGCGAGGCCACGACCTCGACGCTCTTGAACCGCTTGGTCTCGAAGATGCGGCGGATCGCGTCCGCCACGGCAACGGCATCGATGATGGCGCCATCGACGATGGTGTCGGGAGGAATCGGCTCGACGGCAAACGCCGTGACGCGGTAGCCGTTCTTCCCCTGGGGTTTCAGCTCGATTGCCTTGACGGCACTCGACCCGATGTCGAGGCCGACCAGCGATCGCGGTTTCCGCAGAAATGAGAGGTCGATGCTCAAGGCCGTTTCGGTCCCAGCCCCATAGGGGCAAAGGCGGTACCACTCGGTCCTGGCCAACCCAAAACACGGGATTGGCCCACAAATTTGGGATCGCCCGCCATCGGACCATCCCTGAGCGTGCCGGCCGACCAACAGAACTGTCTGCCGATTACGCTTTTGTCATCGCTGGTTGACGCCGAGGTGTCAGCCGGGGGTGTTATCGGCCACTGCTGAGGTATGCATGAGCCGGCGGNGCATAGCGCGTGAAAGGCCATGCCCGGTAGGAGTTACAGGCATCCGNACAGGCCGTGCGCGCTTGACAAGACGCCAACCGACACGTATCATTTGGGTTTGCCGTTTGACGGCTGATAGCGGAAGGATCAGGGATTCATGCGGACGTTTGTGGCTACCGCCGGCGCGGTGGATGCGCGGTGGCATGTAATTGACGCGGGCGATCAGGTCCTGGGGCGCGTGGCGACCCTGGCGGCCCGCCTGCTCCAGGGCAAGCACAAGGCGGCCTATACCCCCTTCGTGGACACGGGCGACCACGTGGTCATCCTGAACGCCGCGACGGTGAAGCTGACGGGCCGAAAAGAGGATCAGAAGATCTACCGCGCGCACAGCGGCTACGAGGGTGGCCTGCGTGAAGAGCGCGCACGCGTCGTGCGCAAGAAGGCGCCCGTGCGGCTGGTGGAGGAAGCGGTTCGGGGCATGCTGCCCAAGACGAAGCTGGGCGAGGCGATGTACCGGAAACTCAAGGTGTACGCGGGCGACAAGCACCCGCACGCCGCTCAGAAACCTTCGTCGATCGAGGTCAGGTAAAACGTGGCATTGACTCAGTACTACGGCACAGGCCGTCGAAAGACCGCGACCGCGCGCGTGTATCTCCGGCCGGGCAGCGGCGCCATTACGGTGAATCACCGCGAGTTCAACCAGTTCTTTCCCACCGAAGCGTTGCGGACCCAGATCCAGCAGGCCTTCGTCGTCACCGAGATGACGGGCCGCTACGACGTGCTGGCGATCGTGAGCGGCGGCGGCGTGGCCGGACAGGCCGGCGCCCTGCGCCTCGGCATCGCCCGCGCGCTCTGCGTGGCCGACGCCGAGCTGCGAAAGGCCCTCAAGGGCAGCGGCTTCCTGACGCGCGACGCCCGCGCGAAGGAGCGCAAGAAGTACGGCATGGCGGGGGCGCGCAAGCGCTTCCAGTTCAGCAAGCGTTAGTCGTGACGCGTCGCGTCGCGCGCATTCTGGAGGCAGCTTGAGCGGAATTTCGATGCAGGAACTGTTGGAGGCCGGCGTGCACTTCGGCCACCAGACCAAGCGCTGGAACCCCAAGATGAAGGAGTTCATCTTCGGCGAGCGCAATGGCATCTACATCATCGACCTCGGCAAGACGGTCAAGCTGTTCCGCCAGGCGGAGGAGTTCCTGACGACGCTCGCGAACGAGGGCAAGACCGTGCTGTTCGTCGGCACCAAGCGCCAGGCGCAGGACGTGGTGTCCGAGGAAGCCCAGCGCTGCGGCATGTTCTATGTCAACCAGCGGTGGCTGGGTGGCCTGCTGACCAACTTCACGACGATCCAGCGCAGCCTCGGCCGCCTTCGCGACCTCGAGGCCATGGTCACCGACGGCCGCTACGAGACCCTGTCGAAGAAAGAGATCGCGCGCAACGAGAAGGAGAAGCGCAAGCTTCAGAAGAACCTCGACGGCATCCGCAACATGGGCCGGCTGCCGGACGCGATCTTCGTCGTGGACACGCGCAAGGAGAAGATCGCGGTCGACGAGGCGCGCAAGCTGAAGATCCCCGTCATCGGCGTGGTGGACACGAACTGCGATCCGGACGAGGTGGACTTCGTGATCCCCGGCAACGACGACGCGCTGCGCGCGATTCGGCTGTTCGCGGCCCGCATCGCGGACGCGATCCTCGGCGGTCGCGGCATGCGCGAGGCGGCCGCCGTCGAACAGACCGAAGGCGCCGAGTCGGCGGATCGTCAGCGGTCCGCGCGCCGGCCGCGCCCTGAACCGGCCCCCTCGACCGCTTCGGCGTAACCACATCGGGCCGAACGGAAGGTTCGGCCGAACCTCAGCGCGCCGGCCGGGCGTACCCCGCGTCGGCGCGCATTCATGTACAGGTACTGGGGACGGTCCCCTTACCTACTGCGGGGACAGTCCCCATCGCACTTGGAGAAACGACAGAGTCATGGCACCAATCACGGCAGAACAGGTCAAGCAGCTGCGCGACAAGACGGGCGCCGGCATGATGGAGTGCAAGGCCGCCCTCACCGAGGCGGGTGGCGACCAGGAGAAGGCTGTCGACATCCTTCGCAAGAAGGGGCTCGCCTCGGCCGCAAAGCGCGCCGGGCGCGCCACGAGCAACGGCGTCGTGGGCAGCTACATCCACATGGGCGGCAAGGTGGGCGTGCTCGTCGAGGTGAACTGCGAGACCGACTTCGTGGCCCGCACCGACGACTTCCAGGGGCTGGTGAAGGAGCTGGCGCTGCACATCGCGGCCGCCGATCCGCGCTACGTCCGCCGCGACGAGGTCCCTGCCGACGTGCTGGAGAAGGAGAAGGAAATCTACCGCGCGCAGTTTGCCGACTCGGGCAAGCCGCCGGCCGTCGTCGAGAAGATCGTCGAGGGCAAGCTGGGGTCCTTCTACTCGCAGATCGTGCTGATCGACCAGCCGAGCGTGCGCGACCCGAACGTGACCGTCTCGCAGCTCATCGCGCAGGCCTCCGCCAAGACCGGCGAGAACATCACGGTGAGCCGCTTCGCGCGGTTCAAGGTGGGGGAACACGTGGAGTAGGTGCGACAAGGTGCGTAGGGTGCGAGGAGTGCGCGAGGTGCGAGGTGTAGGCACCCCACGCACCTTACGCACCTTACGCACCCCGCGCACCCGTTCTATAATTCCCCCGTGCCAGAACCTGCCTACAAACGCGTCCTGTTGAAGCTCTCGGGCGAAGCCCTGATGGGCGAAAAGCAGTACGGCATCGATCCGGCCGTCACGGCGCAAATCGCGCACGACGTGCAGGAGATCCAGGCCCTCGGCGCCGAAACCGCCATTGTCATCGGCGGCGGCAACATCTTCCGGGGGCTCGCCGCCAGCACGCGCGGGATGGACCGCGCCACCGGCGACTACATGGGCATGCTGGCGACGGTCATCAACGCCCTGGCGTTGCAGGACGCGCTCGAGCAGCAGGGCGTCGTGACGCGCGTGATGTCGGCCATCGAGATGCGCGCCGTCGCCGAGCCGTTCATCCGGCGCCGCGCCATCCGCCACCTGGAAAAAGGCCGCGCGGTCATCTTCGCGGCCGGCACCGGCAATCCCTACTTCACGACCGACACGGCCGCCGCGCTGCGCGCGATGGAAATGCGCGCCAACGTGATCATGAAGGCCACGAAAGTGGACGGCATCTACACCGCCGATCCGATGAAGGACCCGCAGGCCACCCGCTACGAGACCATCTCGTACCTCCAGGTGCTGGAAAAGCGGCTGCAGGTGATGGACGCAACCGCCATCTCCCTGTGCATGGACAACCAGCTGCCCATCCTCGTCTTCAACCTGCGCACGCCCGGGAACCTGCGGCGCGCGGTATTGGGCGAGCCGGTGGGCTCGCTCGTCAAGGCCTGAACGGGCTCGGGAGCAATCATCCATGGACGCGAAAGACCTCAAGGGCCTGTTCGGCGAAGTGAAGACGCGGATGGACGGTGGCGTGGAGCACGTGCGGAAGGAGCTGTCCAACGTCCGCACGGGGCGCGCGTCGACGGGCCTGCTCGACACGGTCCACGTCGAGGCGTACGGCTCGAAGATGCCGTTGAACCAGCTGGCGGGGCTCTCGATTCCCGAGCCGAACCTGATCGTCGCGCAGCCCTACGACCCGTCCACGCTGGCCGCGATCGAGAAAGCCATCCGCTCGTCCGACCTGGGCCTGAACCCGGCCTCCGACGGCAAGGTGATCCGGATTCCGATCCCGATGCTCACCGACGAGCGCCGCAAGGAGCTGTCACGTCACGTGCACAAGCTGGCCGAGGAAGGCCGCAACGGCCTGCGCCAGGTCCGGCGCGATGCCAACGAGCGCCTGAAGAAGCTCCTGAAGGATCACGCCATCTCGGAAGACGAGGAGCGGCGCAGCCTCGAGGAAGTGCAGAAGATCACCGACGGCCATATCAAGCTCGTGGACGACCTGCAGAAGAGGAAGGACCAGGAGCTGCTCGGGCACTGACTCCGAAGTGAGACTCGGAAAGTAGGAAGCAGGAAACTCAGAGGTTCATCAGGAATCGCTCGTGCTTCCCTTGAACTGATCGTCGGGGTCTGCAAACAGGACGTTGAAGCTCGTGAGCGTTCCGTAGCACCCGCTGATGTACGCCTGCAGCTTCACCTTCACGTCGTCTGGGAGGTCGGACGCGTTCACCTGCTGCTCGAGAGTCCGCAGCCGGTTCCGCAGCATCACGACCTTGTGAAAGAACGTCTCGATCGGCCAGCTCTTCTCTTGCACCCCGGGCGTGCCGGGCCGAAGCACGAGCGTGCCGCCCCGCCATTTCTCCGCGGGAGCGACCGGCGTGATACCGCTCTCCTCGCGAATGACCCGCCGCAACAACACCTCGAGATCGCCTGTCGAACCTCCTGGAATCATGACGGCTGGCTCGCTCCTTTCACGGTCGCTGACGATTGGGATTCCTCCGCGCATCGGAGCGCCCTGACGGGATCCGCGATCATCGATGGTTGCCTCAGGGGCTACCGGCCCGCTGGCGCGAACGGGAGGGGACGCCGCCGGCGAACCCAGCCGTGGGCCGCCGCGGTAGTTGTGCTCGCTGCGGCAGAACCCGCAGATGACTCGCAATGGCTCACCAGCGGGGCCCGCCGCGACAACCGTGTGCAGGCGATCCGTCTTGCACGCGCGGCAGTAGTCTTCGAGCCCGTCGCCGGCGCGATACGTCCGGACGGATCCCATGGTGCGCCTATGATGGCACGAGTTAATGCGATAGCTTCTAGGAGTGTTCTTCTCGCATCTCGAGTGTTCACGACCCTGTGGCGCCGGCCCGCTCGATCCTCGTAGCCGACAGCACCTCTGCGCCTGCGGCGCGCCGCTGCTGGCGCGCTACGATCTGGGATCGCTCTCGTCCTGGCGTCGCGAAAGCCTGCGCGATCGCGAGACGACGCTCTGGCGCTATCGCGAGCTGCTTCCCCTCTTCCCCGGCGAATCCCCTGTCACGCTCGGTGAAGGCTGGACGCCGCTAATCCACGCCGAGCGGCTTGGCGCGGCGCTCGGCCTGCGGCGACTGTTCGTCAAGGACGAGTCGCCGAACCCAACCAACTCGTTCAAGGCGCGCGGCCAGTCCGTCGCCGTCACTCGCGCCCGCGCACTCGGCGCCACGACGCTCTCCGTGCCGACCGCCGGCAACGCCGGCTGCGCGATGGCGGCGTATGCGGCTGCCGCCGGGATCGACGCGCGCGTCTTCATGCCGCGCGACGTGAAACGGCCGTTCATACAGGAGTGCGAGCTCTTCGGTGCGCATGTGGAGCTCGTGGATGGCGTCATCACCGACGCCGGGCGTATGGCCGCCGAGCGGGGCGGCCCGCTCGGGTGGTACGACGTCTCCACGTTGAAGGAGCCCTACCGCCTCGAAGGCAAGAAGACGATGGCATTCGAGCTGGCCGAGCAGCTCGACTGGCGATGGCCCGACTGGATCCTCTACCCCACCGGCGGCGGCACCGGCCTCATCGGCATGTGGAAAGGCTTCGAAGAACTCGAGGCCATCGGATGGGTGCCGCGCGGCCATCGGCCTCGCATGGTGTCCGTCCAGGCCGAGGGTTGTGCGCCGATCGTCAACGCGTATCGTGCCGGGGCCGACCACGCGGAGCCCGCCGTCAATCCGCACACCATCGCCGATGGCCTGCGCGTGCCGAAGGCGGTGGGCGACTTCCTGATGCTGCGCGCGATCCGCGAGAGCGGCGGCACCGCAATCGCCGTCAGCGACGACTCGATGGTAGATGGGATGCGCCGGCTTGGCCGCCTCGAAGGCATCAGCGCGGCGCCGGAGGGTGGCGCCGCGCTATCCGCGTTGGATGCGCTCGTGGCCGCAGGTCAGATCGGCCAGGACGACGTCGTCGTCCTGTTCAACACGGGTGGAGCGCTGAAGTACCTGGATGTATTGCAGTAGGGAATGGCAAATAGGAAGTAGGAAATTTAGAACTCTCTACTTGCGACTTTCCTACTTGCTACATTCCACTTCCAACTTCGATCAGTCTCCGAAGGAGACCCCAATCGCCCGTGCGGTGCGGACGACGTCGAAGTCGAGCGGCACCGTGCGCGTCTTGCCGACCACTTCCTCGAGCGGGACGGACCCGATCGAGGGCGGCTTGAACGCGACCATCCGGTCCGTCTCTCCCGCTTTCAGCATCTCGACGGCCTTGCCGCCGAAACGCGTCGCGAGCACGCGATCGAACGCCGTCGGCGAACCGCCGCGCTGCAGGTGGCCCAGCACGACCACGCGGGTTTCCTTTCCCGTCATCTCTTCCAGTTCCGCCGCGACACGATGGCCCATGCCGCCGAGGCGCTCGGCGCGCCCGATGCTCGCCTGTTTGACGAGCGACGCGCTGCCGCCCATCTCCTTGGCGCCTTCGGCGACGACGACGATCGAGAAGTGCGCGCCCCAGGCGTCCCGTTCCTGGATCGACTGCGCAACCTTCGTGAGATCGCACGGAATCTCGGGGATCAGGATTGCGTCGGCGCCGCCGCCCAGGCCGGCATAGAGCGCGATCCAGCCAGTGTAGCGGCCCATCACTTCGACGACCATGATCCGGCGGTGCGCTTCAGCCGTCGTGTGCAGCCGATCGATGGCATCCGTCGCGAAGGCGACTGCCGTATCGAACCCGAACGTGTTCGTCGTCCCGACGATGTCGTTGTCGATCGTTTTGGGCACGCCGACCAGCGGGATGCCCATCCGCGAGAACTTGTGCGCGATGGCAAGCGTCCCGTCGCCGCCGAGGACGACGAGCGCATCGAGGCCCATCCGGTGGAACATCTCGACGACGCGCGTCGAGTAGTCCTGCTTGCCTTCGGAGGTTTCGACCTGATGGGCGAACGGGTCGCCGCGGTTGACCGTTCCGAGGATGGTGCCGCCGCGCCGCAGGATGCCGGTGACGTCCTTGGCCGAGAGCACGCGCGACCGGTTCGGTTCGATCAGGCCGTCGAAGCTGTCTTCGAGGCCGACGACTTCGATGCCGTCGTTGACGCCGGCCTTGACGACGGCGCGAATCACGGCGTTCAGTCCGGGTGCGTCGCCGCCCCCGGTCAGGATTCCAATGCGCTTCAGTTTTTGCATGCAGTCTGGGTATTCCGGCGGCCCGCCGCCGGCAGTGTGCTCCATAGTCCGACGCCGGACGCAGCGGCCGGCGCGCAGGACGTGCCTCAGGGATGCCGAAGAGTATACAACGCGACCTGAACCGTTGCCGCGACGCGAATGCGCATGGTATTCTTGGGGGTCCGGTCGTCGAGCGAGAGCGCGGCAACCGTCGCTGCATCAGGCCCATACGGGCGGCTAGCTCAGCTGGGAGAGCGCCGCGTTCGCAACGCGGAGGTCGGGAGTTCGAGCCTCCTGCCGTCCACCAAATCCGACACCTCGCACACCCTCTGCACCTCGCGTACCCTGCGCACCCTGCGCACCTCACGCACCTCGCGCACCCTGCGCACATCACGCACCTTGCGCACCTCACGCACCTCACGCACCTTGCGCACCTCACGCACCTTGACTCTGTGCCGAATCGGTCCACCGGTGACGAATCCGTAATCGCGATCGTCGGCCATTCGACGCTTCGTGCAACCCACGGCTGCGTGGTCTCACGTCATCAACGCACGAATTCCGGAACGTAGTTACAGATTGGAGCGGGTTCACGAGACTCTCCGTGGCACGGACTTTGAGCTGGCACAGTCCGTGCTAAAGGGAATCGCGTCACGCGAGCGAGCGTTCCCCAGCCTGAGTGTCAGACGCACCGGCTGCGCTCGTGAGGAGGCCCGACGCACCACACAAGAAGGCGAGTCGACTCATGCTGAAGTGGATCACCTGCTACCTTTCCGGACGCCACGACTACAAGGTCTCGTGCGAACCGGGCGCCATTTACCTCAGTTGCACGCACTGCGGCCGCCGCTCCAACGGCTGGGACCTGCAGCACCAGCACGGCCTGCAGCCGGTGCCGGTCCGCGTCGAGGAATCGCGCCCCGTCGTGCGCACCGCGCTCCGCACCGCGCGCTGAGATCACTGAGGGGCGCAGCCTTCGCCGGAGCGGCATCAACCGCGACGGCGAGCTTGACACTCGTCCGGCCGCACACCGACAATCGCTGGTGTGCCGCGTGGCACTTCGCGGCCGGACTCTTCCGGCACGCCCTCGAGCATCCCGAAACCACCCAACTGGTCGGCGTTTCTGCTGGCGGCCCTCGTGGCCGTCTTCGCGTTTCTGCTGTACCGCTCGACGCTGCTCCCTGGCGTCGACTTCGGTGACACGGGATCCTTCCAGGCAGCCGTCGGCGATCTGAACCTCTCGCCGCGCCAGGCGTACCCGCTCTACTTCGCCCTCGGCAATCTCACCGCCTGGCTCGCCGGAGGCGAACCGGCGTTCGGCCTGAACCTCTTCTCTGCGGTCGCAGGCGCCCTCGCAGCGGGCGTCCTGACGCTGGTTGCCTGCGAGCTGACCGGCTCGCTCGCTGCAGGCCTGGTGGGGGGGCTCATGCTCGCCTCGTCGTACACGTTCTGGACGCAGGCCATCATCGCCGAGGTGTACGCGCTGCACCTGCTGATGATGGGTCTCGTGCTCATCGCGCTGCTCTGGTGGGATCGGCGGCCCGGCCCGGGCCGACTGGCCGTCGTCTTCGGCCTCTACGCGCTGTCGTTCGGCAATCACCTGATGACGGTGCTGCTGGCGCCGGCGATCGTGATCTTCATCGCCACGTCGCCCGGCGGCGTGCGATTGCTCTTCTCCAGGCCCGTCATCCTGCTTGCGGCCGTCACCGCAGTGGCCGGCGCATGTCAGTACTTCTGGAACGCGTCATATCTCTGGCACCTGCCGGATCCGCCGGCGACGTTTCAGGCGATGGTGAAAGCCTTCTGGTTCGACGTCACCAAGTCTGACTGGCGCGAGACGATGGTGATGACCGTGCACGAATACGCGCTGAAGCGCCGCGTCGGGATGTATCGGTTCGATTTGGCGCAGCAGATCGGTGTTCCAGGCATCGCCCTGGCGGGCCTGGGCCTGCTCTGGCTGCTGACGCGCCCCCGGATGGCGCTGCTCGTGGGCAGCGCGTGGGTCACGGCTTTCCTTTTCGCGTACACGTACAACGTCGGCGACACGCACGTGTTTTTCCTGCCATCGCACCAGATGGTGATGCTCGCGTGCGCCTGCGGCGCGGCGGTGCTGCTCGCCGTCGCGCGCCTCACGCCGGCCCCTGCCCGCGCCTGGGTCATCTCGGCGACGGCCGCGGCGCTCGTCGCCTATCCACTGTGGCGAGCCTGGGACACCTGGCCGGCCGTCGACCGGCACGACGATCAGCGGCCGGTGACATGGCTCTCGGCGGTGGCCCATGGGCTCGGCGAGCCGGACGTGCTCCTCGCCGACGTCAACTGGCAGCTCGAGAACGGCTTCGACTACTACCAGAGGCACCTGCATCCCGAGCTGAACAAGGTCCGCGCGGCCGACACCATCCTCACGCTGTCGACCCTCGTGCACAACAACATCGAGGACGGCCGCAACGTTTACGCGACGCCACTTGCCCGCGATGTGACGCTGGCCGCTTACGGCGATCTGTTCACGTTCACCGCCGACCCTGCCGTCGACACGCGTCCGCTGGCGGTGAGGATCGGGACGCTCGCGCCGGGCACACCGTACGTCCTCGCCGTGCTCGCGCCCTATCCAGATCTGCCGTTCGACGCGCAGGAACTTGGGGACGCCAGCCGCCTGCTCACGGGCAACACGACCACGCTGGGGCACGAGCCGACTTACACGGTGATTGCCGGCCGCCTGGGCGAGTACCCGTCGTTCGTCCGGCGATCCGATCTGCCGTGGCGAGAGCAGGTGACGATCGACGGTGTCAGGCTGGACGTGCGGATGGAGTCCTGGATTCCCCCCGACACCATCCGGCGGGCCGGGTTCGGTCACGTCATCGCCGGACGCCGCCACGTGCTGACGGTCGAGCGGGGCGTCAGCCTCGTCGCCCTCTCTCCCTCCGGAGAGCCGGTGCTGGCCACCTACGCGTCGAGCCTTTTTGCACCATTGGCACGGTATCGCGTGACGCTCACCCCGGGTGCGTGGCCGGCCGGAGGCCCCTGAAGGCTTGTGCTACGCTAGTGTTTCGCGCTCCGGCGGCCCATGCCAGACCTCGTGCTTTCCCTTCTGTGCGGCCTGCTGGTAAGCCTGCCAGCCTGGGCCGGACTGCCCGCTGACGACGCGGGCGAGCTCGCCTCTGCCATCCAGCGCCATTACGATCAGGTCCGCGACTTCCGCGCCGACTTCACACACAGCTACACGGGCGGCGTACTTCGCAAGAAGACCGTCGAGTACGGCCACCTCACCGTTCGCAAGCCGGGACGCATGCGCTGGACCTATACGAAGCCCGAAGAGAAGATCTTCGTGTCGGACGGCATCAAGATCTACTCGTACATCCCTGAGGACAAGCAGGTCTACGTCGCGACGGTGCCGCCCGACGACCAAGCGACGACGCCGGCGCTGTTCCTCGCCGGCAAGGGGAACATCCTCCGGGACTTCACGGTCCAGCACGCCACGGTACCCGATGCGCCGGCGGGTTCGGTCGCGCTCAGGCTGACGCCGAAACGCCAGGAGCGCGAATACGAGTGGCTGAACCTGGTGGTCGATCGCGCCACCCTGCAGCTTCGCATGCTGATCACGTCGGACCAGCAGGGCGGTACGTCGGCGTTTCTCTTCACGAACCTGCACGAGAACGCGGGAATTGCCGACAAGGAATTCGTGTTCGTGATGCCGCGAGGCGTGGATGTCATCACCGAAGGCCACTGAGCGCCCGACCGGCCGCCGTGCCTTCGGCCTGGCCAGTGCCCTCGCCGCACTGCTGGTGGCCGGCGCCTGCGCGTCCGCGACCGGCCCGATGAAGGCCGGCCAACAGGCCGAGTTCGCCTCCGACTACGATCGCGCCGTCGTCGAATACTCGCGCGCGGTGAAGGAAGATCCCGACAATCGCGATGCGCACCTGGCGCTCGACCGCGCCAAGCTGCGGGCTGCGGAGATGCACTTCACCCGCGCGCGACGGCTGGCGAGCACCGGCAAGTACGAGGAGGCCGTCATCGAGTACGAGCTGGCGCACGAGCTGAACCCGACGAGCAGCGACGTCGAGACCGAGCTGCGCAAGGCCCGATTGGCCGTGCGAAACAAGGTCGCCGTGCCGGCCGACGGCAAGACGCAGCTCGAGGCGCTGGTCGAGCGGACGCGCGACATGCCGAACTCGACCTACGAGTTGCCGCGTGACGCGAGGCTGCCGCCCTCGCTGCTCTTCCGCGAGGCCAGCTCGCGCGACGTCTTCACGACACTCGCGCGTGTCGCCAACCTGAACGTCATCTTCGATCCGTCGTTCCGGGAGTCTCCGGTCACGACCGAGCTGCACGATGTGACATTCGAGGACGCGCTGACGTCGATCACTTCGAGCACGCACAACTTCTACAAGGTCACCGCTCCACGCACCATGACCATCGTCCCGGACACGCCGGCCAAGCGCCGCGAGTACGAGGACGAAGTCGTCCGCACGTTCTATCTGAGCAACGCCGACCTCAAGGAAACGATCGACCTGCTGCGGATCGTCATCGACCTGCGGCGGATCGCGGGTGTGCCGGGGGCGAACGCGATCACGATCAAGGACACGCCGGACAGATTGAATGCCGCGGCGCGCATCATTTCGGCCATCGACAAGGCCCGGCCCGAGGTCGTGATCGACGTCGAGCTGCTCGAAGTCGATCGCAAGCGGCTGAAGGAATACGGGCTGCAGATCGCGTCGCCGGGATCTCCGGGCATCGACGGCTCGATCGACGTGAACAGAGAGGGCCAGACGCTCGCCAGCCTGGCGAATCTGACCCAGGCCGATGTGTTCGTCACTGGCGTCCCCGGCTTGTATTACCGGCTGCTCAAGACCGACCAGAACACGCGCACGCTGGCGAACCCGCAGCTGCGCACGGCCGAAGGCATGCCGGCCAGGGCCAGCTTCGGCGAAGAAGTGCCCGTGCCGGTCACGGTCTTCGCGCCGATTGCCACCGGCGGCGTCGCCCAGCAGCCGGTGACCTCGTTCAACTATCGCAACATCGGCGTCAACATCGACATTACGCCGCGCATGCACCACAACGACGACGTGTCGCTGTCGCTGAAGATCGAGGTGAGCAGCCTGTCGGGCACGGGATTCGGCGGGCTGCCAACCTTCGGCAACCGCACCATCGACACCGTGATCCGGCTGAAGGATGGCGAGACCAACATGCTCGCCGGCCTCATCCGCGACGACGAGCGCGACGTGCTCGATGGCGTGCCTGGGCTGAGCGACCTGCCTATTCTCGGGCGCCTGTTCGGCAAGACGCACAAGGAGACGCAGCAGACCGACATCATCCTCACGCTGACGCCGCACATCGTCCGGGTGCTGGACCTGAACGAGGCCGATCTCCGCCCGTTCCGGCTGGGACGGGAAGCGCCGAGCACGCCGGCGCTGCTCGAGTCGCCGGTGCCGGCCGGCCAGCCCGAGCCCCAGCCGACG
>Ga0065712_10000373_pt1 | contig 15174 bp, 13 predicted proteins | sample MisRhiReplicate1_FD_59099 | JGI IMG/M metagenome (GOLD analysis project Ga0065712, IMG submission 59099) | Miscanthus rhizosphere microbial communities from Kellogg Biological Station, MSU, sample Rhizosphere Soil Replicate 1: eDNA_1 v3... | ecosystem: Host-associated > Plants > Roots >...
CCATCCAGCCTGCTGCAGATACGGCAGCGCAAGTCCCGCGAGCCGGCGATGATCGGCGCTTTTCAGATAATGCCGATTCACCCAGGCCAGCTTCTCCGGGTCGAACACGCCCGCACTGTGCCCCACGTTTTCGAGTCGGAACCGCCGAGACAACTCGTCAAGCGGCAGCAGCTCCTCCCCTTCACCGGGCGACCAGCCGATCAGCGCCAGGTAGTTGGTGAGCGCTTCGGGAAGGTAGCCGCGATCGCGAAACTCCTTCACCGATGTGGCCCCGTGCCGCTTCGACAGCGGCGCGTGATCTGGCCCGAGCACATACGGCACGTGCGCGAAGATCGGCGGCTTCCAGCCGAACGCCTGGTAGATCAGCACCTGCCGCGGGGTGTTCGAAATGTGATCTTCTCCCCGCACGATATGCGTGATCTGCATCAACGCATCGTCAATGACGACGGCAAAGTTGTATGCGGGCACACCGTTCGAACGCAGCAGTACGAAATCGCCGATGACGTCCATGTCGAACGACAACGGACCGCGGACGATGTCATCGAAGCTCACGCTGCCAGTGTCAGGCACGCGAAAGCGAATGACCGCGGCTTCGCCATTCTCGATTCGTTTCCGCGCATCCTCGCGCGAGACGGCGCGGCATCGGCCGGTGTACTTCGGCGGCTTACCTGACTTCAGCGCGTCCTGGCGATCGGCCTCGAGCTGCTCGGCGGAGCAAAAGCAGTGATACGCCTTGCCCGAGGACAGCAGCTCGATGGCATGGGCGCGATAGATGTGCAGCCGTTCCGTCTGACGATACGGACCGTGTTCGCCGCCAGCCTCGACACCCTCGGTCCACTCGAGACCGAGCCAATGGAGATCGTCGAGGATCGCCTGCTCCGACTCCTTCGTCGATCGCTCGACGTCGGTGTCCTCGATGCGGACGATGAACGTTCCGCCCTGGCCGCGCGCCATCAGCCAGTTGAAGAGCGCCGTGCGCGCGTTGCCCACGTGGAGCTGACCGGTCGGACTTGGCGCGAATCGCAGTCTCATCGCCGGCTCACGAGCGCAACCGCGTGGACCGCAATCGACTCACCCGCCCCCATCGAGTCCACACCTTCGTTCGTCTTTCCTTTCACGCTGACCTGCGACGCATCGCAGCCGAGCGCGCCGGCGACATTGCGGCAGATTGCCTCGACATGCGGAGCAAGCTTCGGCTTCTGAGCGATGACGACCACGTCGACGTTGGCGATCGCGTAGCCAGCGTCGCGCACGATCGCGGCAGCACGGCGCAGCAACTCGATGCTGTCTGCGTTCTTCCAGGCGGCGTCAGTATCAGGGAAGTGACGGCCGATATCGCCAGCACCGGCAGCGCCCAGCACCGCGTCGGTGACCGCGTGACAGATCACATCGCCGTCGGAGTGCGCCTCGAGTCCCTTCTCGAATGGAATCCGCACACCACCGAGAATCAGTGGCCGCCCCGCCACCAGCCGATGCAAGTCGTACCCATTACCAATGCGCAGCGCAGGCGTCTGCGCAGAACCCGCAGCGAAGTGCTCCGCCATCGTCAGATCGTCTGGTGTCGTGATCTTGAGGTTGCGCGGATCGCCCTCCACCACGCGAACGACGTAGCCGGCCTGCTCGGCGAGCATGGCTTCATCGGTCGCATCAGTGCTAAGGCGCAAGGCGTCACGCAGGACAGACGCACGAAAGGCTTGCGGCGTCTGCGCCAGGTAGATCTCGTCGCGCGACAGCGTCGCGGTAATCGCGTCTCCGTCGCCGACGCGTTTCACCGTGTCGCGCGCACGCAGCGCGGCAATGGCGGCGCCGGATTCCGCAGCCGCGGCGATCGTTCGTCGGATCACCGCGTCGGTCACCAGCGGTCGCGCGGCGTCGTGGATGACGATGATGTCTGCGTGTTCTGGCGCACGCGCGAACCCGTTGGCGACGGAGTCACGACGTCGTTCACCGCCGTCCACNATCGTGACCGGCTTGGACCGATGCNGCAGATACGCGGGNGGCCGCCGCGCGANATCCGCTGGCAGCGCGACCACGACATCCGACACGAGGTCGCAATTCAGATACGCATCCACGCTGCGTTTGAGGATTGGTTCACCGCGAAGCAACAGCAACTGCTTCGGCTCTGCACCTCCAAAGCGCAGACCGCGACCGCCAGCCGCGATGATGGCAGACACGTGCATCGCTACTACTCGCCTGGCCGCCGACTTTTGAGCGTATGCAGAACCGCGCGCGCCAGCTGGACCCGCGTATCAGGAAGCATGTCAACGAACTTCACCGCAAACCCGTAGTCGGGCCTCGAATAGACCGACTCGGCCGATAGACTCACCGTGCCTTCATTCGGCAAATCAATCTCGATGTTCAACCGGCGGCCGGCCGGCATCTCGTGATACGACTCGATCAAGCAGCCGGTGATGCTGAGATCGTGAATCGTCAGATCGAAATCGAGCGCACCGCGCGAGCGCCCCTGAAATGGTCCGTTGATGCGCGGAGCTCGTTTCTTTTTCCCGGGTGGTGAATCGCCAAGGCCCGACACTAGATTTCCTAAATTGTAGACCGTGCCACCTCACGGCAGCCGGTGAATTCGATCATACGACTGGCAGTCGCGTTGAGCACGGTGTCGAGCCGAGCCCGGTCCACCTCTCGAGGTGCGAACACGACCAGCATGGCCCGGGTCGTAGCCGTCGTCACCATCGTTCGCGCCGAGTCCGAGGTGGGGTTGCCGAAGGGGCCGAACCCATCGGCAAGCGCGATCCGCCCATCCACGTGCACGTCATCTTTTCGGATGCCTGGATACGACTCGCCCGGCCGTCCGATACGGAGCTCGACATCACCCTCGATATGGGCCGCATCATAGAGGCCGTATGGCAGTTGAAACTCGAGCGAGCACCAGTTGCACACGTCCACCATCGAGTTGATGCGCGGCAGCGAGTCGCCCTTGCGCACGCGACGCAGCAGCGCTTCGGACGAGGGGCGCGTCTTGGTCGGGTCCAGACCGACGCGCTTGTACATCGTGCGGACGGCGGTNNTTTCGGCAGGCGGGTGCGCGCGCACAGCGGCTTCCGCTGTGGCGAGNGGAGCACTCAGACGCGCGTCACGCTCGATGACNGTTGCGCCATCAAGCCAGAGCACACCAGGGCGGACGATTGAGGAGAGCTCAGGCGCGAGCGTGAACCGCATCGACGTCGGGCGGCGCCGCTCCGAGATCGGACTCGGCGTCGGGTGCGATGATCCGCCGAACGCGCTCGCCGAATTCCTTCGCGTCGGCGCCAGCCATGCCGCTCGTGTCGATCGGCTCGTGGACGACGAGACGGACTTCGCCGGGATAGGTCGTGAGCCGTCCTTTCAGCATCACATGACGGCTGCCGATGACCGAGAGCGGCACCACGGGCAGGCCCGCCTCGAGCGCGACGTAGAAACTTCCGCCCTTGAACCTCGCGACGCGGCCGTCGCGGCTACGCGTGCCCTCGGGAAACACGATGAGCGAGAGGCCCTTCGACGTGAGCCGCTCGGCCCAATGAATCACGCGGGTTGAGTCCGGGCGCTTGCGATCGACCAGCATGTGCCCCGTACGTCTCAGATGCCATCCGATGAACGGGATATTCCCGAGCGACTCCTTCGCGATGATTCGCAGCTGGTACGGGAGGGTCCAGAAGAGGATCGGGATGTCGAAGATGCTCTGATGATTCGCGACGAACACGTAGGTGCGTCCAGGCACCAGCCGCTCGAGTCCGCGAGCAACGACCCGGACACCCGATGTCATCAGAATCAGACGCGACCACGTGCGCGCGCACCAGTGCGCGAAGTATCCGCTGCGATCGAAGAGACTCGACACGAGCGACAACAGACCGAGCACGATCGTGTAGACCGTAATGCACGGGATCAGAAAGAAGACCGTGCGCCACCAGTGAAACGGAGGCATCTGCTACTTGCCAGCGGCAGCGGCCGGTGGAGTCACGGCAGGACGCGATCCAGTGGCCGGTGCCGATGCGGGTCCCTGCGCGGCGATGGTCGGCTCGATGAATCGACCGAAGATCATCTTTCCAGCGGTCGTCTGCAGCACGCTCGTCACAACCACGTCGATCGTTTTGCCGATCATCTTGCGCGCGTTGTCCACGACGACCATCGTCCCGTCGTCGAGATAGGCGACGCCCTGGTTGTATTCCTTCCCTTCCTTGAGGATGAACACCTTCATGATCTCGCCAGGCAGCACCACCGGCTTGAGCGAGTTGGCGAGCTCGTTGATGTTCAGCACTTCGACGCCGCGCAGCTGCGCGACTTTGTTCAGGTTGAAATCGTTGGTGACGATCTTTCCTTGCAGCGTACGCGCCAGCTCGATGAGCTTCAGGTCGACTTCGCGCACCTCAGGAAAGTCCATGTCAGAGATGGTGACTTCGACGCCGGCCATCTTCTGAACCTTCTGCAGAATGTCGAGGCCACGGCGTCCGCGATTGCGCTTCATCGAGTCCGACGAGTCAGCGACAAGCTGCAGCTCTTTCAGGACGAACTGCGGGATCACGATGGTTCCGTCCATGAAACCGGTTTCACAGATGTCGGCGATGCGACCGTCGATGATGACGCTCGTATCCAGCACCTTGTAACGCTTGCGCGGGCCAGCCGAACGGAACAGCGAGATGAGGTTCTGCGGTTCGAGCCACTCGCCGCGCCGAGCCCCGAGCACCAGACCCAGATACGGCAGCGCGAGCAGGATGAAACTGTGGAGGAACACGACGCGCTCGTTGCCGAGATTCGCCCAGTAGAGCGCGGCGCCGATCGTACGAGCCGCCAGCAGACCGATGGCGCCGCCGATCAGCGCGCCGATCATGTGCGTCACAGACGTCGTCTTCAGCCTGTGCTCGAGGACGACGATCAGCAGACCGAGGACGAGTCCGAACGCGACGTTCAGGATGGCGGAGTCAGGGCCGAGGGGCTCGAGTTGAAACGCCGAATAACCAACCGCCGCTACGAACAGCACACGCGCCAGTGCGAACCACGCCATCGCGAACTCCCAGGGGCAGGTAATGAGAGAGACGTGTATGAATCAGTGAACCTTAGAACTGCCGAGCGCGAAAAGCAAGCCGCACAAGGCTATATCAGCTCGTCCAAGGCCTCGCCCACCGTCCGCACGCCAACCAGCTCTATTTTGCCGTCTCCCGAACCCTCGAGATTGGCCGATGGCAGGACAATCCGCGTGAATCCCATCTGCGCAGCCTCGCGAACCCGCAACCCCGCCTGCGGAATACCTCGGATCTCGCCGCTTAAACCCACTTCTCCAAAGAGCGCCGTGGACGGCGCAAGGCCCCGATTACGCACACTCGAGGCGACCGCAGCCACGACGCTCAGGTCGGCGGCAGGTTCGTCGATGGTCATTCCCCCGGCGATATTCACGTAGACGTCGTCGCCGGCGAGGCTCAGGCCAGCTCGCTTTTCGAGCACGGCGAGCAACAGCGAGAGCCGATTCTGATCGATCCCGATCGCCATCCGACGGGCGTTCCCGTAGGTGCTGGTGCTGACCAGCGCTTGCACCTCGACCAGGATCGGCCGCGATCCCTCAACACAGCACAAGACCGCGGATCCGGGTGTGCCCGACGCGCGCTCAGAAAGAAACAGCTTGGACGGATTAGGAACAGGGCGAAGCCCTGTTCCCGTCATCTCGAAGACACCGAGCTCGCTCACGGCACCAAACCGGTTCTTCACCGCGCGGACAACGCGATGCGCGTGATGGCGCTCGCCCTCGAAGTAGAGCACCGTATCCACGACGTGCTCGAGCACTTTGGGCCCGGCGAGATTGCCGTCCTTCGTCACGTGACCGACGAGGACCGTCGGCACGTTCTGACCTTTCGCGGCAAAGAGAAACTGTGTCGCGGCCTCGCGCACTTGACCGATGCTGCCCGGCGCCGACTGAAACTTGTTCGACCAGACGGTTTGCACCGAGTCGATGACCACGAGCGCGGGCTTGAGACGCGCCTCCTCTTCGAGAATCCGTTCGATGCAGGTCTCCGACAGGAGATACAACGGCGCGGCGCCGACACCGAGGCGATCACCACGGCTCTTGATCTGATGCTCGGATTCTTCACCCGAGGCATAGAGCACGGGCCCGATCTCCCGCGCGAAGTGTGCAGCCGCCTGGAGCAGCAGTGTGCTCTTGCCAATACCGGGTTCGCCGCCGAGCAGAACGAGCGAGCCGGGCACCACGCCGCCGCCAAGGACACGATCGAACTCGTCGATGCCGGTCGAGAGGCGCACTCCCTGGGCCGTTTCAACTTCTGCGTACAACTTGGCTGCCGATGTTGTCGAGAACTGCGCGTAGCGGCTGTTGCCGGGCGCAGCAGGCGCAGCATCAGCGACGCGCTCTTCGACAAGTGAGTTCCACGCGCCGCACTCGGTGCAGCGGCCTCCCCACTTGGGCGATTGCGCACCACACTCCTGACAAACGAACACAGCCTTCGGCGTCTTCATGGCTCTGGGCGCTGGGCTCTGGGCTTTGGGCTACTACCGACTACCAGCTAGTCGTATTGTCGTTCAATGCGCGTGCCGAGACGACAGACGATCTCCCAGGGGATCGTGCCGATGGCAGCCGCCACTTCGCGCGCGTCGATCTGCTGCCAGCGCTCGTGACCCTGTCGCCCGAGGATCACCACTTCATCGCCAGGCTGGATGTCACCGAGATTCGTCACGTCCACGGTGATCATGTCCATCGAGACCGCGCCGACAATCGGCGCCCGCTGACCTCGGATTAAGACGTGACCGCGCCCGCACAGTCGAGTGTCGAGACCGTCGGCGTAGCCTGCAGGAATGACGGCAATCGTCCGCGGCGAATCCGCCTGATACCGCAACCCGTAGCCCACGCCCTCGCCCGGACGGAGTCCCTTCACCCCGACGACACGGCTGGTGAGCGACATCACCGGTGTGAGCTGCATCGTCGATGCGAGTGGCGGCGGGACGATCCCATAGAGAAGCAGCCCGGGACGCACGGCGTCGTACCACACGCGCGAGTCGCGCAACAGCGCGGCGCTGTTGCACGCGTGACGGAGAATCGGGGCGCTGCGGCTTTGGGCGTTGGGCTCTCGGCCTTGGGCTGTCGGAAGGATCTCGTTGACGACAGACCAAGCCGATTCGAAGCGCTCACGCTGATCGTTGAAGACAGAACTCTCCGGCACATCAGCAGACGCGAAGTGTGTGTACACCGATTCGAGACGAAGGTTCGCGCTCGAGAGCAAATCGGGCAACGTGCGTCGCAGGTTGTCGTGCCGGAATCCAAGACGGTTCATTCCGGTATCGATCTTCAGGTGGTAGCCGATCGTCGTCTTGTGACGCGCGGCGGCGGCTTGCACGGCGCGCGCGGCGCCTGGCGTCGAGATCGTCGGAGTCAGCGCAAACTCGAAGAGCCCATCGAGGTCGCTGACGCTCAACGCTCCGAAGACAAGAATCGGCACACGCACGCCAGCCTGCCGAATGACGATTCCTTCTTCGATGTCGGCACACGCGAGCATCGTTGCGCCGGCCTGCTCGAGTGCGAGACCAACACGCGCGGACCCGTGTCCGTAAGCGTTGGCCTTTACGACTGCGATGATGCGAGGCGTGCCGACAAATTCCTGGATGGCGCGGAAGTTCGCCTGCAGTGCCGCGAGGTCAACGTGCGCGACGGTGCTCCGGATCATTGGTGATTCAATGATCTGTGATTTTTGATTAGTTGTTGATTGGTGATTGGTGATTGGTGATTGCAGGAACGGCGTCCGCCGTCACTCAACAATCCACAATCTGCAATCAACAACCAATCTCCAATCAACAATCGACAATCACTAATGCTCTACGCGCCTTGTGCGAGATTAGCGAAACGCGTCTGCTCCCTGAGGAACGCGAGCCGCACAGTGCCGGTCGGGCCATTGCGTTGCTTCGCGAGGATCAGCTCCGCGGTGCCGGCGTCGGGACTGTTCGGATCCTTGTTGTAGACATCGTCGCGGTAGATCAATACAACGACGTCCGCGTCCTGCTCGAGGGCGCCCGATTCGCGCAGGTCCGATAGCTGCGGACGATGGTCGGAGCGGGACTCGGGCGCGCGGCTCAACTGCGACAGGACGACGATCGGGACGTTCAGTTCCTTGGCGAGGCCTTTGAGCGATCGAGAGATCGCGGCCAGTTCCAGCGTGCGGTTCTCGAAGCGCCCGCGTCCGCTCATCAACTGGATGTAGTCCACGATCAGCAGGCTGAGACCATGTTCGGACTGCAGCCGCCGCGACTTGGCACGCATCTCGAGGACGCCGACGTTCGCGGTGTCGTCGATGAACAGCTTCATCGAGCTGAGTGTTTCAAGTGCGTGCGAGATGCGGCCGTAGTCCTTGCCGCCAATCGCACCGCTCAGCAGACGATGGCCGTCGACCTGCGCTTCCGCGGTGAGCAGACGCAGAAACAACGATTCCTTCGACATTTCCAGGCTGAAGAAGCCGACCGCGTGCTCGGGTTGCGTCGCGACGTACTGCGCGATGTTGAGGACGAGACTCGTCTTCCCCATCGACGGCCGGGCCGCCACGATGATTAGATCGCCGCCTTGCAGGCCGCGCGTCATCTCGTCGAGATCGACGAAGCCGGTCGGAACACCAGTGATCAGACGCTTCTGCTCGAAGAGCTGCTCGATCTTCGGGAAGCTCTCCTTCACCAGATCGCGCATCTGCACGAAGCCAGCCTTCAGGCGATCATCGGCGACCGCGAAGATCGCCGACTCTGCTTCGTCCAGGACAATGTCGGATTCCTGATCGGCCTCGTAGGCGTTCGTGAGGATCTTGCTGGCGGCGTAGATCAGATTGCGGAGAGTGCTCTTCTCCTTGACGATCTTCGCGTAGTACTCGACGTTGGTCGCGCGCGGGACGCCGTCAGCCAGCGACGCGATGTAGGCAGGACCGCCGACTTCATCGAGCTGCCCTGACTTACCGAGCTCCTCTTTCAGCGTGATGAAGTCGATCGCATCGTGGCGCTCATTGAGTGCCACCATCTTGTCGAAGATGCGGCGGTGCGCGTCGCGATAGAAGTCGTTGCTGTCGATGACTTGCGCGGCGAGGTTGAACGCGTCGTTATGTACCAGGATCGCGCCGAGGACTGATCGTTCGGCTTCGAGATTGTGCGGGAGCGTACGCTCCGCGGTCGCGACGGCAGTCTCGGGCATCGGGGAGGACGTAACCGTACTACGGTCGCTGCTATTTGGGCCAGCCCCCAACGAGGTGCGTCGACAGGGGCGACGTATACGTCGCCCCTACGAACGTCAGAGACTTGCGAGCGATTGTTTGATCGCGTCGTAGTTTGGCTCGTTGCGTGCGTCTTCCAGCACTTCGCGATGACGCACGACGCCGCCCTTGTCGATCACGAACACCGACCGCTTGGCGATGTTCTTCAGACCGATCATGTCGGGATTGACCACGCCGTACTTCGCGATCACGTCTTTGTTGAAGTCGCTGAGCAGCGGGAAGTTCAACTTGTTCTCGTCGCCCCACGCCTTCAGCGCGAAGAACGTGTCGACGCTGACGCCGAGCACCTTGGCCTTGACGCTGTTCAGGGAGCTCGCGGAGTCACGGAACGTGCACATCTCTTTCTGACAGGTGCCGCTGAAGGCCGCCGGGAAGAACGCCAGGACGACCGGGCCGGACTTGAGTTGTTCGCTCAACGTGACCGGCTCGCGATCCTGATTGGGCAACGTGAAATCGGGCGCCTTGGCGCCTACCTCTACGGACATCGACGCGTCTCCTTCACTGGACCGCTATGCGGCCCGGTTGATGACTCCTTGTACGCCGTGCCCCGCATAAGCGGGCCACGCCGCGCGAAGCGCGGCAAAAGAAACAGGAAATCATCCAAGGGACTCAGCGGGATCTCACCGTGCAGCGTCCCTTGGATGATTTTCAAACCGTTGATTGTAGTATGTCTCCCGCCATGAGCTCATCGCCGATGACCGCGACCGCCGCTGCCGGTGCCATCCCGTGGTACCGCACCGTCACGCGTGAGCAGTGGCGCGTCCTGCTCGCCGCGAAGTTCGGCTGGATGCTCGACGCCATGGATTTCATGCTCTACACCATGGCCGTCGGACAACTGCGAAGCTATTTCGGATTTGGCGACGACACGGCGGGCATGCTCGGCACGGTCACGCTGGTGATGTCGGGCGTTGGTGGCGCGATCTTCGGCTACGTCGCCGACCGGTTCGGCCGCACGCGGGCGTTGATGGGCACGATCCTCATCTTCTCGCTCTCCTCGCTTGGCGCGGCCACCTCGCAAACCGTGATGCAGCTGCTCATCTGGCGGGCGATCCTCGGCATCGGCATGGGCGGTGAGTGGGCGTCGGGCGCGGTTCTCGTCAGCGAGACGTGGCCCGCACACCTTCGCAACAAGGCGATCAGCATCATGCAGTCGGGCTGGGCGCTCGGCTACATGATGGCCTCCATTTCCGCGGCGCTGATCCTCGGCTCGCCATCGCTCGGCGCCGACGCCTGGCGCTGGCTGTTTCTCGTCGGCGTGATACCGGCGTTCTTCACGCTGTGGATCCGTCGCTACGTGCGCGAACCAGAGACGTGGGCGAAGAAGCCAAAGTTCACAGACGGACCCAGCCCCTTTGCCGTCATTTTCGGGTCGTCGCTCCTCAAGCGCACGCTGCTCATCATCGCGCTCGGATCCGCGGTGCAGTTCGCCAACTGGGGTCTCTTCTTCTGGCTGCCGGCGTTTCTGGCCAGGCCCATCGCGCAAGGCGGCGCCGGCATGGGCGTCGTCGGGTCGCTGCCGTGGATCATTCCGGTGCAGCTGGGCGCCTACGCTGGCTATCTGACGTTCGGTTTCATCGCCGATCGGATCGGACGACGCCAGGCGTTCGTCCTGTATATGATTGCGGCCGCGATCCTGGTCCCGATCTATGGTCAGATGGCGCGCAGTCCATTGATCCTGCTCGCGCTCGGGCCGCTGATTGGCTACTTCGGCTATGGCTACTTCAGCATGTTCGGCGGGTTCGTCGCCGAGTTGTATCCGGCCAGCGTGCGCGCAACGGGACAAGGCACGAGCTACAACATCGGACGCATGGCCGGCGCGATCGCCCCGTACACGATCGGGTTGATCGCGACTTTGCCGGGGATCGGCATCGGGCTCGCGCTCAGCGTCACGTCGGCGTTCTTCCTGCTCGCCGCGGCGCTGGTGTTCACGCTTCCTAATCGCAGCGGTCAGGCTCTCGACGAGTAACGGAGACAGGGATGACTCAAGCCACGGTTCGCTCCACCGCATCGACGACAGCCGCTTCGACCTGGCAGATGTGGGTGCCGTGCATCGGCATGGCGCTCTGCTCATGGCTCTCGTTCGTCGATCGGCAGGTGCTCAACATCCTGTCGCCGACGATCATCAAGGACACCGGGCTCACAGCGCAGGACTTCACTACGGCCACCTCGTTCTTTTTCCTCACCTATACCCTCGGCAACCCGGTGTGGGGATCAGTGCTCGATCGTGTCGGCCTGCGTGTCGGCATGCTGCTCGCCGTCGGCGTGTGGACTGCGGCGAGCATGTCGCACGCATTGATGTACAGCTTCGCGGGCTTCGCGCTCGCCCGCGCCGTACTCGGGATCGGCGAAGGCGGCACCTTCCCTGGCGGTCTGCGCACGGCTGTTGAAACGCTGCCGCCGAATTTGCGCGCCCGCGGTATCGCGCTGTCCTTCAGCGGCGGCACCATCGGCGCGGTGATGATGCCGCTGCTGCTCGGACCGCTGGCGATCACCTACGGCTGGAAGACGGCATTCATTGCGACCGGCGTGCTCGGCGGGATCTGGCTCGTGATCTGGGCGGCAATCGCGCGGCCGCCGTTCCTGCCGAAGAGCACGCACATGACGTCGAAGATGGAGTGGCCGAACTTCGGCGAGCGACGTGTGTGGGCGCTCATGTTCAGCTACGCGCTGCCGGCCATCTCGCCGGGACCGGTGCTCACCATCCTGGCGATTTATCTCGTCCAGCGGCTGCATATGACTCAGGCCGACGTAAACGCCGTCGTCTGGATTCCGCCGCTGACCTGGGGTATCGGCTATTTCTTCTGGGGCTGGGCCGCCGATCGTTACGCCGCGAACAACCCGCGGCCCATCGGCATGTTCATGCTGCTCACCATCGTGTCTCTCACGCTCGGCTTTGTGACGGTGACGACATCCGTGCCGGTCGCGATCGGACTGATCGGGTTATCGACGTTCATTGGTGGCGGGTTCCAAATGGTGGCGCTGAAGGTCGGCTCGTACGCGTTCCCGCGTGAGCAGTCGGCGCTGATGTCGGGCATCGCGTCCGGGTCCTGGTCACTCGTGAACTTCATCCTGCTCAACGCCATCGGCGCCGGCGTCACGATCGCGGGGGTCAAAATCCTTCCAGGCGCCAATCTGATCTCCACCCAACGCTGGGAGGAGATCTTCTGGATCATCGCGCTGATGCCCCTGGCCGGCATCGCCGCGTGGATGGTGCTGAGCCGGAATCAAACGACGGCCGCGAGGGCGTGACCGGTCAGGTCAAAAGGCAAAGGGCAAAAGGCAAAGGTCAGGTACCTAGGTGTAGGTCTCGGTCTAGGCCTGTGTAGGTCAAAGGTAAACGTCGACCTGCACAAGGTCGGTAAAACCGGCATCCTCGCGCATCGCTTGGTTCCGGACGTCAGCCAAGGAGCACCTCCAGCAGGCTCACCGTCTCAAGGCCGTACTCGATGCAAACGGTCACCCAGTCACAGTTGTGGTCGAGACCCGCATAGGGTACGTCGTCTACGACGACGAGCATCAGGTCGTGGCAGAGCCGTTTGCGGAAACGCGTACGGGAAGAAGCCAGTGAGGCACTGACAACTCGACCTTGAGCACCTTTGCCCTCACTTTGCCTGACCTTTGCCCTTTGCCCTTTGCCCTTTGCCTTTTGACCTGACTAGATCCCACCTAAACAGAGGTACTTGATCTCGAGGTACTCGTCGATTCCGTACTTCGAGCCTTCGCGGCCGAGACCGGATTCCTTCACACCACCGAACGGCGCGACCTCGGTCGAGATGAGACCGGTGTTGATCCCGACCATCCCAGACTCGAGCGCCTCGGCGACGCGCCACACGCGGCCGATGTCGCGACCATAGAAGTACGCCGCGAGACCGAACTCGGTATCGTTGGCCATCGCGACGGCTTCTTCTTCACTCTTGAACCGGAAGAGCGGCGCGACGGGTCCGAACGTCTCCTCACGAGCGACCATCATTGACGAGGTGACATCGACCAGTACGGTCGGCTGGAAGAATCGGCCGCCACGCTCGTGACGCTGACCACCGACGACGACCTTCGCACCCTTCTTGGTCGCGTCCTCGATGTGCTCTTCGACCTTCAGCACGGCCTTGTCGTCGATGAGCGGACCCTGCGTCGCGCCTGGCTCGAGGCCGTTCATCGGTGACAGCTTGCCGACCGCGGCTGAGAGTTTCCTGGCGAACTCGTCGTAGACGCTGTCCTGCACGTAGATGCGGTTGACGCACACGCAGGTCTGACCGGTGTTCCGATACTTCGAGGCCATCGCCCCTTCGACCGCGGCATCGATATCGGCATCATCGAAGACGATGAACGGCGCGTTGCCCCCGAGCTCGAGCGACACCTTCTTGACCGTGCGCGCGCACTGCTCCATCAGCAGCTTGCCGACCTCGGTCGAGCCTGTGAAGGAGAGCTTCTTCACGATCGGATTCGACGTCATCTCGCCGCCGATCTCAGACGCCGATCCGGTGATGACATTGAGCACGCCCCTCGGCACACCGGCACGTTCGGCGAGTTCAGCCAGAGCGAGCGCTGAAAACGGCGTCTGCGATGCCGGCTTCAGCACGACGGTGCAGCCTGCCGCGAGCGCTGGACCAGCCTTGCGCGTGATCATCGCCAGAGGGAAGTTCCACGGCGTGATGCAGGCGACGACGCCAATGGGCTGCTTGATGACGACGATGCGCTTGTCCGCCTGGTGACTGGGGATGGTGTCACCGTAGACGCGCTTCGCTTCCTCGGCGAACCACTCGAGGAACGACGCCGCATACAGCACCTCGTCCTTCGACTCGGCGAGCGGCTTGCCCTGCTCGATGGTCATGAGGCGCGCCAGATCCTCCTGGTTTTCGAGCATCAGCTCGTACCAGCGGCGCACGATCGCGGCGCGCTCCTTCGCGGTCTTCTTGCGCCACGCAGGCAGCGCCTTGTCGGCAGCCTCGATCGCCGTCCTCGTCTCGGCCGTGCCGCATTTCGGCACCGTGCCGATGACCTCTCCCGTCGCGGGGTTGTCGACGTTGATGGTGCCACCGGACTTCGCGTACACCCAGGCACCATCGATGTAATTGGCCTGCCGGAACAGCTTCGAATCTTTGAGGGAAACCCGGGTGGGGACTGCAGATGTTGTTGCCATGGGGAACCACTGGCCCGTCCGAGAGGACGGGCCCTACCACCGATCACTCACCACTAACCACTAACCACCAACCACCAACCACTAACCAGCTAGCGCGCCCACTTGTCGACTTCATTCAGCGAGAGAACGACGTCGTTCAGGAACGCCGCGGCACGTGCGCCATCTACCACGCGATGGTCCGACGACAGCGTCAGATTCACGGTAGGACGCACGCCGATCAAACCATCCCTGGCGACCACGCGATCGGCAATGGCGCCGACGGCGAGAATCCCCGCTTGTGGTGGCACGATGATCGCCGTGAACGCATCCACGTTGAACATCCCGAGATTGCTGATCGTGAACGTGGCGCCGGTGATGTCAGCCGGCTGCAACCGGTTCGCGCGTGCGCGTTCGGCGAGTTCCTTGCGCTGCTTCGCGATGTCACCGAGACCGATGCGGTCAGTGTCCTTGATCACCGCCGTGACCACCGCGTTCTCGACCGCCATGGCCAGCGCGACATTAACGTGACTATTCACGCTGATCTTGTCATTGGCCCAGCTGCCGTTCATACGCGGATGCAGATGCAGCGCGCGGGCCACCGCGGCGACGATGAGATCCGTATGCGTGACCTTCACGCCGTGCGACTTTTCGATGATCGGAATCCATCGCTCGCGCGTGGCATTGAGCGCCGTTGCGTCCACCTCGCGCGTCACGAAGAAATGCGGCACGCTCGTCCAGCTCTGCGTCGTCCGCTCAGCCATGATCCGGCCGATTGAACTCACAACGTCTGGAGAGCCCGACGGGGCCGCCGTAGGCGGCGGA
>Ga0065712_10000520_pt1 | contig 15150 bp, 11 predicted proteins | sample MisRhiReplicate1_FD_59099 | JGI IMG/M metagenome (GOLD analysis project Ga0065712, IMG submission 59099) | Miscanthus rhizosphere microbial communities from Kellogg Biological Station, MSU, sample Rhizosphere Soil Replicate 1: eDNA_1 v3... | ecosystem: Host-associated > Plants > Roots >...
CGCCCGAGAGCGCGTGCGGTCGCCTGCTCAACGAGATTGAGCTCTCCGTGCGACCAATTGTCTGGATCCACGGGTAGCAGCGGTGGCTGGGCCAGGAATCGGGGACGCTTCCCCTGGTGCGGCTGCGCAGCATGCACCAGGAACGGATGACACAAGTACACCGTGCCGGCGTCGCCCGTTGCAGTGACAACAGGGCGATGCGCGCTCGTCGCGAAGCCGTCAGCGGCGAGCTCCCTCAGCGTCAGCCCAGGTTCTCCCGCGGGCGCAAGCTGCCGAGCGATGTCCGCGTGTGATCCGACCCGAATGCGCGTCGGAGCATCGTGCTCCCCGACATCGGAGAACAGGAACAACATCAGCAGAGCACGGCCCTTCGAGTGGATATTGGCGCGCCACGACATGAAGTCCGGCGTCTCAGTGCCGAAGCTGACATCGATGTGCCAACCGGCGTCGCCGGGATCGGCGAAAGAGGGGAACCGCACGGGGAAGGTACCCATCGCCTCAGGTCCACGCCAGCGGCCCTTTCCGACCAACTGATCGAACGCGGCGTGCAGCCGTGGCGTGTTTCCCGCCTCGATGAACGGGGCCTCGGTAAACATGCCCAGTCGAATGACGGGCTGCGTCCATGTCGCGGGATCGTCCGGGCTGCACCCCGTCGCCTTCCAGAGAATCGCTTGAGCCGCGTTCGCGCACTCGCGCGGGAACGCGTGGTCGATGCGTACGAATCCGTCGCTGATGAACTGCTCAATCTGCGCAGGCTCGAGCCCGCGCGCTACGGGCGTGATGTCGTCCATGAATGTCCTCATCGCACGAGCGTGACCGTATCCTGACCATGCGCCAGGAACGCAACACGCGGTTGTCGCGGGCCACCGCTCGATGCGGTGGACGGCACCCGGGGCGGGAGTCAGCCGAGAAACACGGCCGACGCGATGGTGATCGCGACGAACTTCACGGCACCGCGATTGTCCCGCGGAATGCACGTGAACAGAGTCATGGCGGCGCGCCAGAAATGGGGAGATGGTCGTGAAGACTACACCGCTCCATGTTCTCGATCGAGAGAAGCGTCTCCGCCTCTCCGCTCAATGGGCCCCCTCACGCCGACGTATCTCTCGCTGCTCTTCGATCAACGTGTAGGCGATGTAGTACTTGTAGATATTGGCGACGTATTGCACCGTTTCGCGGCCGGTCTCGCGGGCCGCCACCACTTCCACGTTGCCAAACCACTGGTTCGGATCAAGCTGGATGTTCGACGCCTTGCGCCGGAGCGCGGCGATCCTCGCCGGACCCGCGTTGTAGGACGCCATCGAGAACAGCCCCTTGTTGAGCCGGTCCATCGGCTCGTTCTTGTAATAACGATCGGCAATGAAGCGGAGATACTTCACGCCGGCCTGGATGTTCTTCTCGGCACTCTTGTCCACGCCGAGCACGTTGATGGGATCAGCCGCCGCGGTGGAGGGCTTGATCTGCATGACCCCGACGGCGCCCGCCGGGCTGCGTCGGCTCTGGTCGATCTGGGATTCCTGATAGGCCTGCGCGGCCACCAGCAGGTACGGGAGATCGTACTGGTCGCCATAGCGCTTGAAGAGCGCGACCATCCGCTGAAACTTCTGCACGTCGGCTTTCGAGGCCGCGTTCGTGACCCACTTCGTGTCCTTGAAATAGCGCTGGACGAGCGTGTTGAAGGCCAGGCTCCCTTTCGGGTTGGCGGCAGCGAAGGCGTCGACCACGGCTCGCAACTCTGGCGTGCCGCGCCGCAGCGCCCAGGCGATCTGTCCGCCGGTGCGAAGGACGGCGCCAGACTGGACGCGCATATCCTTGAACACCTGCTGCCAGAGACCCACGACGTGGTTGTCGGCGACCGTCGCGGGAATCAAGCCCACGTTCACCATCTCGAGCAGGTCCTCGTCTTCCAGGTGCTCGCCCGCCTCGACGATTCGCACCGGCGGCCGCCCGGCGGCCGTGAGCCTGGCGTTGAGCGCCTGAAGACTGTCGTAATAGGCGCTCGACCTGCGAACGTGGATTTCGCGGCCCGCCAGGTCCTCCGCTCGCGCGACGGGCGGCTGGTCTGGCGCCGTGACCACCAACTCCTGCACGTCGCCGACAAACGGCCGTGCGAAGTCCACGAGCTTCTGGCGCTGGGGCGTGACCGTCAGGTTCGCTGCCGCGATGTCGCCGCGCCCCTCGGCCAGCGCCTGAAGGATGCGATCGCGGGCGACAGGGATGAACGCCACGTGGACGGTGATGTGGCGAGACTTCAGGCGTGCGTTGACGAAGGCTTCGAAGGCCTTGCCGGCGTCGTAGGTGATGCCGTGCTGTTGCGGTCCATCCAGAAAGTAGTTGGTCTTGCTGAAGGTGACCAGCATCCGGATATACCGCCGATCCATCATGCCCGGCAAGTCGCCCGTCCACGGGGCGAGCAATTGGCCGATAGCCTCGTCGGTCGGCGCGTCGGCGCTCGACGCCACCGGTGGCCGCGTGCCAGTCGTCGGCACATTGCACGCGGCAGCCAGCGCGAGCAGAGGTACGACCATCGCGAGGTCGGCGGCTGATTGAAGAATCGAAGGCATCGTGACAGGTTCAAATGTGTTGTTCGCGCGCCATGCGTGCCTGCCGGCTGGCCAACCTGGCCATGCCGGCGGGCGCGATTGATGCTCCCGACGGGCGCGCTGTCTGGTGATGCGTTTCCCGTGACATCGAAATACACCTGTTCGTGGCTTCCGGCTGGAGCTTCGACTTCGAGAGCAAGGTCAGCCGCGCGACGGTGTGGAAGGGCGCTTCTTCCTCCTTCCATTTCACGCTCGCGTTCTCGACCCAGAAGTCGGTGTCGCGGTGCTTCCCCAGTAGATCAATCTGTCCGCGTCGAGGAGCCAGGCACCGAGTAGCAGAGCGACGACTCGGGGGAGCGAGCACCCGGACGACCCATTCGGGGCCCGGGACTCGACAAGTGGCGCCGGCCGACCCCCATGGAACGCATTTTATGCCGGCGTGAGCCGCCCGAGTCGCTCCAACGAACTCTCGCACACCGCGTGAAGGCCTGCGGCCTTCACGAGCGGCACGAATCCCTGCCGCTCGCATCGCTCCGCTCGCTCGACTCGGTTATCGCCGCGTTTGACATCGAAGCGGCAGTCCCTTGATACTGCCGGAAGCGCGCTGACAGGGCGCCACCCACCCGCGGCAAGGGAACACTCCCACCTGTTTGGTCCGAAGTCGTGTGCGTGTGCACCTTCTTTCAGCCTGGTTTCAGCGGGGCACAGGCGATTCATGAAAGAGGGACGCAATGGCCACGTCGAAGTCTCTCCCGGATCGTCCGTCTCTCGAGTCCCTCCGCAAACAGGCAAAGAAGCTCGCACGCGACATTGCCGCCGGTGACGCCCCGGCCGTCGCACGTGCGCGGGTGCAGCTGCCACACGCCCACCTGCCGTTGACGCAGCGCAACGCACAACTCGTGATCGCACGTGAGTACGGCTACGCCGGCTGGCAAGACCTCACCGCTGAAGTGAGCAAACGCCTTGGACACGGTCTGGAGTGGGCGGCAGCGCAGGCGCAGCGCGTCATCCACGACAACGATGTTGAACGCCTGAAGCAGCTGTTGGCTGAATACCCGGCCTTGCTTTCCTGGCAAGGCGGCGACGATAACCGCGGCCTCCTTGGCTTCGCCACCGGCGCCTATGGCGACGCCGGGGACCCGGAGAGAGAACGGTGGTTCACGCGCGCGGCGTGCGCGGAGCTGCTGATCGACACAGGCGCGGTCGTGACGCCATCGGTGTGCGAGGGACTCCTCGAGTCCCGCGCCCGGGGGCTGCTGCAGCTGTTTCAGCGAAGGGGACTGCTTCCGCGCACGCTCAAATTCCTTGCAGCGCTCGGTGATCTCGCCGCTGTTCGCATCGCTCTCGACGAAAATGGGAGCGATCTCGCGATCGTCACTGAAGCATTCGTGCGCACCTGCGACTTTCAGCACGAGTCCGTCGCGGCATTGCTGCTGGAGCGGTTGATCACGCTCGATCCCGAGCTCGGCACACATGTCGATGGAAGGGTGGGCCGCGTGGCCTTCGTCAAGTACTTCATCGAAACGCGACCGGCGGGCGCGACAGCGGTCGGACCGTGGAAGGCGTTTGTCATGGGGCAGGTGACACGCGCGGTCCTGGACGGAGACCTCACGGCGTTCGTCAGGGGGCTGCAGCGTGAGCCGTGGCTGCTCGGTGACGCCTTGGTGGACTTTCAGAATCGGCTCATCGGAAGCGCTACGCTGAACGGCCAAGGAGAATTCGTCACCGCTCTTCTCGACCTCGATCCAGGAATACTCCGGCGCCAGCCGCGGCCCCAATCGCAAGCCATCGAGTTTGCGTTCACGTACGCGCACACCGGCCTGATTCCTGTTCTCACCCGCATCTGGCCACTACCGGATGATCTGCCGCATGCGGCGGGCACGGGCGACCTCTCGCGAGTGAAGCGCTGGTTTGATGAATCCGGCTCGCCGGCGCTGGCCGATGTCGAGAATCACTACCCCTCCAGTCCATACATGCCCAAGGACCGGGTCGAGGAATACGCACGCCAGTGGGGCGCGCCAGGCGAGCAGCGTGTTCTGGATGCGGCGTTCGCCTGGTCCGTCATCAATCGTCACTTCGACGTGGCGGACTTCCTCCTCGAACACGGCGCGAACATCAATACCAGGTGGAACTCCCATGAGCCGGCGAGTATCCTGCACCATCTGGTCTTTCTGCAGAACGCCTACGATTCGATGCGATTCCTCATCGACCGCGGCATCGACATGACCATNAAGGATTACCGGTGGAACAGCACGGCACACGGTTGGGCGTTACACGCACTCAAGGACGAGAAGATGGCCCGGTGGCTGGAGGACGCTGAACGGCAGCGGAAACTGAGACGAGGAGCGCCCCAGGATCCGTGAACGCTTCGTGCCGCACGGATGAGCCGTTGGCACATTCGACCGGTGCGCCGGCATGACAAACGCGCTACCATTCCGGCACTTCGGCTGAGGAGGACGCAATGGCGCATTTCACTCGACGGGAATTCCTGAAATCCGGACTCGCCGCCGGAACGCTGGCCGTATCCGGAAGCATTCCCCTCATCGCCAGGCGCGGAAGCGCGACTGACATGGTCACGCTGGGCCGAGCGGGAGTGAAAGTCACCCGGCTTGCGTTCGGCACAGGCAGCTTCAGCGGGCAGGTACAGCGCGCGCTCGGGCAGGACGGGTTCACGCGGCTGGTGCGCCATGCGTACGATCGTGGCATCCGCTTCTTCGAGACGGCCGAATCGTACGGCGAGATGCACAGGATGCTGGGTGTCGCCTTGAAGGGGATTCCGCGCGACAGCTATCAGCTCATGTCGAAGGTGACCACTCGCCCCGGGGTGGACCCGCAGGAGAAGTTCGACGAGCTTCGCCGGCTCGCGAACACCGAGTACTTCGACATCATGCTGCTCCACTGGCAGCACACGGCGACATGGCCGGCCGACACGGCGCGCTGGCAGGACGCGGTCCTCGAAGTCCAGTCACGGAAGGTCGTGCTCAGCCATGGAGCGTCCGTTCATGGACTGCCTGCGCTGCGCAAGGTTCCCGGCAACGAGTGGCTCCAGGTCGCCATGATTCGCGTGAACCACACGGGCAAGAGCATGGATGCCGAGGACTACGCCACCCAGGGGCCGGGCGACGTGCCGGAAGTGGTCACCCGCGTCAAAGAGGTCCGCAAGGAAGGCATGGGCGTGATTGCCATGAAGCTTGCGGGCGAGGGCACCTTCGATCGCGACGACCGCCGGAAGGCGATGAGGTTCGCGTTTCAGAACGCGGGGGTCGACTGCGTCACGGTCGGCTACAAGAGCCCTGCCGAGATCGACGAGGCCATCGAGAACCTGAATCTGGCCTTCGCCTGACGGGAGAGAGTCAAATCGTCCGCCGGCGCGGTGTCAGAGCGACGCACGGAATTCCGTGGGCGTACGTCCGTGCCAGCGGCGGAACGCGCGATGGAACGCCGCCACGTCTGAAAACCCGACCAGATAGCTCACTTCCGCGATCGACAGCGATCGGTTCGAAAGATAATGCGCTGCCGCGCGCCGGCGCGTGTCCTCGACCACCGCGCGATAGGACCATCCCTCGGCCGAGAGACGGCGCTGCAGCGTCCGCGGCGTGATCGTGAGCTCCCGCGCGACGGCCCCGATCTCGGCTTCACCGCTCGTCAGTCGGCCCGCCAGCACGCGGCGCACCTGCCGTACGAATCCATCGTCTCCGCCCTGCCGCTCCAGAAGTGATGAGGCCTGTTGCTCGAGCACCTGACAGAGCACGGGATCGCCGCGTCGCATCGGGAGTTGCCAGGTCGCGGGGGAGAGCGCAAGTCCGGTCCATCCCGCCAATCTGACCGGGCAGCCGATCACCTGCGCGTACTCATCGGGATCGTCAGGCGAATGCTGAAAGGTCACGTACTCCGGCACGAGCCGCTGGTTCGTCTCACGGCGCAGGTGCAGCACGGTCAACGCGATCGAATACTGGACGGCGAAGTCGGAGCCCCTCGAGTACACGAGTCGGATGGCATCCGAGTGTTCCTCGACATCGAACGCGATCGCTTCGCTGACCAGACTGAAATAGCGACACAGTCGCCGGATGCCATCGGCGACGGTTGCGGACGACAGCACGAGATAGTCGAGCAGGGGATACGAGCCCAGCGGAACCTCGCGTGCCAACCGAAGCGGCAGGTTCGGCACGAGACGCTGACGACAGGCCTCGCCGAAAAACCTCTCGCACTGCTCGGGCGACAACGGACCTTCGCCCTCCGCCAACTTCGGCGAGGTCAACCCGGCGGCCGCAATCATTGCCGCCGAATCGAAGCCCAGCCGTTCGAATGCTTTGAGCATCACACGCACGTCCCCAAACGTCGGCGTTTGAGTGTTGGCGTGCGAGGGTAATCGATTGGCGCCGACAGTCATGGCGGTCGTGCCCGGGCCTCCGCCATTCTGTCACGCGACATCGCGAAGAGGAACCATGATCAGCATCGAACAGCGTGTTGTGGCATTCGTTCTCGCAGCGCTCGTCGGCGCCATCATCGTGCCGCCTGCCGCGCAGCTCGGGATCGTCGCCGGAATGACGGCGTTCACCGTCGCCTTGGTCCTGCAGCTTCCGCTCGCGCGCTTCGTGCCCGCCTCGATCGCGGATGCTCGCCGGTGCCGGCCGGTCGTCTGCACAGCCTGGCTGGTGCTCGCGTGCACCGGCATCGCTCAGACCGCTCGACTATCGGCATTCATGACCGACTTCTCCCGGCAGTGGGGCTCGACTGTTCCTGATCCGGTTGCCGTGAACCATCAATGCCTCGGCGCCTACGTCCATGCCGGGGATCTCTCGCGGCGCGGCATGGCGAATCTCTACGCGGCAGAGCTGTATCCAGCCTACGCCGGCGCGTGTGGCCTGCCGGCCAGGAGTGTCGGCGTGCGCGGCCTCGGACGGTGGGTCGTCGATCCTTACCTTTATCCGCCGCAGTTTCTCGTCCTCCCGCGGCTCGCCCTCGCGTTCACGAACAGCTTCGACACGATCCGCACGTCATGGTTCGTCTGTCAGGCACTGCTGTTCCTCGTTGCCGCCATCGGGCTGACGCGCTGGCTTGGCGAGCGCGCGGCGGTCGTGTGGCTGCTCCTGATCCCGGCCGTCTTTGCCTCACCGACGTCGATGCTGAACATGCAGTTTGGTCAGTTTCACGCGGCCGCGGTGTCGATGGCGGCCGCCGCGATGGTGGCCTTCGACATCGGCTGGTCTGCGAGCGGAGGGGCGCTTCTGGCGTTCGCGATCCTGTCCAAGATCTCGCCGGGCATCCTGCTCGTGACACTTGCGGTCGAGCGACGGTGGCGCGACATGGCATGGACCTTCATGGGGCTGGCGGCCTGCACCGCTCTCGGACTCCTGGTCCTCGGTGCAGCGCCATTCTCGGCCTTCGTGACGTATGAAGTGCCGCGGCTGTTGTCCGGTGAGGCCTTCTCGTTCATCGACCTTCCGGGACAATCGACGTTCATCGCGTCGCGCAATTTCGCGATCACCGGGATCGGCGCACGGCTGCACCTGCTCGGGCTTCCGTCGCCGACGCGTGGGCAGCTCGCGCTCGTCGGGTGGACATTCACAGCACTGGTGATCTGGCTCGCGACACGCGTCCAGAGTGAAGCGCACTCGCGAGCGTCTCGACTGATCGGCTGGCTGGCGCTGCTGAACCTGGCCGCGCTTCGTGCGCCGTCGGCGCCGTCGGCCTATGTGACGGTCCCGGCGTTGTGGATGCTGGCGCTGCTGGCAAGCCAGGGACGCGGTCGGCGCTGGTGGCCGGCGTTGATTGCGGTCGCGTGGGTCGTGATCGTCGGGCCGCCACCGCTGCCCGACAGGATCGATTTAGTCGTCTCCGGAGTCTCTCAGGCGATGACGGTGGCGGTCTGCGTCTGGGCGGTGCTGCGCGCTTCGGCGGACCTGAAGGTCCGCCCTACAAATGAGACCGTCGCGACAAATGATGGCCTCACCGCCGCGGAAACACCGGTCCGCGTGCAAGCCCAGTTCCCTGAAAGCCGTGACAGGAAGGCTTGCGTACCTACAATGTAGGCAACAAATGGCCGACGTCCTCGGCTCATGCGAACAAGCGTTGACGCTTTCCCACCGGGGACGCGGTCCGCGCCAGCACGCGGCTGGCGATGGCATGAGCCGTTGGCGTCACGAGGACGTCCAAGGCCAGGAGCTCACCAGGCGGTAGAGTGCTCGTATCGCCTTCTACTCTCCGAGCCTGCGCGTACGCTCGATGCGGCCCAGGAACGTCAGCAGTCCGACGTTCAACGCCAAACCGGCGGCGCTGACTGCCGCCGCCGGCCACACGACGGCATCGTCCCCCCCGAGCCACGCGTTCATGGTCGCGGTCAGCAGCCAGAGCTGAAGGACCACGACGATCAGCACGAAGACCAGCATCCCGTAGACGATCGTCGTCCGCTGGTCGCGGCTGAACGGCCGCTTCAGGGACGCGTTCATATCGTCCTCTCCTGGACACCGACGGCGTAGATGTCTCGTCCCCTGACGTCGAGCACGATTCGGGTGAGCGGCCGGCGCGGCGGCCCGGCGGTGGGCGCGCCCGTCCGCAGGTCGAATCGTCCTTCGTGACAGGGACAGTAGAAGCTGCCTTCGGCCGGTTTGGGAATCACGGCACAGGACAGGTGCGTGCACTTCTGGCTGAAGGCGACGAAGTCGCTCGTGGACAGCCGCACCAGCAGGCAGGGTTCGTGCTCGTCCGGGTAGGTGAAGCTTACCGCCCCGCCAACGGCGAGATCGTCGACGGACGCGATCCGCTGGATCGCCGGTTGGCCACTGCGCTTTCGATACCAGTTCTGAACGCCAATCGACACCTGCCCCAGCGTGAACGCGGCGCTGATCAAGACGAGGAACTTCATGAAGTCCCGGCGCTCGACGTAGAGATCCTGCGGCCAATCGATCGGGAAATCCTGCCGCCAGGCGGGCTGAGCGTCCGCGGGCGCGAAGTCCGGCGCGATCGTGATCTGCTCGCGCTCGAACCCGGGTGCATAGAGGTTGGCGGGGGCCGTCCCGGTGAGACCTTCGCGCCCTGGCGAGTTGATCGCGGGATCGACCTGGCCACGTGGATCAGAACGGACCTCGGCCATCGCTACACCTCGACCTCGGCAAACGGATCGCTCTCGACTGGCGCCGCGTCAGGCGCGGTCACCACCTTCAACGACACGGCGCGGTTCCGCGGCTGCTCGTCCATTGCCGCGGTCACGTCGACGTATGGCGCCGCGCTCGCCAGCTTGCGCGGCACCATCACGTGCACTTGCGTGGTAATCGTCTGGCGGCCGAACTGGAAGGTGTTGACGGGCGTAGAGAGCGGGCGCAACTGTTCGATCTGCTCGCGCGTGCCGAAGAAGAGCGCCTGGCTCGGGCACACGGTGGCGCACATCGGCTTCTTGCCGACGCTGGTCCGGTCGTAGCACATGTCGCACTTCATCATGATCTTGCGGTCTTCGTAGAGCTCCGGCACGCCGAACGGGCAAGCGACCACACAGTTCCCGCAGGCGATGCAGCGCGGCTTCCTCGCGGACTGCACAACGCCGTCGCCCGTGCGTTTGATGGCGTCCGCCGGGCACACTTCCGCACAGGTCGGCTGGTCGCAATGCATGCAGACCACAGGCACTGTCTGGACGCTCTCCGGCCGGCTCACGTACTCGATGTGAATCATCGACTCGCCGCGGTGCGTGTCGCACTCGGAGCACGCCTGCATACAGGCCTGGCAGCCGATGCAGCGATTCGGATCGAGGAAGAAGTGCAGGTAGTCCGGTTTGGCCATGTGAGGTCCTGCGTTCTATTGCTGCGGCTCGAGCACCGAATCGTAGGCCGGTGCCCCGTCCGCCTTGCGCACCCGGCACCCGCACACCTTGTACTGCGGGATCTTGCTGATCGGGTCCTGCGCCGCCACGGTCAGCTGGTTCACGCTCTTCGGCCCGGCCCAGTGATAGGGGATGAAGATCGTGTCCGGACGAATCGTCGTCACCACCTGCGCTTTGAGCGTGATGCTCCCGCGTCGCGTCTCGGCCGTCGTCCAGTCGCCGTCCGCGATCCCGAGCTTCGACGCCAGCCGCGGATGCATCTCGATGCGGGGCTCCGCGTACTGCTTGACCAACGGACCGATGCGACGGGTCTGCGTGCCGGACAGGAACTGGCTGACGACCCGGCCGGTGGTCAGGTAGATCGGGTACTCGTCGCTCGCGTCGTCAACCGGCGGTCGATACTCGGCGACGTTGAAGCGCGCGCGTCCATCGGGAAAGTAGAAGGGTCCGTTCGCCCCTGGCGAACGGGGTTGTAGCTGCCGGGCTCGAAGAGCCGCGGCGTCCCGGGATGGTTGTCTATCGCGGCGCCGGTGCGGGGGTCCTCGCTGTAGCACGGCCAGAAGACGCCNAGNTGNTGCGTGATCNTCTCGTAGGTCACCCCCGAGTAGTCCGCCACGCCCCCCTTGCTGGCCACGCGCAGCTCCTCGAAGATCTCGCGGGGCTGGCTGAAGGTGAAGCCGTGCGGGCGGCCCAGCGCCTGTGCGATGTCCTGGATGATGCGCCAGTCCTCGCGCGCGTCGCCCGGACAGTCCACAGCCTTGTTGATCTTGATGATGCGACCCTCGACCTGCGTGACCGTGCCCTCGTCCTCTTCCTGCAGGCTGCCCGGCAACACGACGTCCGCGTGCCAGGCGGTGTCGTTGAGGAAGAAGTCGATCGCGGTATAGAACTCCAGCTTCTCGAGGCAGCGCGTGATGAACGCGTTGTCAGGAAGAGACACCTTCGGGTTGAAGCAGATCGACAGCAGCCCTTTTATCTCCCCGCGATCGATCTTTCGGAACAGCTCGTAGGCGTCGACCCCCGGGCCCGGCAGGTCCGGCTCTTCGATCCCCCAGACGCCCGCGATGTATCGCCGGTGCTCGGGGTTGCTGATGTCTCGCAAGCCGGGAAGCTGATCGCATTTCTGCCCATGCTCGCGGCCCCCCTGCCCGTTGGCCTGTCCGACAATGGTGCCGTAGCCGCTCTTGGGCTTGCCGATTCGTCCGGACGCGAGCACGAGGTTGATCGTGCCGAGCGAGTTCTGGACGCCGTTCGAGTGATGCTCGATGCCGCGGGCGTGGAAGAGGAAACTCGTCTTCGCCGTGCCCCACCACTCGGCGGCCTGCACCAACGCCCGCCGCGGCACGCCGGTCACCTCCGCCGTCCGCGGCAGCGTCCACTCCTGGCAGTACTCGGCGACCTGCTCGAAGCCGACCGTGTGCGCGTCGATGAATGCGTGATCGAGCCAGTCGCGCTCGATCATGATCTGCAGCACGCCCGCGAACAGCGCCGCATCCCGCCCCGGTTTCACCGGCAGGTATAGATCGCAGGTGCGGGCAGCCGGCGTGATACGGGGATCCTGGACGATGATCCTCGCGCCCAGCTCGCGGGCCTGCCAGATGTAGTTCGTCGTGATCGGTGAGCATTCGGCGACGTTCGATCCTGCGACCCAAATCACCTCGGTTCCGACCATGTCGGACCACGGGCTCGTCGTGCGGTCGATGCCGAAGGCCTTCTTGTTCGCGGCCCCGGCGCTGACCATGCACAGCCGGCCGTTGTAGTCGATGAACGGCGTCTTGAGACACACGCGCGCGAACTTGCCGAGCAGATAGGTCTTCTCGGTCGTGAGGCTGGCGCCGCCGAGGACGCCGATGGCGCCGGGGCCATGTGTCTGCTGAATGCGGCCGATCTCGGCGGCGACACGGTGGACGGCTTCGGTGTACGGCAGCGGGCTGAATCCGGAGGGCGACGACGTGTCCCGCCGCAATGCCGTCGTCAGCCGATCGGGGTGCGAGCCCTGCAGGTAGCGCTTCACGCCCTTCGGACACAGCATGCCGCGATTGAACGGGAAGTCCTCCCACGGCTCGAAGCCGATCACCTCGTTGTCGCGCACCTTGAGCTGGATCCCGCACTGCTGGCCGCAGAAGCAGCAGTGGGTCTTCACGAGCCGATCGGGCTCGACGCTCGTGGACAACCGCACGCCCGCCATCGAGGACAGGTGCGGCCCGAACTGGTCGATGATGCGAAGGGGATCGACCGGAACTTCAGCCACGCCGACTACCCTGCCTCTCGTCAGTCACGGGCGTTCAGGTACTGTTGCCACAAGGCGCCCTGCGCCAGACCAAAGAGCGCCCGCCGGCACCTCGGGCAGACGTCCTGGTAGTGGCCGCCGCCGGGAAGCTCGTAGCGAAAGCCCAAATCCTGCTCGACGGCGATGAGGTCGCGCACCATCGGCTGCGAGGCATACGGTTGCCCGCAGCGCCGGCACGCCGCCTGCGGGTCGCGAGCGCCCGCGTCCTTGTAGAAACCGACGCCGAGCTGCGCCGGCCGCTGGAAGACGTGAAAGAGCTTGCCGAACGGCAGCCAGAGCAGCGTCACAATCACGGTCGCGGCATGGAGGATGGCCAGGAACTCGTACGCGTAGCCCCGCATCCACGTGTAGCTGGCCGTCAGCATCAGCCCGGTCACGCTGATCGCAAACAGCAGCAGCAGCGGCAGGATGTCCTGACCAAACTGCTGCACGGCGACGGCGCCGTGATCGATCATGCGGCGGCGGAATGCGAGCATGACCCCGGCTATGACCAGAAACGACGACCACACGAGCCCATGGAAGATGACGAACGCGACGGCGGACTCCGCAGGGAAGTCCTGCATCGGGATGCCGAACACGAACGTGCGGTACATGTGCAGATCGCCCGGGACCGTCTCGAAGTGGATCCAGCCCCAGACCAGCGGGAAGGTGATCGCCGCGGCGAGCAGGCAGCCCCACATGATCAGCCAGTGCGCAAGCCCGCGGAGCCGGCCGCGCCTGAAAATGTACGCGTTGGCGGCGAACTCGAGCAGCGCGCGACGGCCGAGGCTCACGGTGTTGCCAGCCAACGCACGTCGTGTGAAGAACGCTTGCCATCCTCGACGCCAGTACATGCGCGTCGGCGGTCGCTGCAGCCACATCGCATAGCGATAGCTGATTCCGAACGCGGCGAAGAGGGTCGCGAACGTGTAGCCGACGAGCGCCGCGTCAAAGTGCTGCAGGTTGCGCGATCCGACGACGATCGCCGCCGCGAGGGTGGCCGTGACGAGACCTGCCCACGCGCCGGCCCTGACACGCTCGAGCGCTTGTCGTGCAGCCACCGGCAGGGACTGCGTCCACGCGACGTCGCCGGGGCGGAAGACCCGCTGGTTGGCCGTGCGCAGCAACACCGCGGTCGCGGACAACAGGAGGAACCCGGGCCAGATGACGCCAAGATGTTCGCTGAAGAGGCCGAGCAGAAGCGGCGGGAAGAACCCGCCGAGTCCGCCGAGGGCGCCAACGAGGCCGGTCACCGTCCCGGTGTCTTTCGGGAAGTGCTCCGGCACCAGCTTGAAGACGGCGCCGTTGCCCAACCCCATCAGCATCGCGCAGCCGAGCGCGCCGACCGTGAACGGCACCATGGACGGCCACGTCAGGAGCAGTGAGAACAGGGCGACGCCGCCGAAAACCCACGACAGGACCTGGGCGCCGCCGATCCGGTCCGCGAGCCACCCCCCGACGGGCCGCATCAATGTGGCGAGTACGACGAATCCCGCCGCTCGGAATCCGGCGTCCGCGGGGGCCAGGCCGAATTGCGCACGCAGGAGCGTCGGCAGATAGACCGAGAACGCGACGAAGCCACCGAATGTCAGGAAGTAGAAGGTGCCGAGCAGCCAGGCCGTCGGCGCACGCCGCAGGACCGCCGCCATCGCGGCGACCGTGGCCGGGCGGCCGGCCGCCGGGGGATTCCGGGCCAACAGGAAGTACACCAGCGCCCAGGCCAGGAGCAGCGCGCCAGTCCCGCGAAACACCATCTCCCAGCCAAAGCGGGCCGCAACCAGCGGGCCGACGAAGACAGCCAGCGACTGTCCCATCGTCCCCAGCCCGTAGACTCCGAGGGCCGCGCCCTGCCGCGCCGGAGGCGTCCAGCGGGACACGAACGCGGCGCCGACTGCGAAGGACGATCCGGCCATGCCGATGAGAAACGCGGACACGAGCAGCGAGCGGTAGCTGGCGGTCAGCGGTACGACGAACGCGGCAAGGGAAGAGAAGGCGAGGAGTGCCGTGAAGACGAGGCGTCCGCCGAAGCGATCTGTCAACATGCCCATCGGCAGCCGCGCCAACGAGCCGAGCAGCACGGGCACTGCCACCAGGAACGCCGTCTCAGACGCGGTCAGTCCGTAGAGGCCGGTGAAGGCCGAGGCGAGCCCGCCAACGAGACCCCACGCCGCGAACGCGAGCGCGAACGAGATTGTCGCGAGGACCAGGGCGCGCGCCGGCGATGCGGCAGCACCGGCCTGATGCCCGCCAGGGGACGCGCTCTCGACAGACCTGTCGCCCATGTCGTGCGCCTAGTCTGACCCTACCGGTCGCGAAGTCAAGGATGCTTCGCCGGTCCAGCCGAACAGTTCAGCTCATAGGCGTAAGTCGGATTCATCACCCACGCTCCAGCTCCACCAGCAGCAAATCAGGGCCCGGTCGCGTCGGTGCACTACACTCCGACGGGAGAGGGCGTTTGATGCGACCGACGGGTGCGCAGGTGATCGCAGCCAGATGAGCGAGTCGCCCTGGAGCCAGCCCAGTAC
>Ga0065712_10000626_pt1 | contig 15083 bp, 13 predicted proteins | sample MisRhiReplicate1_FD_59099 | JGI IMG/M metagenome (GOLD analysis project Ga0065712, IMG submission 59099) | Miscanthus rhizosphere microbial communities from Kellogg Biological Station, MSU, sample Rhizosphere Soil Replicate 1: eDNA_1 v3... | ecosystem: Host-associated > Plants > Roots >...
GCACCCTAGCAAAAAAGCCCGCCAGAGAACTACGGCAAGGAGGATCATACTACCGTTGCTGCATTCCTGCCCTGGCGGGATTTGTAAGTCCTCAATCCATAGCCCCTGACGGAGGCCAAATTTCCTCGCACCACAAGGATGCGCAACTCAAAAACGCAGCGCCATCGGCGTGATCTTTACAGACTCGCGTCTTAAGGTGCTTCATTAGAAGCAGCCGACAGTGGTACGGCGTGACGACCATCAGCACGACGACAATCCAAACACAAAGAGCAGGGTAGGCGATCGCGGCACCGTACTTTCGCTACTAGGTAGGGACGCCGCGCTGCGACGTCCTGACAGCGTAGCGCGCTGTCCCTACAGTCAACTGAACGGAAGATTTGCCTTTACTCGCGCCACATCTGTCTTGTCGACGCGCGCTGCTTTGGCCAGCCGGCGTTTGCGCTTCGCGCTTTTCGTCGATAACAGATGGCGCCGCGACGGATGCGCTCTCAAGACCTTGCCACGAGCGGTGATCTTGAAGCGTTTCGCCACTGACTTGCGCGTTTTGCTGCGTGCAATGGGCTTCGGCATACGGCGGAAAAGTTAATTCGGGCAGGCGCAATGACAAACGCTAAATTGTAGAGAGTCTGGGTCAGCCCCGAATGCTTTCGGAGTTCACACAATGGAGCCGGCGGGAGCCGAGCGACATAGACGGGAAGCCCGACAGGGTGAGCTCGCTGGCGCGAGCGAATCAAACGCCCTACAATTTGCCGCATGCAATCGCCCGAACCAAAGAAGCCACAGGTAATTATTGTTGGTGCAGGCTTTGGCGGGCTCGAGGCAGCGAAGACGCTTGCCTGTAAAGATGTGCGTCTGACGGTCATCGACCGCACAAATTATCACCTGTTTCAGCCTTTACTCTATCAGGTGGCTACAGCGGCGCTCTCGCCGGCGGACATTGCCGCCCCTGTCCGCGCGATCTTGAGCAAATGCAAAAACGTCGAAGTTATCCTCGCCGAGGTGGAATCCGTGGATGTGGAAGCAAGAAAAGTAAGAACCAAAGATCGGGTATTTGATTATGATTATCTTATTCTCGCCACTGGCGCACGGCACTCCTACTTTGGACACGATGAGTGGGAGAAACTTGCGCCGGGATTAAAAAGTCTTGAAGACGCGGTTGAACTACGCCGGCGGATCCTCTTAGCGTTCGAATACGCGGAGAAAATTGAAGACGAAGCTGCCCGTAGGGCGGCGATGACATTTGTTGTCATCGGTGGTGGCCCGACCGGTGTTGAAATGGCGGGTGCGATCGCGGAAATCTCGCGCTACACACTGGCCAAAAACTTTCGGCATATCGATCCATCGCAGGCACGCGTGATCCTCATCGAAGGCGCGCCGCGACTGCTCGCAGCGTACCCGCCGGATTTGTCCGAGAGCGCACGAAAACAATTGCTCGAGCTAGGGGTGGAAGTGCGCACGAACGCGCGCGCTACGAACATAACCGAGGAAGGTGTGCACCTGGATGGCGAATTCATTCCGTGCCGTGTGAAAATTTGGGCGGCCGGTAACGTTGCTTCTTTCGTCGGGAAAACGCTCAGCGTACCGGTTGATCGCGTTGGGCGAGTCATTGTGAACGACGACCTCAGCATTCCCGGACATCCGGAAGTGCAGGTCATTGGCGACCTGGCTAATTTTTCGCATCAAACCGGAGAGCCTTTGCCAGGAGTTTCACCTGTGGCGATGCAACAGGGGCGCCAGGCAGCTCGCAACATTTTGCGAATGGTCCGCGGCGAAAAGCCACAGCCGTTTCGTTATTTCGATAAGGGCAGTATGGCAACGATCGGACGGAATAAGGCTGTTGCGGATCTAAAATTTTTTCATCTCAGCGGGCTTTTCGCATGGCTGGCATGGTTATTTGTGCACATCATCTTCCTGGTCGGATTCCGCAATCGCTTGCTCGTGCTCATTCAATGGGCGTGGGCGTATTTGAGCTTCGACAAGGGCGCACGTTTGATCACACGCAATTTTCAGTCGGAACACAGACCGCCAGCGTGAGACCCTCCGTTTCAGTGCGTAACCTGCAGCGAAAAATCCCGGTCAACATCGCCGAACTGGAAACGTTCGCAGCCGATGCTGTAAAGCGATGTCTGCGATTGCAAAAAGGCAAACGAACTGATCTACGCAAGCTGCGCGAAATTTTCGTTTGGCTGATTTCCGATCGGCGCATCTCGCGATTGCACCTTCAGTTCCTCGGCGAAAATGGCCCTACGGACGTCATAACTTTTTGCGACGGGGAAATTTTTATCAGCGTTGAAACCGCACGACGGAATGCCCGCGAATTTGGTAATTCACTGATGAGCGAGATCAAATTGGACATCGCGCACGGGCTCTTGCATCTGCACGGATTCGACGACCGGATGCCGGCTGATCTGAGGAGGATGAAAGACGCGCAGGAAAAAATCCTTCGCCGTATGGGTATTCAAATTGGAGTCGTTTCACAGGTTTGAACTGACAGCCGCGTATGTTAGCATTTTTTTATGAGCGCGGAGCCACTTGCGCCAGAAGTGGCGGTGCCCCTAACTCCCGGAACTGTGCGTCCAAAGAGTGCGGCGCCGTCCACTGTTGGCGCGCCGACGATTGAAGAAGAAACGCGTGCGGAAGAGGAACTCGACCTGCCCTGGCAGGTGGTGGTCCACAATGATCCGGTAAATTTGATGAGTTACGTAACGATGGTTTTCCAGCGCGTCTTCGGTTATCCGCGCGACAAAGCGGAGAGACATATGTTGGAAGTGCATCAGAAAGGACGTTCGATCTTATGGAGCGGCATGAGGGAACGAGCGGAACTTTATGTGCAGCAACTGCACGGTTATCTTCTACTCGCCACAATTGAGAAGGTTTCTTAGTCATGGAGATTCGCCGCCGAAAGAACCAGATTGAAATCTCGGAGCTTGATCCGTTTCTTGCCGAACTGCTTCGGCAAATCCCCGCAAGCGCTAACACTGAGGGCGCGCCTGCGGCCGAGCAACGTATCTTCAGCCCCCCGATAAACGGAAAAGAGGCTGAATTGTGCGCGGAATGGAAAATGTATGTCGAACCTGAATTGCGCCGTCTCTTTCAGACCGCGACCCAAACCGTGTGCGCCGATCTGGAGCAACTCAATGGAAACGAAAAAAGTCTGGCAAGCCGCACTCTGCGCATTCCCACCAAACACGCTGACGCGTGGTTGAGCGCGCTGAATCAGGCCCGGCTTGTCATCGCTGCAAAAAACAATTTTACCGAGCTGGAACTGAACGACCACCTTCGCTCACCCATTGGATCGCGACGCGACCTGAGCTTGTTCCAGGTAAACTTCTACGGCTTTCTGCAGGAATTTATCCTGCGGGAAATTGAGTGTTCGTAAGGGCAATTGCCCTCAATCGCCTGTTGCTGCTCCCCTGTGCGAAGCGTACGCGTCGCCTACCGGACGACGGCTACAGGGAAGACCGTGTTTTCAACGGTCGTTCCGCGCCGCAAGCGTTTGCGGCGCGTGGTTTCTCACTTCGAGCTGCGCGCTGACCTTTTGAAGACCGGATGTGAGGGCTTGGATTTGTGCCTCCTGTTGCCCAAAGCGGTCCTGATGCTGTGCGACGGTGGACTTCAATTCAGCGATCGTCGCTTGCTGTGCCTCCACTTTGCGATGCTCCTTGAGAAACTCGTTGAGCAACATCGCGTTCACCGCGTCGTAGCGCACCGACTAAGATTTTCCTTGTTTGTCGTGCACGACACGTCGCGATTCACTTCGGTGACCTGTTGAGCGACCAAACCAAATTGCGGTACGCCCTTAAATCTGGACCGCCCCCGTAAGAATCTCCGTCATCCGCATTTTTTATGTCTGCGATGAACGGTCTTCACAGCAACCGAACGCGACTCTGTCCGGGCCTCTACGTAGAGGTCGATCGCTGTAGCAGAGCGCTGAGCCTTCACAAGGAGATTGTTATCCCGGTGATGCTCTGCGAACCAAGGTGACACGTTGTAGGTAGCTAGGATGCCCGGGTCGCTCGCCGTCGCCGAAACGTCGAGCAGGTAATGCGTCCCCGCCACATCACGCGCGATCAACGCGCATGGGCGGCTAAAGCCAGTTACAGAAAAGAAGCTTTGAATGCCGGTGATCGGCCATGACGCAACAACCCGCGGAGTCCGCGAACTTTCCAATGTTAAGACATCGACTCGATCGGGATAGGCGATGACGAGCACGCCGCAAATCGACGCGAGCGTTACGGCATCAACGGCCGGAGCCTCACCCAGGCGGGTGAAGCTGCTGTTATACGCCACTAGTGTGTCTTCGACTAAGAAGTAGAAAAAGCCGGAGGAGGCTGTAACGGCACGAATCGGCCTATCATTAGGGAAATGACAAACGACCGGCCCTGTTGGGCTTTTCGGATTCCAGAAGGTCAAACCACACTCTCCCCACGCGTAGATAGTTTCGCCCCACATAAAGGCTCCACTCACTGAGTCCACCGGTCGGCGCTGCACCAAGTGAGGCCTCTGTGGATCTGAAGCATCGTAGAGGCAGAGCTGGCCTGACAAGACGCAAAGCAGTGTCCGCATACCGCTGAACGCGCCCAGCTGAAAATCAAGCAGGCTACCCGGTAACTCGATGCGGCCAAGTTGCCGCAATCCGGACTGACGAATGTTTACCTCCGTTGGAATCGCTGTCGCTTTGCCGCGGCCCCGTGCGCTCACACTGGTCGGACCGCTAGCTCGCAGGCCACCCCGCAGAATCAAGGAAGCGGCACCGGTAAGCCCGCTCACATTCACACGACCGTTACGATCTGACACCGACTGGTCAATCACCTCTCCGCCCGCTCCTTCCAGTTGAACCGGGCTTCCAGCAGTCAGCCCGGAGAGCGACACCATCACCAGACGATCTACCAACTCTGTCGGGTCGGGATCAATCAGCCACTCGACGTGGATCCCCTGGTTGATAGGGACAATAAATTTCCCACAGATGGCAAGCGTCATGTCTTCCGCGCTTTTGATGAGCTCTCCGAGCTCTCTGCCGGAGGGCATTTGAACTGGATCAAACGTAATGATGCGGGCTCCGCCAGTCGTTTCTAGCAACACAATGCAGCGATAAGGATCGTCAAAGTAGCCTGAGCGGGCCTTATTAAAGTCGAAGTCAAGAGTGACAACATACTCGTTGGGGCCGGTTTGCTCGGTACTGAGCGAAAAGACCGTGTTCTTGTGAGGTCCGTCATTGAGAATTTCAAGGTCATTGATCACCAAGGGGAGATCGCCTTTACTAGTCAGCCGGATGTCGGCGGCGGCAAGCAGGTAAGACATTGGATCTTTTCGGATGTCATCGGCGATCTTGTCGTTTGTAGGACCATCGCAAGTGAACACACGACGAAGACCGAGTTGGAATGGATTGACGTCAACTCGCAATTCCGCCGGTTTCTTAATCGAAACCGATTGAATTCCGCGCAGCAGTAGGTGACGGTTAAGACCGACGATCTGTTGAAGAGTTACTCCGGCCTGCTTCAATTGCTGCATAGAGTATTCAATCAACCAATGGCCGTCGGAGATCTTCTTCACATTCGCGACAGGCAAATTCCCGCCTTTGAACGAAGGAGACAGCTTGTCGAGAACAACGGCAAAGACAACGATCGGGATTGCGACCGCTACGAGGGGCGTGAGCGGTCCACTAAACACGATTCCGGCGAGCAAGGGAGCACCGAGCGCTGCGAAAAAAGCAAAGAAGGCAGCGCATGCAAACTTGTCCCAATCACTGATGCTCGTCCCTTGGAATGCTTCGACACTGAGCGTGTTTCCCGTAATGGTGGCCACGCCAGGATCTGTGAACCCTAAGAGCGACGCATTGAAGAAAAAAAGGTCTACCGAAGTATCTGCGCCGATATCTATTGGGTCGCAGCCTTTCGGCAAATCCAGATGAAACTTGATGTGGTAGTGGAGCGGCGAGGTCCAACCTACCTCGTTGAAGGTATTACCGTGCAAATATGCCTTTTTCCCTTTGAGGCTTGGATCGGATTTACCCAAGAAGTCAGGATCACTAACCGTATCAAGGATCGTTCTTACGATGAATTGCTCGAATACCCCTTTATAGATCGCCAGCCCAAAATCCTTCCCCTGCAGAAGGTCCTCCGTCATCTTCCCATTGAAAAACGGCTGCCAAAGGAACTTCAGAGCGATGTCGATGGCGATGCCGCTAGCTACGCCTGTTGCCAGCAAAATCGATACATTGGATAACGATTCGTCGGCCATTATGCCGCAGTTGGAAAACAGCGAAGGAAACGGAGGCGTCGAAGGCATCGACCCGAGCAGCGCCTCGGCGCGCCCCAGCCCCTTCGTGATACTCGGCAAAAACGGCTGAAGCGCCTGCCGGATTTCTGACGGGATCCCAAGCAGTTCATCAAAGTCAACATAGAGGTAGGGTTGGCCCATTCCGAACTCAGCGCCCTCCACCGGAAAAAGACCAAGGCTAATGCAAAAGGCAATCGTGACCGGAAGACTAATTCGTGTCTGCGGTGGGGCATCGGCGCCAGATTGAGTGAGATCCTGCTCCTTCACAAGAAAAACGGTCGCCTTTTGAAGCACGCGGAGCTGTTTGCCGTCGACCTTGTCGTAACTCCTCTTCCCTAGGTAGTCGTTAAGGATGTAGTAAGACGCCGACTTTTCGATGTCCAATGCAGCGCTTCCGAATTCGACACGGTCGACGTAATACGTGTCGTTGTTTGGACCCGGGAATCCAGAGAGGTACGGAAGCTTGAACTGCTCTTTGACTTTTTCGGTCGTCATCGCCAAAAACTTGTCGGCACTATACTGCAATTCTAAGGTTATAACCTCGCTTGGCATTGGTATCCTCCTCTCATCAGTAGTCGATTCATGTCGTCTCCTTCTTGGATTTGTAAGTCTGTTTGTCTTGGAATTAGGGAATTCACTGAGCTGTATTACCGACTGTTGAAGACTATTTTCGATGTCGGCTTCCTCGTTTCGAGCTGGGCGCTCACTTTCTGGAGGCCGGCCGTAAGCTTTTCAACCTGTTTCTCCAATTCCTGCACTTTGCAGTGCTCCTTGAGGAACTCGTTGAGCAACATCGCGTCCACGGCGTCGTAGCGCACCGTGTAAACCCTGCCGTCTGCGTCGCGCACGACCAAGTCTGGGTTCACCTTCGCCACGTCCTCGGCGACGAGACCGAATTGAGGAAGCCCATCCGGATCAAAGTCTTTCTTGTAACGGAAGGTGACTGGTTTAAGTGCGAGGATCGCTTCGCTGGCTTTGTCCATCGGCTTGATCGCCTCCTTGAACCGGGCTGAGGAGCCTTTCGTACCGAGGTGACCTGCGGAATCCACAACGACCGCTAAGCCGTGGGGGACCATTGACTGATAAATGCCGGCGACATATGCGTTGGTCTGAGTTCCCTGCGTGCCGATGCGAATGGTGTTGGCCTCGGCCGCAACACCCTGATTGCCGATGTCGATATTGTTATTGCCCGTGGTGAGGTTCTGACCGGCGTTAACACCTACGGCGATGTTGTTGCCCCCGGTCGTGTTGTTTGAAAGCGCATTAGAACCGGCGGCTGTGTTGTTGCCGCCGGTGGTGTCCGTTGCCAGAGAGGCATTGCCTATTGCCGTGTTAGCGGAACCACCGGTGTTGTTTACGAGTGAGTCATTTCCGACCGCTGTGTTGCTCCCGGCAGTGCTACTCGCCAGCGCCTGATAGCCAACGGCAGTGTTGCCACCGCCAGAAATATTATGATTAAGCGCATAAACCCCATTGGCTGTGTTGCGGATACCATCGACGTTGCTTTCCAGCGCACTAAAACCGGTGGCCGTGTTGCCATCAGCTGTGGTGTTGTTAATAAGCGCAAACACACCTGTCGCCGTGTTGTAGCCGCCGGTGGTGTTGCTATCGAGCGCAAACGAACCAGTAGCCGTATTGCCGTCGCCGGTAGTATTGCTCAAAAGCGCCACAAAACCAGTGGCCGTGTTGTTGGCACCAGTCGTGTTGAAGTGCAGTGCTTCCTGGCCGTCAGCCGTGTTGCGGGAGCCTGTGGTGTTGCTCGTGAGCGCAGACGAACCAATGGCCGTGTTAAGGTCGCCGGTGGTGTTGCTTGCCAGCGCACCAGCACCGATGGCCGTGTTGTCCTCGCCGGTGGTGTTGAACAAGAGAGTTGCAAAACCGATGGCCGTGTTGTTGTCGGCGGTTGTGTTGTGAAGAAGCGCACCATAACCGATGGCCGTGTTCTCGAAGCCGGTGGTGTTGTTTACGAGCGCAAAAGCACCGATGGCTGTGTTGTCCTGGCCGAAGGTGTCGTTCAAAAGCGCGTCATCTCCAAGGAACGTGTTGAAGTTCGGGATGTCGCAGCCGTCTCTACAAGCCGCTCGGACGGCCGGGCACAGCGCGAAGCAAGCAAACAGTAGCATGATCGTTGTGAATATGATGTTTCGATTTTTCATAATGTAATTTCCTTTCATTGGTTTTGGCCTTTTCTGATTTTCTCATCGTGAGAGCTGATTTCTGTCCCCGAATGCAGGGATAGTTCTACGGTTTATTGGAAACGACTTGCGGCGCGGCGTTGCTCATCTCAATCTGCGCGCTCACCCTCTGCAGTCCCGCAGTGAGCGTTTCAATTTGCTTCTGCTGCTCTACGAACTTGGCTTTAAAGTCCTTCGCCAACTGTTCCACCTTGCGGTGCTCTTTGAGAAATTCGTTCAGCAACATCGCGTTCACGGCATCGTAGCGCACGGTATAGATCTCGCCGTTCTTATCCCGCACCACGAGGTCGGGGTTCACCTCGGCCACTTCCTCGGCGATCAAGCCAAATTGCGGTACTCCCTCGGCGCCGGTCTTGTAGTGGAAGGTCACCGGTTTAAGTGCCAGGATCGCTTCGCTGGCGCTGTCCATCGGTTTGATCTCCCTTTTGAACCGCCGCGAAGAGCTGATCGTGCCGAGCTGGCCGGAGGAGTCGACCAGGACCGGGCTCCCCGCCCCGCCCGTTGTCACTCCAAAGATGCCAGCGATAAAAGCTTGCGTGTGACTACCATTTCCTATTCGAATTTTGTTCGAATCGGTGGCGATACCTCCGTTGCCGATGTCAATATTGTTATTGCCTGTAATATTCTGGCCGGCGAAAACGCCTAACGCGATGTTGAAGTCGCCTGTCGTAGCGTTCACGAGCGTGCTATTACCGATGGCCGTGTTGCTAGTGCCGGTGGCGTGGTTTGCAAGCGCTGAGTCCCCTACCGCGACGTTGCCGTCTCCGCCTGCGTGGAGAGCAAGCGCACCTCTACCGAAGGCATTGTTGAAGTTGCCGGCGCCGTTGCTTGCGAGCGCACCAGAACCCATCGCGGTATTAAAGGCGCCCGTGCTGTCGATGAGTGCATGCCAGCCTACGGCGGTGTTGTCGCTGCCACCGATATTGCCTTGGAGCGCAGCTTGACCGTTGGCCGTGTTGCTGCTGCCGGTTTGGTTAAAAAGGAGCGCGTTTTGACCAGTGGCCGTGTTTTCATTTCCGCTGACGTTCTCCTCCAGCGCACTCCGACCGAAGGCACTGTTGGAAAAGCCACCGACGTTTTTAAAAAGCGCGATCGCTCCTGTGGCAGTGTTGAAAGCGCCGCTGGTGTTGTAAAAGAGCGCCGCAGCGCCAGTGGCCGTATTTTGATCTGCGGTGTTGCTAAAGAGCGTCGCGGCACCAAACGCAGTGTTGAAGCTCCCTGTCTGGTCGCTAAAGAGCGAAAACCATCCAGATCCGGTATTGAATCCGCCGGTGGTGCGATTGGCCAGGACGCGAAAGCCGTCAGCATTGTTGCCCCCTGGCAGGACGCCGTCCACGTCTGTCGCTCGTGCTCCGCACAACAGCCCAAAGCAGCCAAGCAGGAGCACGATTGTTGTGAGTATAACGTTTCGATTTTTCATAAATTATTTTTCCTTTCATCAAGGTTCTAACGAAGTGCCGGAACCAAGTTCCGAAATAATTTTCGGAACGTTTTCACGGCGGCTGAAGCGGCCTCCACGAACGCTTCAGGGCTCAGCCGCCTTGTCGTGCATGCGGGACGATTTTTAGGAGTGCGCGGACATGTCCGCGCACTCCTAAAGGCGGATAGCGTCGCGGCTACAACGGGCGCCCTATTCGCAAAAGCCGGGAGCTCGCGTCCGCAGCACGTTGCCAAGCCGTTGAACCGCCGGAAGAAGCAGTCGATTACCTTCCTCGAGGTCCATCAGCAATCTTCGCTGGACGGCCGGCAAATTCCTGGAATTCAGCAGCGCCTGAACACGGGAATCTAGTTCGGCAAGCCGTGTATCGGCAGTGCAGAAAGGCTGCAAAGCATCAATATTGACTTCGGCGTCTCCGTCTAAACCTAATAAGAAGTCTTGCACTGCCGTCTGAGATTCATCAGTGAAAGCTTGAAAATCCAGACCGAGTTGCTGCAGTTGCGGTTGGTCCTGCATGGCTATCGCCGCCCCGCGTACCTTCTGGATGGCGGGCAGAAGCAATCCGATCAGGATCGCAATGATTGCGATCACAACGGCTAGTTCTACCAGAGTAAAACCTGCGTGTTTTCGAAGCCTGACGGTTGGGCTCATTGTGCGGATAATGTTTCGATTTTTCATAAACTATTTTTCCTTTCATCAAGGTTCTAACGAAATGGCGGAGCCAAGTTCCTGATTAACTTTCGGAAAGTTGAGCGTGGTCCCTCCAACGCACGACGGCTCGCAGAGCCGTGGCTACAGGGCTGAGTCCCTGCGGGGTTTTACGCTTGTAAAGGAACAGAAAAACAGGCAGTCTTTTTTTGATGAACTCGCAAGCGGCGGCGAGGGATTTTGCCGAACCGCGCGGATTCGCTACAACGCGGTGGAGCTTGATCCTATCGGCGGCAGACTCGGATACAAACGAGCAAAACGCGCGTGAAGCGCTCGGAGAACTTTGCCGGACCTACTGGCGGCCGGTCTTCCTGTTTGTAAGTCGCCAGGGTTACCCGTTGGAGGAGGCGCAGGATCTTACCCAGGATTTTTTCGCCATGATTCTGGAGAGCGACTGGCTCCGTCACGCCGATAAACATCGCGGCCGGTTCCGCTCGTTTCTGCTTAAGTCCCTTCAGAATTTTCTCAGTCACACGAAGGAGAAAACTCACGCGGTCAAGCGCGGCGGCAGAATCGAATTCGTTTCCTGGGACGAATGGATGGCTGAAGCGCCATCGCAGTTGTCCGTCCCGGCTGAGACCCTCCAGTATATTCCGCCGGAGCAACTTTTCGATCTGCGTTGGGCGGCAACAGTTGTCGAACACGCTCTGCAGCGTCTTCGCGAGGAATGTGAAGCCAAACACCGACTCCGATTGTTCGAAACGTTGAGCGTACACCTGACGTCGGAGCGCAGCGATCTATCCTACGCCANTCTCGCACACACTTTGGAAATCGCAGAGACGATGGTAAAAANGCAACTGCACAATTTGCGGAAACGTTACCGGTGGTTCTTGCGNGATGAAGTGGCGCACACGGTGGAGAACATGGCGGACATTGACGACGAGATTCGCCATCTCTGCGCCGCACTGGCAGAGACTAATTGATGAAAGATGCGGCAGTTCCCGCCACCGTAGCCACGGCGCTGTGTCGCCGTGCTGCCATGGGCAATGACGCCCGAACGCCTCGACACAGCGACGCGGCTACAACATTGATTAGCTGATGAAAGATGCGGCGAATCTCTGCGACTCAGTCGCGGGTATCGCACCAGGCACCGGAAAATGTGAGAAGTGTGGCGCGACCACACGTCTTGATAACGGATGCTGCGTCCGCTGTCTCCTAAAAGAAAACTTCGAAGCAGAGCTCGAGGCGTCCGCGGAGGTTTTTGAAGGCGTGCTAGCCGAGGCCGATGTGCGTGACAAGGAATGGCGGCTGGGCAATTACGAAATTCTCGAGGAAATCGGACGCGGCGGCATGGGTGTGATCTACCGTGCGCGACAGCGCCATTCGGGACGCATCGTCGCATTGAAACGCGTGCTCACTTACCACGCGGATTCGCATGAGACACTCGCGCGATTCCGTCGTGAAGCGGAAGCAGCCGCCAGTCTCGATAACCCGAACATTCTTCCCATCTATGAGGTCAGCGAAACGCAGGACGGGCTTCCGTTTTTCAGCATGAAATTCGCTGCTGGAGGAAACTTACGTACTGCCGCAGCTGGCCTTCGCAGCGAGCCGCGCAAATGCGTGCGTCTGATAGCAAAGGTTGCGCGTGCCATCGCGTATGCACACGCGAAGGGAATTCTTCACCGCGATCTTCAGCCGGGAAATATTCTGCTGGACGCGCGTGGCGAATCGCTGGTGAGCGATTTCGGACTGGCAAAATGGCTCGATGAAGAGAGCGACCTCACCCGAACATTAACCACGTTCGGCACGCCCGGTTACATTGCGCCCGAGCAAGCTGAGGGCGCGCAGTTGAGTCCCGCGGCGGATATTTATGGTCTCGGCGCGATCCTGTTTTATCTACTTGCCGGACGACCGCCTTTCGTCGGCGCGAATGCGCTCGCCGTAATCCAGCAGGCAGGCGCAACGCCCGCGCCGAAACTGCGCTCATTGGTTCCATCGGCCGATCGCGATCTGGAAACAATTGTGGCGCGTTGTCTCGAACGCGATCCGAAAGCGCGATACCAGAGTGCCACCGCGCTCGCTGAAGATCTTGAGTGCTGGCTGGAGGGACGACCGATTGTCGCGCGGCCGGTGCGAGCGCCAGCGCGAGTTTGGCGCTGGTCGCGACGCAATCCAATTTTAGCAGGCGCGGTCACTGCGTGTCTTTTGCTCGCGGTCGCCGTTGTTTGGCTGCTCAGGGAGAAGCTCTTTACACCTGGAGCCGCGGCACCAGAAAAAAGCATAGCCGTGCTTCCATTTAATTACCTCGGCGAGGACGTGGCGAACGCTTATTTCGCTGACGGAATTCAGGACGAAATTCTGACCGATCTCGCGAAAATCGCCGATCTGAAAGTGATCAGCCGCACTTCGGTGATGCATTACAAAAGCGGGATTGCGCGCAATCTGCGCGAGATTAGCCGGCAACTCGGTGTGGCACACGTGCTGGAAGGAAGCGTTCAACGCGTTGGCGATCGTGTGCGCGTCAACGCGCAGTTGCTCGATGCGCGCACCGACCGGCATCTGTGGGCGGAGACTTACGACCGCGATCTCTCCGATGTATTCGCAATTCAGAGTGAGATCGCGAAGACGATTGCCGGGCACTTGCAGGCGAAACTTTCGCCAGGCGAGCAGCAGGCGATCGAACGTCCTCCGACCAGGGACCTCACCGCGTTCGATCTTTACACCCGTGCCAAAAATCTCATTCTCAGGACGACTCTCGGCAGTACTTCCAGAACGGATTTACTGCAAGCTGTCGATCTGTTGAACGAGGCTGTCTCGCGAGACCCATCATATTTCCAGGCCTTTTGCGAGCTCGCATACGATCATGACGGCCTTTACTTCGCCGGGTACGATCATACTCCCGCGCGGCTGGCCTTAGCGGAGAACGCGATCAATGCCGCATCTCGCCTCCGCCCGGATGCTGGTGAAGCCCACCTCGCGCGGGCACTGAATCTTTACTGGGGATACCTCGATTATGACGGCGCGATGGCAGAACTGGAAGTTGCCGGCCAGACCTTGCTCAATGATCCCCGCGTATTTGCGTGGAAAGGTTTTATCGAGAGGCGTCAGGGGCGCTGGGAAGAGTCCACACGAAATCTCCAGCGCGCGATCGAACTTGATCCCCGCAACGTTGAGACGCTGCAGCAAACTGCGCTCAGTTACGAATATCTTCGGCGCTTTGGTGAACAAAAGTCGATGTTGGATCGCGTGTTGGCCATCGTACCGAACGATGCTGTTACCGAAGCAGCCCGCGCTCTTGTCGAATTGAATCGCCAGGGTGATANCAAACCCTTGCATCAGGTGGTCGATTCCATTNGNGCCACAAATCCTGNNGCGACACAGAGCATCGCCGATACCTGGTTGATTTGCGCGTTGGCTGAGCGCGATCCTGCTGTCGCGAAAGATGCTTTGACCGCATTCAACGGAAACCCGCCGCATCTAACAAGCGACAACGTTCCTTTGACTCGCCTGCTGCTGGAGGGCGTGATCGCTCGTATGACGAAAGATGACGTCAGAGCGCGGTCTGCGTTCGTTGCTGCCCGCGCGGAGCAGGAGAAAACCGTCCAGGCTGAACCAAATTATGGACCGGCGGTGTGCGTGCTCGGTTTAATCGACGCTGGCCTGGGCCGCAAAGAAGCAGCGCTGCGCGAAGGCCGCCGCGCAGTCGAGCTTCTTCCCGTGGAAAAAGATGCAATCAATGGCCCCGCGATGATCAAGTATCTGGCAATGATCGGAGCATGGGTTGGCGACAAAGACTTCGCGTGCGAGCAGCTTGCCAGGGCCGTTCGTTTGCCCAATTCTCCCAGCTATGGCCAATTAAAACTGCTGCCGTTCTGGGACCCACTGCGCGGCGACTCGCGGTTCGAAAACATCGTTGCCTCGCTTGCGCCAAAACCGAACTAACCGTCCAATGTTTTCTAGGATTGCTTCTTGGCCTTTACCATGGCCATGAGGCGGTCCTTGATTGCGTCGGAAGACTTTGCCGGACGCAGGCTCAACGCGAATGCTTCGTGCAACGCATAACATTTGGTGATGAAGTCTTCGGCTTTTTTGCCGAATTTCTTCCGCGCCTCCTCGAACTCCTCGAGTTCTTCCGCCTCCAGCGCGCCGATCACGTAAAGTCGGGACTGATTTTGAAACTGCTCAAAGTTCATCTTTCAGGTCCTTGAGGCCGTCATATATTTTTTTCAGTCCCAATTCAAGCCGCGTCTTTACCGTGCCCAATGGTGTATTCGTTTTCGCTGCGATTTCGCGCTGGCTCATGCCCCGGAAAAATGCGAGTTCGATTGCCTGTTGCTGAGCCGGTGGCAGGCTGCTGATCACCTTGCGAATCAGCACGCGCGTGTCGCCCAACACAATTTCTTCTTCGGTGGCGTTGTGCACCCACGCGTCGGGCTGCTGTTCCGTTTCATTTTGCAGGCGTTCCTCTGCGCGCGCATAAGCCTGCTTTTTGCGCAAACCATCGATGGCCCGTCGCCGGGCGA
>Ga0065712_10000360_pt1 | contig 15081 bp, 18 predicted proteins | sample MisRhiReplicate1_FD_59099 | JGI IMG/M metagenome (GOLD analysis project Ga0065712, IMG submission 59099) | Miscanthus rhizosphere microbial communities from Kellogg Biological Station, MSU, sample Rhizosphere Soil Replicate 1: eDNA_1 v3... | ecosystem: Host-associated > Plants > Roots >...
CCCGTATGATAGCTCCAATAGCAATAGCAATGAAACTATAGTAACTTTCAAGGCTTCCTCATCTATGAGTGAATTCGGATCATTGAAAAATATAACTACTGAATTTTTCCCACAGAGCGTAAATATATCGAAGTCCCCAGAAAAGGTCCCGGTTCAGCTAAAACTAACACTTGAAAAAGATAAGAGAATCGTTCCAGGCAATTATACTCTGGGTATTGGTGCTTCAGACGGTCTTGTAACAAGGTCGGTTTTTCTAAACTTGCTGATAAAATAGGTCGTCGTTCAATAATTTACACTCATGTGAGCATAACGCGCTCCAACAACTTTTCCGATATTACGCTTTACGCTCATTTTTGAGGCTTTTGTATTATGGAAATCCAAAACTAAACCAGAGAACTGGAACAAAACATAAATGAATAATTAGATCGAGCGCCAAGTGGTACTGAATCCGAAGGAAATAATGATAATTTCAAATCAAAAAATGAAAAAAGCAATCATTGCTGCTTTGGCTGATGAGGATATGATGAAGATAATGAACTCGGTCGCGGACGAACCAAAATCTATAAGGACTATCATGACCGAACAAAATATTGCATATACTACTACATATAGAAAGACCAAGTTGCTGCTAGATCAGTCACTCCTCGTAGTTGATAGGTTTGAAATTACACCAGATGGCAAGAAATCCAGCCTGGTCCGGTCTACGCTTCGTTCAATTGCCATCAAGTATGAAAAGGATGGCACCGTTTTCGTGGAAGCAGAAGAAAATGTTAATGCTTTAAAAAAGGTAATGAAAAATTTCTTGTCAATTGAGTAGAATATTAGGTGCGGTCTGCCGGCGTATCTTTTAGAGCTTTGATATTTTTTTCGGAATAATATAATCGCATCCACATGACAATGGTCAGAAAAATTGTTGCACCGACATGTACTTGTGAGCCTAACCCATCTGGTAGGCTCAAAAGTGTACTGATCTGTTTAATTTCAAATAATTCTCCTATTATATACAGGCTTATGAAGAGTGATATTTGAAATTGAAAAGTTTTGATACTTCGGGACTTGATTGATGACCAACCAACGAAAATTAAGGATATAGAAAAAAGGAGTGACGTAATTATAGACATATATGAAATGATCCCAGCTTCAAAATCAAGAATCAAATTATAAACTGGCCTCCTTTTTTTCGTCCCCCATTTTGATCTTTTTTGTCGAGAGGAAATAGTAAACTGATAATATTGTTATTACCACTGCGGATAATGGTTCAAGAATTCCCTTTGAGAGTATCTTTAAATCAAGAATGGCAACTGTATGATAAATGAATTGAATTAGCATAAAGCTAGCTAATATTACCATCAACTTTACAAGAAGGCTGCTTCCTATCTTTTGATTTCTTGACTTGAATATAAAATAAATTGGTACTACAAAGCCTATAAAATAAAATATGGCATCAATTAAATTATATTGAATTTGTATCAACTGTTTAGGCTGCCCGACTCCTCCTCTCTCGAGTTTGTGTAGGATATGCTTAGGAACTTAAAAATGGATCGACGATATCCACCTCTGAAATCCAGAATTTAGATTTGTCTGGCCATTTATATTAAAAAGTAAAATAAGTAGACTGCACGAAAATGAATAACAAAAAAAATAAATCAAAACAAACATGGCTGATAGCACTGGCCATTATGGCTGCAATATCAGCAACAAATGTAATAACAGGAACTAACGGCCAACTTCTACAAAAAACATTCGCAGAAAATTACCTNTTTGGGNCAAATGNAAATGCAACTAGTACATCTTCTTCGGCGCCAATGAATGCTACTGTGTTCAAGACGGTCANCCCAAACCAATCAACAAACAAGGAATTTTGGATAAATACTGTACACCTTGATGGGAACACAAATATACATCCGGGCGTGAAATGTGATACCTGTCCTCAAAACACTCCTCTGCATCCAGCTGAACAGCCTCCTTCTAATTCAACCATTCCTGCTGGTGGAGGTTTCAGAATTGTAGAGCCCAATAAGGTAGGAGCATGGGACTTCAGATCGTTCACCTTCTCCCCAGACCAAATCGTCGTCAACCAAGGCGATAAAGTCACTCTACACTTTATAGGAGTACAAGGGGCGCATCATGTCATAAACGTTGAGGGAATCGATACCTTTGAACTTATGAGAGGACAAATCCACACTGTATCATTTGTAGCAGACAAACCTGGAACCATAACTTACATCTGTCACGTACACTTACCGAACATGGTTGGCCAGATATTGGTTCTACCTAAAGCTGGCGCTTAAGGCANATAGTTAGATGAAAAGAAGTGTTAAATGGCGGTCTACGCTTTCCCTTTCTTTTTTGGTTTACTATTATCCTNGTTGTAAGTCTGTNTCCCTATTCTTAAACCTATTCTTAAATCTACATCGAAAAAACCTAACTTACCAGTTTGAGGTATCGGAATTTGAAACCTTTTAGCCTGATTTACGAGGAATCCATATTTTGTTCCATCATAATTTGATCCTGCGAAGTGTTTACTATTATCTTTAATAAACGAACCTTCGGTCTGATATAATTTTACCGCGGAGAGATTAGCTTGCCCTATAATTGCACCTGTGGTGAGTATATTAGGGTCGATATTAAGTCTCGTACACGCTTCATTGTTCACATTTTTGGAAGCATGAACAAGAAATAAGCCTCTAAACTTGGTGTTCCATTTTCGTATTTCAATAGTCTTCCTTCCGGAAACTAAAAGTTCTGCATAAGGTTGTTTGAGTGACAGAGCTTTCAATATGGTAATAAACTTGATGGTTTAATTTAACTACTATTGATTAATAGGGCTTCTGCCTGACGCATAGATTAGCTCGTTATATGTTTGACTATCCCATAAATTGGCTGGTTCATGAAGTGACGTTGGGTACCGTTATCGGCAAGTGTAATCGTGATTGTTTTTCCATTAGAAATTGTGATTCTTGTATGTACATCATTCCATGCATTCTTACCATTTGTTCCTACGTTTAAGATACCCGGTATTACAGTACTACCATCTGCACTCAGCTGAATAGGGGTATTAGAAGAAGCTCGGAGATTACTTAATTGGTGGGTATGATTATTTGCCCCATTAACTGGACCTGTATAGAACACTGAACTGAAATTGGTTATTGTGCCGTTTTCTGTACTCAATTGCCAATCTCCTGACAAGATAAATTTCTGTACAGTACTCATGTTAACTGTATTAGCGGATGGCGGCAGACCAAAAATTAACGAGCTTATGACTCCATCTGCATTAAACGTGTTCTTCGCACCAAATACTACTTGATTACATAGACAAAGTGATACAAAACCTAGAGTAAGTAAGAGTGACAAAATGTAGCTACTAACAGATTTCCTTATATTCATACCGCTCTCATGCGTTTATTACATGATACTATGCTTTTAAGCCTTCCCGAAAAATTAGTGAACGGAACCGAAATGAAATAAAGTAGGTTTGCGGCCTAGGATTATCCAGTCATGATGTCTGAGCCTTGCTTTGAATAAATTAGAAATGGTTCCTTAACTGTCACCTCAATCTCAACAACCGCCTCCACCACCACATCCTCCACCACCACATCCTCCAGCTCCGCCTCCGCTGATACCACCACAAACAATTCCAACACCCCCCCCAACGACCTACACGAGGCTTTCTCTCAGATTTAGAGGAAGATTCTATTATACTTAGTCCAGTTCCAATATATAGTAAAACTAGCATATGAGCAAAAATGCCTAGTTTACAAATGAAAGCAAAAATTATCGAAAGTGCCAAAATAATGACACCAATTATGATGGTCCCATGTAGTATTTCGTCCTTCATCATTTTCGCTTTAGTTTTTTTATATATTAGACATGATGCAATAACTAATATCAACCCAGATAGTAACGCTTCTATTTGTGCGAAGAAAATATTTGTAAAGTATTGCCAAATTAGGATTGTTGTAATAAGTATGGCTATTGATATCATGAAGCATCTCATTATAGTTTTGAATTTATTTTCATTTTCAATACTTTCGTCTGGGGTCTTGAGCTTCCATATTTCCGGTAAATGCCCAAAGTACTTTTCATATTCTTCATAAAAAAATTCAGTACTTTTCTTTTTCTTATATGGGAAAAGGGGGTCAATTCCGTATTGTGTTTTGACATTGGGTTCGTGATGGATATATTCCCCAACCATAGTGTCGCAGAATTTTCTGTACTCATTGGTGAACAAAATGAATGTATGCCAAACTTCGTCTACTAATTCGCCCACCATTTCTACCTTCGTGCCTTTTTCATGGTTAATGACTAAAATGGCTATGAATTTTTTGAATTCACCAACAATCTCCTTGATTTTGTCATCCGTCATCTCTTCAAATGGTTTCTTTTGCTTCAGACGCTCTATTACTCCGGCCGGAATCTGGTATTTTTCTAGTTTAGAAAGTGATTCGACGGTCCTGATAGGAAGGCTAGAAATAATTTCCTCAGAGATGTTTAAAGGTTTAGGTGAACCCCTGCAACAAACGCTTTGTGTCCTTGTGATGACTCCCTTTTCGTAAGGGTCTATCACATATAATACATGAAGAAATAATATTTAAGGTTCTCGATATTAGAAACATATTACGAACATATAGTTTGTAAGTCAAATTTGACTTGATTTTGATTTTGGAATTTCCGTCTGTTAATTATTTAGATAAGGGTTATTCCTTAAATACCAATCATAATTCAGAATATGCTGTGATTTCAATAGGACGTAAATTATTTGAAGAGGTTGATAGACCAATAGAAAGTAAAATCATTTCTGAAGATGCAATCACGAAAACAGTAGAAAGAGAAAGTAGCTGGACAGGAGAAATAAATGGCACTAATCCATTTCCAAGTGGAAAGGCCTCAGGTAGTGGCACTTCAGTGATATATATTAATGGCATTTCAATGTCAAATTGGCAAGGTACGTTCACTGCCTATACTGGAGAACAAATTGCATTTAAGGGAAGAGATGTAAACAAGAATGGTAAATTCGTAGTATTAAGAACATATTTTACGGATTCGTCGAAGATTTCGTGGTACAATGGCCTAGTGTGTTTGCTGGACGGACATTTCGATCCTCAAGATAAATCCTTTAAATGTGAAGGTTATGAATTGATGTGACATTCTATCTCAACTTTATCTAAATATCTGGGGACAGAAAATTTGTGATCTCGTTATATTCCTTTAATGTCGTGTGATTCGGAAAAAAGTGGCTGTTCGGAACTCTGTGCCCCTTGTGTTAACTGCTCATCAGAATTTAGTATATTTCCAGTAATGTTAAACGATCCTATCATTTCCTCTGCGACCGGAAGAAAAACATCAAAAAGGTCTGGGGTTGCTCTGTATGTTACACCATACTCTACCCCTTCACTATCTATCCCACCAATTGTTAATTGAGTTATCATAGGTTTCGAATCAACTGTTGTGAGTCTAAAGGTATCAATCGCGCTGCAAACCTTTATAGTATTAATCATATATTTTTCACACTCAGTAGGCTGTATCAATCGATATTTCTGTTCACTTTGATCGTAGGCAAGGTAGGAATCCATTAGGTCAATGTTGTTAGAAAGTATCGATTCATCGGCAAATAATGTAAGGGTAACAAAAGATCCTCTTTCAGCATGGAAAAAATAGATATCTATTGGGGCAGGGGATTCTGTGGTTGGTTAAATTGGACTCCAGTTTGAAGGATACTTGATAGTAAATATGCCATTTTTATCTTTAAACATCTTCCACTTTGCATTTTCGACCGTGTATGCGGGTGTCAGTGGGAAGATAATAATTACAATTACTATTATCGTCAACAACGCGGACCATAGAATTTTTCTTTTCATCAATATTATTTGCAATTTATAAATAATAAGATCTTGTAATCTCTGCTGTCTACAAATAATATTTTGCTTTATTAATAAGCTCTTTTCTTTACTAAAATCAACGTGAGACCAGTACGAATGATCTTTCATTCATTGTTAATAAGAATAGGAAACTTCAACGAGGAATAGTGATATTGTTATCCAAGCATGCCAGAATCGAATTTTGAAAAATGGAACAAAAAACTCAAAGAGATTTGGACAAGTAATTATTGTCCAAATCTTGTTTTAGTTAACATTTCAGTCCGAGAAAATTTATATCACTTTCTTGAAGGGTGAAGGGTAGGAATGAGAAGAAAAATAAAGGTGCTTATTCTGATAGTAACTGCAGCAATTGTTATACCTAGTTTGATTTATACTGTTTCACCCTTGTTCATTAGCACTACAATAAATGAGCCTGCTCCAGACTCAGCATCGTTAGTATTTCAGAAATTTATGAAAATGAGTGAAGAGGGCAGAATTCAGGCTGCAAACAAGATGAGTAACCAAGAAAAACAAATGATTATGACTATTGCCGCAAAAGAAAATAATACTTCTAATGAGAACATATCTGTGGATGAAAATCAAGGAACAGCAAAGATCATGCTGGCTGGCACATTTGTAGGCGCCGGCGATGGATTCCATAATGCTGAAGGCACAGCAAAAGTAATTCCGCTTGCGAATGGTACAAATATCTTAAGACTAGAAAATCTAAAAGCTACTAACGGACCAGATCTTTATGTGTATCTTTCAACTGGAAAAACCACAACTGACTTCATAAGTGTAGGAAGACTTAAAGGAAATGTGGGAAACCAGAATTATCTAATACCTAGTGGTACTGACTTCACAAAATATAATACTGTCCTTATTTGGTGCAGAGCCTTTTCTGTCCTTTTCGGTAGTGCTCATCTTTCGTGACGACGGGGCGAAGTGTGATGCTGCCAGATTAAGAGTGATTATTGGAAAAGTATCAGCTGCATCTTCCTTAATTGAATTGAATAGTTTCTTCTTCAGTCACACTACGAAATGTTAATCAACATTACCGTCTTGGCTTTCCTATTACGTAAAGACTATTATTCTTGCTTTCATACTTAGTAAAAGATGTTTACTGATGAGAATTTTGAGAAGGCCATAGGTTTTGTAGACCCTAAAGTCAATAGCTGGATAAAGGGCCTCTATGGCGGTATGGACCAGTTGAATTTGTCTAGACCTCAGAAGGAGCTAATTCAGGCCCTAACATCTGAAACTGTATTATACAATACTCTTATGTCAAACGAAGAAATCATTGCAATCTTGTCTGATATAATACGAAATATTGCAACTCACCACTCATATGGAATGTTCCTAGACTGGGGTAAAAGGGCCGCCCTGTTCAGCAAATCTGACAAAGAAGGATGAATATTTGCCTGAAGAGTATCTGACCGATTAAAAAATTTAAGTCATTGATAACCATATATTATATCAGTTTGATTAGTGCCTTGACACAAATCTAAATTTAATTGAGGGATACTTGATGATATATGCTAAAGTATCCGAATACCTGAATTGAGTTTTATGAGACTTGTATGTCGCACTTGACAATCAGGAATTCAATTCGCTCTTGTTATTAGCAAGTTTCCCGACATGAAATAAAGTTCTGCGAATCAAGTAGCCTGGTAAGCCAATTAAGGCTATAGCTATCGATATTGCTAGCATATATTCGCCCGCAGTATTGTGGCTACTTACACTGTACGGAAGATATAATCTCTCATTTGCAAGAGCTAGACCTAATCCGGACAGTAGCATCATACCCACTGAAGAAATAATGAGGAATAAAACTAAAGATTGGCCCAACTGTCTCAGACTTAGCAAAAATAGAGCACCAACCATAACAAAAGAAAAGTGTTGAAGTAAGTGTATCTCTTGAGAATAACTTGACAGATCAAAAATTGATGGTATGTGCCAAAATGCAACCAATATTATTGCACAAATTATTAGAATTAATCCGTTACTAGCTATGATATACGCCGATCTGACAAATCTCATCCAAGAGATAAGTAAGGTCTGGATCCAAATGGAGTGCTTAGTCGTATATGATGCTGCCGATCTTTGTCTGGCAGTATTAAAAAGGCCTCTAAGAATGCCTTCAAATGCAAGTATGGAAATATAACCAATCGAAAAGAACATGGCGTGTTCTACAATCATGTGAGTACCTAAATCTGATTCAAGATTCTCAAGTAACTGACCATTTGCAATTACCATGATTATAATTAACATTGCTAAAAGTAGGAATAATGTCTTTGCGTCAAATAGAAAATGAGCAAGAGTCATGAGGAGGTTTCCCCTGTATGAATGATATTGTGCTCTTCAATTTCACGTTTTTGCTGTTCATTAACAAATTTGTCTTCTTCAAATGTATTTTGTTTTCTTCTCAAAGTTCTAAACAAGTTGTATACAAAAACTATCTGACCAAAACCCACAGTAAGAGCAAAAAATAATAGCCCTGGCATAGCCCACATAAATTGGTCTGGTATTACTGCCTCTCTTCTTATAACTCCAAAAAGGCCAAGGTACATGAACATGAATGCAAGACCAAAGCCTCCCACGATAGTTGTAACCAGATGGATTAAACCTAATGTTTTCCCCAGCTTTTTCTTGGTAAGGTCTGCAATAACTGAATAAACTAATCCAATCCCAAGAAGTACGCTCCCCATTAAAAGGACTAGATGAATATGACCTACGATGTTCAGTGTATTGTGCAGGTACACATCAGTTCCCCACCAGCCTGTTTCAGCTCCAGCAAAACCTCCGTAAACCCATCCTACTATTCCAGTCACAATAAATGCTGATGCAATATTCCATCGAATCCTAGATCGTAATATATACATCATTATAGTCATCACGGTCAATGCTGATGGAAAGATGATAGCCTGGCTTGCAACTGTTGCAATCATCTGCACTATAATAGGGTTGGGCATATCCATATACGAATGATGAGAAAAGACCAATACAGTAAATATGAAATAAAATGGCCATGATCTGTATGCCCACTTATCGTACGGGACAGTTTTTTTTGTAAACTTGGGTATGTAGTAATACGCCGCTCCTAAAAAGGAGAACAAAGTAAAATATACTATGGGATGACCAAAGAACCAAAATGCATCTTTTGCAAAAAGCCAGTTGGGATTAGATTGCGGATCAATTAAATAAGAATATCCAATTCCCAATTGAGTGAATAAACCTACGGTCCCACTTAAAAGCGCCACAGAATTTACAAATATTCCAACAACTACTACTGATACTGCTGGAACTAGTTTGCGATACCTTCTTGGGAACCACGAGCTGATGCCTAAAAGTGAGACCCACCTTGTAGCGACCGGTAGATTATGCATTGGCAACAGGTCAATTCTTCCTGAGTCGCTATAGTCGGCAGATGCTCTAAAAATTGATCCTCCTTCTGGTTCACTCTTTTGCACACCCGCTGCAATCCTTCCTCTTAGAACAGTAGCTATCACATTACAACAAAAAATTACAAGTCCTATCCCTATGCATGTATCTGCAACTAGGAACAAAGTGGCAGAAAACATTGTCCATCCTCCGTTTTGCGGATGGAATGCCAAAGGCATGAGATTGTACCATCCAGCTCCAAAAAGCATCAAGGCACAAACAATTAGGAGAATGCTGCCACCATTCAACAATGCATATGAGGCCACAGCCATAGACATACTATAAAGAGGTTTCTTTGCGAACTTGCTAAGTAAATAGTAACTTAACCCCACAGTCAACATGCAGGCAAAACCAAAAAACATCAACTGGCCATGCGCTGTAAGGGCTGCATAAAATAGGCCCATGTTCAATTCTGGATTTGTCATGAAGACAATTCTTGACTGAATGCTTCTCATAATAATTGCTAGCGTACCTGCAGCAATAAAAAAAACAACTGATGAGATGATGAACATTATTGTAAGGTCTGACAGATTCTTAGATATCTTATATAATGGAGATGGACCATGTTCGTGGTCATATTCATTTAGTACTTTAGTTTTACTTTCATCATCTTCCAATGTAACTATCTCATCTCCAAAACTTTAAACCACATGCACCGTAATGCTGGAGACCATGTAAGGGTGATTCCATCCGCAATATTCAAGGCATCTAATCGTATACACGCCTGGTTTATCAAACGTGTAATAGAAAACGTTATCATAACCAGGTACTACTTGCATTTGAAACAGAGGTACATCCATTTCATTTGCACTAGAAAGAACACCAAACCCATGATTTACGTCTTCAGATCTGGCAACGAATTTTGTGAGCTCGCCAGCTTTTATATAAAGTTGGTCTGTTGGATGTTCAGGTGAACTGACCTGTCTGGAGCCATCAGGGCTAGTATAACCTCCATCATTGACTATCCAATACCACTGGCCCGCTGTGACCTTTACCGTGTGAACGACCTGAGCGTCTCGCAGTGCATTGTCGAAGGCGACAGGAGGCATCCAAGGATAACCTAAAATCCAAAACGATATTAGTAAAGCTCCAACAAATATTGCCCAATATCTCTCTACATGGTATTTATTTAGCTCATACTTTACTTTATCAAAACCCTTTAGCGATGCGTGATTGTACTTTGTAGAAAGTAGAACATAAACAAAAAAAGCTGAAGCCACAAGTATTGCAGAAGTTACCAAAAGGATTAACCATGAATTACCATATCCAAGGTTTGCTGCTAACTCTACACCTGCCGTATCGATATCACGCTCCAATTGATTTTACTAGTTCCGGTGAAGAAAAACAGTTTACAAACCAAACCAACTCTCATCTGTAGCTTTAGTATAAAAGTCTTGTTCATCTTAGAGGTACCAACATATTTAGGAGGTATGTAAGAAGAGTTTATGTTTTTTGAAAAGATTTTTGAAATAAGCCGTTAACTAAGAAATTACCTTGGGTTAAATTGTAGCATCGGCCCGCCGGAACCGATCTTTTTTTGAAGCTTATTTTTCTTCTCGTGTCGCTAAAAGTGAGGCAAATAATATAAGTTAGGTAAGTCAATGCATTTTGTCATTTGCGAGGTACTAGGAATTTTAACCATCAGTTTGACCTTACATTTGTCATGCGAGCTCTGAAAAATTATTATGAACCCCACCGCTTCTAAGGCAATCTTTGGAATAGGAATTATACTTGCTGCTGCAGCGTTCATATCAATCTATGTTGCAAGTGTTGCCCAACAAAGTCAAAATTCTCAGGGAACTGCAACATCAACTTCAAATGCCGCTACACAAGGTCAATCAAAAGCGACGGCAGCAGCGTCGTTATCCTCTACGACGGCAACTCAGAGTTCTAATACCTCAAATAGAGCCATTAGCTCTATTAATATTGTCCAGGGTTCTGCGGCTCAACAAGTCAAGGTCTATTATCAACCTACTCCAGCACAGGTTACAAGTGGATCTAAGGTTACTTGGACCAACAATGACATTGCTCCGCATACAGCAACAGCATCTGATTTTTCATTTGATACTGGAATAATAGCAGTGGGTTCCTCCGGTTCTGCCGTAGTCAAAGGAAAAGGCAATCTTTCCTACAGGTGCACCATTCATCCGTGGATGACAAGTACGCTTCAGATTTCTGGCTCCGATCAGTCCAATAATTCGCAATCTCCTGCAAGTAATGTGACTAGTGTAGCTAATACTACTTCCCATCAGGTAAGTATTACTGCTCCCAGGGTAAATGATACCAATCTTAAAGTTACTGAGGTCATTTCGGGGCTGAAAATGCCCACCACTATGGCTTTCTTGGGACCTGATGATTTTCTGCTTTTGCTGAAGGGTGGAACCGTAGTTAGAGTGACAAATGGGACTATGGCAAGCACACCACTTCTCAATGTTTCTGTGGGCAGCGGCATAACACAAGGGATGTTGGGTATCGTGTTGTCAAACTATTCTCTGCCGGATAACGGTAGGTACGTGTTCTTGTATTACACTGAAGTTCTGAACAATCAGACTGGAAGTCAACTTCAAGGACAAGGAGAAGGAGAAGGAGAACAACAACAGAACAACCAGACTGGTATGAAAACATTAGAAAACAGAGTCTATCGATACGAATTTGTTAATGGGAGTCTCATAAACCCCAAATTACTTTTGCAGTTACCAGCGAAGGAAGGCTATATGGACAACGGCGGTTACTCGAAGATAGGACCAGATAATAATTTATACATGAGTGTAGGTGCAATAACCGCTAGCGCTGTTTCGGACGTCCAAACACTCACCCAAAATTTCATAAATGGAACACCAGTTGACGGAAGAGCCGGAATATTAAGGATAATGCAAAACGGGAATCCAGTTCTTGATAAAGAAGGCCATGGCCTCCTTGGAGATTCTCATCCCTTAAATCTGTACTATGGTTATGGTTTAAAAGATAGCTTCGGTATAGACTTTGATCCTATCAGTGGTAAGCTTTGGGATGCTGAACCAGGTCGCATAATAGATGACGAAATTAATCTGATTGAACCAGGATTCAATGGTGGATTCGAAGCTTTGCAAGGACCTAGTGTGTACGTTCCGGCAGCAGTTGCAGATCTAGTGAATTTCAATGGCTCTGGCAAATACTACGATCCTCAATTTGTCTGGAATCAGAAGGTTGTACCAGTTGGTTTGAAATTCCTAACCACTAGTAAACTAGGCGAAAAATATGAAAACGACTTGTTCGTAGGCAGTTTTCTTAACGGCAAAATATACCATTTCGACTTGAATGAGGCCAGAGACGGGTTAGTAGTACCAAGCTCGTTCATTTATAATCAAATGGCAACATGGAATTCGACGGGAGCAGAGGACATTACTTTTGGAGAAGGATTTGGAGGAATAAGTAGCCTTAACGTCGGCCCAGACGGTTATTTGTATGTGGTATCCTTTACGAACGGGAAAATCTATAAAATTATGCCATCTTAAATCTTATCATACGTTAGTAAGAATAAATATCCTTAAGTTCTTATGTATGGTAAGAGTTGCAGTGATATTTTTATAATTGCATTCATATCATTCTGTATGGGTGAACGATTATAATTTAAAATTACATGCCCAACATTCATTTCTTTCAGCATTTCAATATCATTTCCTACTTGCTCTATCGAACCAGAAAACGGTATACGGCTCTCCTTTTGAGAAAATTGTCTTACGTTGGGATAAATTATTAATATAATTTCGAAATCATTAGGATTTTTTTCTGCTTCAAGTACTTTCTGATTCAGTAAACTGAGTGTAATTTTAAGTTGGTCCAAATTGTTACGAACAACTCCTATCCATCCGTTTGCGTATTTGGCCATCCTTGAAAAAGTATTAGGATTCGATCCACCAAAGTAAATTGGGAGTGAAGGTTTTTGGATAGGCTTTGGTCCAATTTTTGATGGAGGAACGTTATAAAACTCTCCATAAAATTCTATGATTTCATCTGACCAAATTGATTTTAGTAATCGAATATACTCATCGGCTCTCTTTCCCAGTTTTTCCATAGGGATATTTGAAGCCAGGAATTCATCCTTAGACCATCCAATACCAAGTCCTGCGATTGCTCGCCCTCCAGATAATAAGTCGAGTGTAGCGAATCTCTTTGCCAGTATTACTGGATTATGAAAAAATATGTCAATCACAGATGTCCCGAGTTGTATCCTATCGGTTATAGCTGCAACAAAGGTAAGTAATTCGAGTGGTTCCAATACTTCTTGCCAGTCTGATGGAAAGTTTTCTCCTGGTTGTGGAGAAATGGGCCAAAGGAGTCTTTCTAAAACCCATAAAGAATCAAAGCCCTTCTCGTCTGCTTCTTTTGCAAGGCTCATAATATTTTCTAATTTTGCGTTTTTTCCAGTCTGAGGTAATCTAATACCCACTTTCATAATTTAGGTCATTAGGGAAATAATTANTTGAAAGCTAATTGNCCATTTTGTGTTCAAGACGGATAGTTTGTATCTCAAGCTAATTTNAGAGATGATATTATGCTTTTAATTACTGGTAGGTATTGGTCGAATTTGTACGGGACCGCAACATAGCTGATTAGATANGGNTTACCGTTATGAGTAACAANAAATATTTCTCCTTTATTCCCATTCTGATTGGTATATAATATTTTATACCCTGGCTCGCCGGCCAACATAGTCTTATTGGCTTCGCCAAATGTCACGTTCCTGCTTTGAAGCTGCGTTTTGGCATAGTCCAAATAGTTCTCCAAAGAAATATTCTTATCGTTTACAGTGGTGTCATGCCCTATAAGGAGATATACCTTCTGGAATGGTGGTGCTGTATTGGGTTGCGATTCATTACTAGGAATGAAATAGACAAATGAAAAGTCTTTACTTTCCGTATAAGACCAGGTGTTGGGGTAGTCAACTTGAATTCCGATAGAATCACTCTTGTAGTTGTTGTTATTACCAGATCCGAACGCGGAAGATGAAAGTATTAATGCTAATGAAATAACGACAGGAAATATATACTTCATTTTTTGTTCTTTGTTATTATGTCCCTATATTTTTAAAAATGTTGTGTTGCCAATCATCCTGTCTTGCAAAAACTACGTTTGACAAAAATTAGGTAGCTGAGAGGGAATACGAAAGTCTGCCATCTCAAAGTGGTTGTGTAAAAGGGGGGCGGTGCGTACAAATATAGCAAAATAGCTGTTTTGAGAATACTCTTTTAAACCAATTAACTCTAATTAAGCATCTAAAAAATGAACAAGAATCCAGAAAAATTTTCCTCATTGAACAGATTAGTAGTCGTATTGCTAATTTCTTCACCAATCTTTTTACTCTCAAATTCCTTTCAGCAAGAGGCAAAGGTGGATTTTGGTACTATTAGCGTACCTACAACTGAAGGAGGTACGGTCAATAACAACTCCTCTACTGTTCAGGGTCTAGTTACCAAAGGGAATGAGCTTGTCAAAAATATAAAGTATCAAGAGGCGATTTCGTATTACGATATGGCTTTAGCTATAGACCCCAATAATACCAATGCATTAATTGATAAGGCTGAAACTTTTTCGAAGTTAAATAGATATGACGAGGCCATCAAATCTTATGATAAGGTGTTGACTATTCAGCCTACAAATATAAGTATTCTATATAGTAAAGCAGATATTCTTCCTTATTTAGGTAGATATAATGAGGCCATCGCTATCTACGATAAGATCTTCTCTCTAAATCCTCATTCATCCAATGCCCTAGGTAGAAAAGGCCTTGCCCTTTACGATA
>Ga0065712_10000324_pt1 | contig 15070 bp, 11 predicted proteins | sample MisRhiReplicate1_FD_59099 | JGI IMG/M metagenome (GOLD analysis project Ga0065712, IMG submission 59099) | Miscanthus rhizosphere microbial communities from Kellogg Biological Station, MSU, sample Rhizosphere Soil Replicate 1: eDNA_1 v3... | ecosystem: Host-associated > Plants > Roots >...
GCTGGGCGCGGCAGGTGCGCAGCCGGCTCGCGAAGCGCTCGCCGCGCTCCCCGCCGCGCTATTTCCCCTCCATGACGGCGACAGCGTGAGCCGACACGATGGCGGGCGAGTCGCGCTGCGATTTCCGCTCGCCCGCGACGAGGAGATCTACGGGCTCGGCGTGGACTTCACGTCGATGCGGCGAACCGGCCTCACGTATCAGCTGCACGTCGATCACTGGGGCGGACGGGCCGGCCGCACGCACGCGCCCGTGCCGTTCTACGTCTCGACAAAAGGCTACGGCGTCTTCATCGACACCTCGCGCTACATCACCGTCAGCATCGGCCTCGGCGTCCGCCTGGCGTCGGCCGACAAGCCGCCGGTCGTCGATCGCACCACGCAATCGAAGTCGTGGGCCGCGCTCCCGCGCGCGGACTCGGTAGAGGCGCTCGTTCCCGCGCAGGGCGTGGATGTTTACGTGTTCGCCGGCCCGACGATGATGGACGCGGTGCGGCGCTACAACCTTTTCTGCGGCGGCGGCGCGTTGCCCCCGAAGTGGGGCCTCGGCTTCATGACGCGCACGCCGACGGCCTACACGGCCGCGCAGGTGCTCGGCGAGATCGCGGCGTTCAGGTCGCGCGGGATCCCGCTCGACATGATCGGGCTGGAGCCGGGCTGGCACGATCACGCGTATCCGACGTCGTTCCAATGGGACCCCACTCGGTTTCCGGATCCGAACGGCTTCCTCTCGCGCCTCTCGGCGCTGCACGTCCGAGCCAACCTCTGGTTCAACCCGTACGTCTCACCGACGGCATCGCTCTATCGCGCGCTGCTGCCGTTTGCCGGATCGCATCTCGTCTGGAACGGCATCGTGCCGGACTACTCGATGGCCGAAGCGCGCGCCATCTTTCAGCGTCACCTGCGCGATCGCGTGCTCGGCGAGGCGCCCGGCGCGCTCGGCGGCTTCAAGATCGACGAGGTCGATGGCATCGACGCCTGGCTGTGGCCCGACCTGGCGGAGTTTCCCTCGGGTCACGACGGCGAGCAGATGCGCCAGACCTACGGGCTGTTCCTGCAGCGTCTCGTCCTCGACATGTACCGCGGCCTCAACCAGCGGACGCTGGGGCAGGTGCGCGGCACGAACGGAGGAGCATCATCGTTCCCGTTCGTCATCTACAACGACAACTACGATTTCGACGAGTACATCACCGCCGTCGGCAACACGGGGTTTGCCGGCGTGCTGTGGTCGCCAGAGGTGAGGGGCGGACAGGGCGAGGACATGCTCCGCCGCATCCAGGCCGTTTGCTTCTCGCCGCTCGCGCTCTTCAACGGGTGGGCCACCGATACCAAGCTCTGGACGCACGCGGAGGTCGCCGGCGACATCCGCGATGCGATCCAGCTGCGGATGCGGCTATTGCCGTACTGGTATACCGCGTTCGCGCAGTATCACTATCAGGGCACGCCGGTCGTGCGCCCGATGCCGCTCGTCGAAGGATTCACGCCGCCGGCCGGGATGGATCCGAACGCCATCACCGATGTCGCGGAAGTGAAGGACCAGTACCTGGTTGGCGACGTGCTGCTCGTCGCGCCGATCAGGCCAGGNGCAAAGTCGCGGCGCGTCGNCCTGCCGGCGGGCCGCTGGTACGATTTCTACACGGGNCGTTTCGCCGGCGAGCACGAAACGATTGAAGTCGCGCCACCGGTGTCCCGGATTCCGTTGTTCGTCAGGGACGGCGGGCTCATCCCGATGATCGGCGAGCGCCAGTTCGCCCCCGCCAGAGACGAAGTTCTGGCGCTCGACGTCCGGCACTATGGGACGAGCCCCGGCGAGGCGATGCTCTACGACGACGACGGGGAGACGTTCGACTACGAGCGAGGCAATCACACCTGGACACGGCTCAGCGTCCAGCGCGATGCCGCCGGCCAGTGGCAGGGCTCGGTGACGCCGGACTCCAACGGGCAGCGCTGGCGCTACTCTGACGTGCGTTGGACGGAGATGACCCGATAGGGAGGCTGTCGTGCAGAAGTCGATCGGCGACAACATGATTCCCAAGAGCTGGGGGCTCGAACGCGGCCTGGAGCTGGTCAAGAAAGCCGGCTTCGACGGCGTCGAGCTGTGGCTCGGGGGCAGCCCGTGGCTGCAGGTGGGAACCAGTGACGCCGACGTGATCGACCTCGCGCGCCGCGTGAAGGATGCGGGGCTCGTCGTGTCGAATGTATCGAACACCCTCGACTGGGACCACCCGATCTCGTCTCGCGACCCGGCAATCCGTCAATTGGCCTTCCAGCACGTCGAGCGGCAGATCGAGGTTGCGCACCTCGTCGGCACCGACGCCGTCCTCGTAGTAGCCGGGCTCGTCACCGATGAAGTCCCGTACAACGAGGTCTACGCACGCACGGTCGAAGGCGTGAAAACTCTCGCCGTGAAGGCCGGCGCGGCTGGCGTCCGCATCGGCTGCGAGAACTGCTGCGCCGAGCAGCGTTTCCTGATGTCACCGCGCGAGTTCGCGACGTTCCTCGACGATGTGGGGAGCCCCCACGTGGGGATTCACCTGGATGTGGGCAACATCCACGAGACCGGCTTTGCCGAGCAGTGGATCGAGATTCACGGTCCACGCATCACGCGAATCCACCTGAAGGACGTGCTGAAGCACCGCGGACGGTGCGGCAACGAGAGCGTCTACACGAACCTGTTCCTGGGCGACAACAACTGGCCGGCCATCCGCGCCGCGATGCAGAAGGTGCGATACGACGGCTGGCTCATCGCCGAGATGGAGTCGCGTTACCGCCACGCCGTGGACCAGCAGTTCTACGATACGGCGGCGGCGATCGACCGGCTCATCACCGGCAGGCTGTGACGTGGACCTGAATCGGCGGGAGTTCCTGGCGTTCACCGGGTCGGCGGTTGCCGTGCGGCTCGACACGCGCGTGGAATCACCGGAGCTGGTTGGTGCCGTCGCGGTGCTGCACCTCGGAGGCGAAGGCCAGGTGCTCGAATCGGTGAGGGGCTACAAGCGCGCGCTCGAGACGCTCGGAAGCCAGCCGGTCGCGGTAACTGACTCGTCTGTTGTGATGGCCGCACGACGTGGCGCGACCGTGATCATCGAGACATCCGCCGCGGCGAGTGACGCCTTGACGGCGCTTGCTGTGAACGCCGAGCACCCCCGCAACTTGTGGCGGCGGGACTTCACTCGCGCGACAGTCCCGTACATCAGCTACACCTGGCCCGTTCCGGTGATGGTGCGCGATTTCAGCCGCGTCGTGCCCGTCAGCGGGACAGGATGGGATCCCATCGCGGAAGTCGGCGGCGTCTGTGTGGGCCTGACGCGCCGCATCGGCCGCGGCCGGCTCGTCGTGCTCGGTTCGCCGCTCGGGCCAGTGCTGCTGGGCGGGGATCGCGAAGCGCACGAGTGGCTGGCGGCTCTGTTACAGGAACCTCTCGATGATCGCTGCGAATTCGGCGGGTTGCTCCAGAAATGGCAAGTGCGCGCAGTCGCGCATGACCTCGACCCTCGTGCCCGGCGGTAGCTGCTCACCGAGCATTCGCACGGCTTCCGGCGGCGCGTAGCGATCCTCCTCGCCCGTGATTACCAGGCACTTCACGCCATCAAGCGCCGGCAGCGGCCGCGCGGTCCATGCACCAAGAGCCTCGGCGATCGCGACGTAGCCATCGCCCGATTGCCGGTCGAAGTGTTCAGCCAGGCGCGCAGTGATGTCCGGTCGTGTCGCATTCGTCCGCGCCGAGACGTTCGCCGCCACCGTATCCTTGCCAAGCCCGCTGATGCCGCTTGCGCGGATCGCGGCGACGCGAGCCGATATCCGGGCCCGCGCCGAGTCTGGCGGCTCGGGAACGCCACCAACCGCAATGAAGCGGGAGGTGAGACGTGGAACCACGCGAATCGCTTCGAGCCCGATGATGGTTCCCATTGAGTGGCCCAGGAGGGCCGGGTCGGACACGTTCAGCGATGCGGCGAGCGCCACGACGATCTCCGCGAATACCTCGAACGATATCGGCGGAGTCGAGGGGCTTTGGCCGGCGCCGGGAAAGTCGAACGCGATGGTGCGATGGCGCGCGGAGAGCAGCGGTCCCAGCTCGGAGAAGAAGTGCGTGCCGCCGCCGAGGCCGTGCAGGCAGAGCAGCGGCGGGCCCGATCCCCACTCCTCAATGAACACACGCCTGCCGGCGACTTCGATGAACCTGCCGCCCGGCGCCGTCATCCGTTCAGGCAGGTGAAAACGAGGCGGTAGAACTCAGGATGCGACTGCCAGGTCTGGCCTGTGACGATCCGATCGTCGCGGACGGCTTGCTGGTCCGTGATGAACGTGGCGCCCGCCGACTCGATCTCCCAGCGGCAGTTCTCGTACGCCGTGACGCGCCGGCCGGTGATCATCCCGGCCGCTGCAAGGATCTGGACTCCGTGGCAGATGGCGAACACCCACTTGCCAGCCTTGTCGAACGCGCGCACCAGGTTCAGGACGCGTGGGTCATGACGCAAATACTCCGGCGCGCGGCCGCCCAGCACGAGGACCGCCGCGTAGTCCTCCGGCTTCGCCTCGTCGAATGTCAGGTCCGATTCGGCGCCGTAGCCCGGCCGCTCGATGTAGGTGTCCCAGCCGGGCTCGAAGTCGTGGATGACCAGGTGCAGACGCCGGCGGCTCGGCGCCGCGATCCGCGGCGTAAGCCCCGCCTCGAGCAGCCGGTGCCGCGCATACCAGCATTCGTAGCTTTCCCCGGCATCGCCGGTGATGATCAGAATCGCCTCAGCCATGGTCCCGATTCTTCACCGGACGATGAGCTGCCGACAAGCACGGCGTGCATTTTCTTCCCCACATGCCTTCAGTCCGGACAGCCAGCCCGCGCTCATCAGGGTCCCCAATCGGCTTTTCCATGTCCAGCCGTGGCACGTTCCTTGACGTTGATACGGCCTGGATTCCGCCATGGCATTTGGTCACGAAAGGGACGGCAGGACGTGGACAGCCTGGCTCCGCTTGGGGCTGGGCCTGTCGGCGCTCGGGTTGTTCATCGCCTGGGGTGCCTGGCATGTCCACCAGACGCCTCCGCCCATACAGCCCGAATGAGTCGACGGATGCGCATTGCACAGATTGCTCCGCTCATCGAACGCGTGCCGCCGGAAACGTACGGCGGCACTGAACGTGTCGTGGCATACCTCACCGATGCGCTGATAGCCCTCGGACATGAAGTCACCCTGTTTGCGAGCGGCGATTCGAAGACACGAGCGACGCTCGTGCCGGTCAGACCGAAGGCCATGCGCCTGGACCCGTCGTGCGGTGACTGGCTCGCCGATCACCTGGTCCTGATCGACCGGGTGGCCGGCATGGCGCCGCTGTTCGACGTCATCCACTTCCACACCGGGTTTCTGCAGTTTCCGATGAGCCGCACACTCTCGGTGCCGCACGTGACGACGCTGCACGGGCGGCTGGACCTGCCGTACCTGTTGCCGTTGTTCAGGCAATTCCACGATGTGCCCCTTGTCTCGATCTCGAACGCGCAGCGGCGTCCTGTTCCGGCAGCCGCCTGGCAGGGCACGGTGTATCACGGGCTCGACCCGGGGCTGCTGGCCTTCAGCCCGCAGGCAGAAGACTACGTGGTGTTTCTGGGCCGGATCGCCCCGGAGAAGCGCCCCGATCGCGCGATCGACATTGCCCGGGCGGCCGGTGTCCGCCTGAAGATCGCGGCCAAGGTGGACAAGATCGATGAACAGTATTTCGCCGAGGTCATCGAGCCCATGCTTCATGCGGATGGCGTCGAGTTCCTGGGCGAGATTTCGGAAGAGCAGAAGGGGACACTGCTCGGAGGCGCCAGAGCGCTGCTGTTCCCGATCGACTGGCCGGAGCCGTTCGGCATGGTCGTCATCGAAAGCCTGGCGGCGGGGACGCCCGCCATCGCGTGGAACCACGGGTCCGTGCCCGAGTTGATCGATCACGGCCGCACCGGGTTCATCGTGAATTCGATCGAAGAGGCTGTCGAAGCCGTACGCTGCGCCACGGATCTCGACCGCCGGCAATGCCGCGAGGCGTTCGAGCAGCGATTCACCGCCGACCGCATGGCGCGCGACTACGTGGCGGTCTATGACGGACTGCTGGCCCCGGTGCGGCGCCGGCACGAGGAGAGTCAGCGTGAGCGACCTCGTCGAGGACCCGAGCCAGTACTACATCGTCGCGAGCCGGGAGCGGAGGGACGATCGGACCCGCGTCCTCAAGCATGCTGACACCTTCGCGGTGTTCGATGCATTCGGCGACATCGGCGGCGTAGGACCACACGAGCAGGGGCTGTATCACGAAGGCACCCGGCACGTTTCGAGCTGCGAGCTGCAACTGGACGGACTCCGCCCCATGCTCCTCAGCTCGAGCCTGCAGGATGGGAGCGTGCTGCTCACGGTCGACCTGACGAATCCCGACATCGCCTTCGACGAGGATCGCCTGTGGCCCAAGGGACTGCTGCACGTGCTCCGCATGAAGTTCCTGTGGCAGGGCGCGTGCTACGAGCGGCTCGCGATTTCGAACTACGGCCTGCGTCCCGTCGAGCTTGGACTCGACGTCGTACTGTCGGCGGATTTCTCTGACATCTTCGAAGTGCGCGGGACCCAGCGGCCGCGCCGAGGCGCCCTGCATCCGGCTGCCGTCACCAGTACCGGCCTCGTGTTCGCCTACGATGGCCTCGACGGCGTCAGCCGTTTCACGACCATCGCGTGCCATCCGGCGCCCACGCGCACGGATGCAGGGCGCCTGCACTTCGACCTCGCAATCGAGCCGCGCCGCACCGAAACCGTGGTGCTGACCATTGCCTGCACGCACGACCGGCCGCGGCACGTCGATCCGATCGGGTTCGATTCGGCAATGACCGCCGCCGCGGCTGACATCCTGCGGGCGCGGTCCGGATCGACCTCGGTGCGGACGTCGAACCAGCCGTTCGACGAATGGGTGGAGCGGTCGCGAAGCGACCTCTACATGATGGTCACCGAGACGTCGTACGGGCCATATCCCTATGCGGGCATCCCCTGGTTCAGCACGGCGTTCGGCCGCGACGGGATCATCGCGGCGATGTCGATGCTCTGGGCCGATCCCGAGCTGGCTCGCGGCGTGCTCCGGTACCTGGGCGCGACGCAGGCGACCGGGTACGACGCGGCACGCGACGCGCAACCCGGCAAGATCCTGCACGAAGCGCGCGATGGGGAAGTGCCGGCGCTCGGCGAAGTGCCGTTCGGGCGCTACTACGGCAGCGTCGACGCGACGCCCTTGTTCGTGATGCTGGCCGGGCGTTACTACGACCGCACCGGGGACCTCGAGACGATCCGCTCGCTGTGGCCGAACATCGAGGCCGCGTTGACCTGGATGACGCGCGATGGCGACATCGACGGCGATGGCTTCGTCGAGTACGCGCGCTCCAGCGAGCGGGGGCTGATCCACCAGGGGTGGAAGGATTCGCACGATGCCATCTTCCACGCGGACGGCACGCCGGCGGAGGGCCCCGTGGCACTTTCGGAGGTCCAGGGGTACGTCTATGCCGCGCGCCACCACGCCGCTGAACTGGCGCGAGCGCTCGGCGATCGCGCTCGCGCACGGTCGCTGCAGAAAGACGCCGAGTCGCTGCACAGGAAGTTCGAGAAAGACTTCTGGTGCGAGGACCTTGGTCTCTATGCCCTGGCCCTCGATGGCCGCAAGCGCCGGTGCGAGGTCGTTTCCTCCAACGCCGGGCAATGCCTGCTCAGCGGGATTGCGACCCCGGCCCACGCACGGCGCGTCGCCGAGGTGATGGCGTCGCCGGAGGTGTTCTCGGGGTGGGGGATTCGCACAATCGGAACCGACGAGCGGCGCTACAACCCGATGTCCTATCACAACGGGTCGGTCTGGCCGCACGACACGGCGCTGGTGGCAGCCGGCCTGGCACGCTACGGCTTGAAGGATCTCGTCCTCGCCGTGACGATGGGCCTGATGGACGCCACGCGTCACCTCGAACACCACCGCCTGCCGGAGCTGTTCTGCGGGTTCCCGCGCCGCTCGGGGGAAGGGCCGACCCGCTACCCCATTGCGTGCGCGCCGCAGGCCTGGGCATCGGCATCGGTGTACCTGCTGATCCAGTCGCTGCTGGGACTTGAAATCGATGCGCCCAGGCGGCGCATCGTCTTTCGATCCCCGCGCCTGCCCGAAGCGATCGAGTGGCTGCGGCTCACCGGGTTGTCAGTCGGTGCTGCGCGGCTGGACCTGCTGTGCGAACGGCGCGGCGATGATGTGGGGATCAGCGTGATCGGACGCAAGGGAGACATCGCCATCACGACGGAGCGATGACGCCGCGGGCTGGACTATACTCCGGCAGCCGTGCCCTCGAAGACGCCCCGATCGGGTCACGATCGTCGCGAGTTCCTGAAGCGATCGCTTGCCGTGGCCGCAGCCGTGCCCGGCGTCGCCCGCATCGATGCGCAGGCGCCTGCGCCAGCGACGCCCGGCGGGCCGACTGCGGGCACAACCGCCGCACGAGGCTTGGCCGAGTCACGCCCGCGTGTGAACTACCCGCGCGTCTTCACCGGGCCGAACCTGGCTCAGATCTCGTTTCCGCTCGGCGGCATCGGCGCCGGGTGCATCGGGCTCGGCGGGCGCGGCCAGCTGCGCGACTGGGAGATCTTCAACCGGCCCGACCAGGGCAACGCGCCGAACTACGCGTTCCCGTCGATTCGTGTCGAGACCGCGGGGCGCAAGCCGTTCGTGAGCGTCCTCGAGGCGCGGCTGCAGCCGCCGTATCAGGGTTCGTTCGGCATCGGGTCGCATGGCGCGCCGGGCCTGCAGCGCCTGCAGGGCGCGACGTTCACCGGCGAGTTCCCGCTCGCGCGCCTGGCATTTCGCGACCGGCGGCTGCCGGTCAACGTCACGCTCGACGCGTTCAGCCCGTTCATCCCGCACGAGGAAGACGACTCGGGCCTGCCGGCGGCGGTGCTGCGCTACACGGTGAACAACAAGCAGGCTGCGCGCGCGAAGGTCTCGATTGCGTACTCGATCGAGAACCTGATGCTGGCGACGGCCCTGCGGCGCGGAGACCCTGACCCGCGCGTCAACGAGCGGAAGAGCGAGGACGCCCTCTCGGGGATCCTGATGCGAAACCCGGAGATGCCGACGGATCATCCGCTGGCAGGATCGCTGGGCCTCTGGGTGATCGAATCCAACGGCGGGCGCGTGTCGATGATCCCGGGCTGGCCGCGCGCACGCTGGTGGACCAGCGCGCTGCACTTCTGGGATGACTTCTCGGCCGACGGCGAGCTCGGGCCCGATGCTGCCGATCCCGGGCCAGTCGCTGCCGTCTGCGTGCAGCATGATCTCGCGCCCGGCGCGACGGCGACCTACACGTTCCTCATCACGTGGCACTACCCGAACCGCACGCCCGACCGCTGCGGGTGGGACGCGCCGGATGGCCAGGGCGCCGCCGTCATCGGCAACTTCTACTGCACGCGGTTCGCGGACGCGTGGGAGTCGGCGCGCTACACGGCGTCGAACCTCGCCGGGCTGGAGTCGCGCACGCGGATGTTCGCCGACGCGTTCAGAGAGAGCACGCTGCCGGCCGCGGTCAAGGACGGCGCCTCGGCGAACCTCTCGACGCTGGTCACGCAGACGGCCTTCCGGACCTCCGACGGCGAGTTCCACGGCTTCGAAGGTTGCGGCGGCGACAGCGGCTGCTGCATGGGCAACTGCACGCACGTCTGGAACTACGAGACGGCGACGCAGCACCTGTTCCCGGGCATCGCCCATTCGCTCCGCCGCGCCGCCTTCGGCTACTCGATGGACGAGGACGGCGGCATGCGCTTCCGCCAGCTGCTGCCCGACGGGTTCGACCGCTTCCCGACGGCGGCGGCCGACGGGCAGATGGGCCAGATCATGAAGGTCTATCTGGACTGGCAGCTGTCGGGCGATCGCACGTATCTCGAGGATCTCTGGCCGCGCGTGAAGCGCGCGATCGCGTTTGCCTGGATCGAAGGCGGCTGGGACGCCGATCGCGACGGCGTGCTCGAAGGCGCGCAGCACAACACGTACGACATCGAGTTCTTCGGGCCGAACCCGCTCTGCGGCATCTACTACCTCGGCGCCCTCCGCGCCGTCGAGGAGATGGCCGGCGCCATGGGCGACGAGACGACACGCGCCGAGGGGCGGCGGCTCTTCGAGTCGGGCCGCGCCTGGATCGACGCGAACCTCTTCAACGGCGAGTACTACGTCCAGCAGGTGAAGGGGCAGCCGCGCGAGCAGATCGCGCCTGCGCTCCTGAACACGATGGGTTCCGACCGGACCGACGTACCCGAGTACCAGATGGGCAGCGGGTGCCTGGCCGATCAACTCATCGGGCAGTATCAGGCCGAAGTCGCCGGCCTCGGGCCGCTGGTGGATCCGGCAAACTGCCGCGCCACGCTCGAGAGCATCTACCGGAACAACTACAAGCGGGAACTGTTGGAGCACGATAACCTTCAGCGCACCTACGTGCTGAACGACGAGGCCGCGCTCGTCGTCGCCGAGTACACGCGCGGCGGCCGGCCGGACGTCCCGTTTCCGTACTACGCAGAGGCGTGGACCGGGCTGGAGTACGCGACGGCCAGCCTGATGATCTACTCGGGACTGGTGTCCGAGGGCGTGGAGTGCATCACCAGCGTCCGCGCGCGGTACGATGGCGAGCGGCGAAACCCGTGGGACGAGCCCGAGTGCGGATCGCATTACGCCCGGGCGATGTCGTCTTGGAGCGGCGTCCTTGCCTTGAACGGGTTCCGGTACGACGGCCCGGGCCGCCGTGTCACCGCGCTGCCGCGCCTACCGGCCTCGAATTTCCGGTCTTTCTGGTCCACGGCCACGGGTTGGGGGACGTTTGCATACGGCCCCGGCGGCCAGTCGCTGCGCATCAAGGTGCTGCACGGGCAGTTGGCGTGTCGGGCAGTGACTGCCGTCGACAGGGCGAGCGGGTCCGCTGGCGTGACGCTGGACGGTCAGGCGGTGCCGCACGCGGTCAAGCGGATAGAGCGGGGCGTGCGTGAAGTGACCCTGGAATCCGACGTGACGCTCCGGGCGGGGCAGGAGCTCGTGCTGTCATGAACGTGCCCATGTTCGTCGTCGTTGGCGGGATGCTCGGCGCCGGCAAGACGTCGCTCGTCGTCGCGGCGGCGCGGAGGCTCCTGGAGCAGGGACGCCGCGTTGGCGTCGTCACCAACGATCAGGGCAGCGGGCTCGTCGACACCGCGCTGGTTCGGACGGCCCACGTGCCGGTGGCGGAGGTTCCGGGCGGCTGCTTCTGCTGCCGGCTGTCGGACCTGCTCCGCGCGTGCGATGCGCTTGCCGCGGAGCGCCCCGAGGTCATCTTCGCCGAGCCGGTTGGCAGTTGCGTGGATCTGGCGGCGACGGTGCTCAGGCCGCTGCTTCGTGACGAAGCGCACCGGTTCCGCGTCGCGCCGCTCACGGTGCTGGTGGACCCCGCGCGCGCGATCGAGATGACGAGCCCGCAGGCAGATGCTGATGTCGCGTACTTGTTCCGCCACCAACTGGACGAAGCCGACATCGTCTGCTACACGAAGGCGGATGCCGGGGTGGCGCCGCCGGCAATCGACGGTGTGGCCGGGCACGCCATCAGCGCGAAGACGGGGCAGGGCGTCGACGCCTGGCTCGACCACGTCCTCGCGCCGAGCCCGTCGGCCGGCTCGGGGCTGATCGCGGTGGACTACACGCGGTACGCCGAGGCCGAGGCCGCGCTGGCATGGTTGAACTGGCGCGCGCGCGTCGATCTCGAATCGCCGCAGTCGCCGGCGGTCCTCGTTGGCGCGCTCACCGACCGCCTGGAGACATCGCTCGACGCGGCGGGACTGTCGATCGTGCACGTGAAAGTGCTGGATCGCTCGCCGACCGGCTACGTGCGCGCCAGCGTCTGTGCGCCTGGGGCCGAGCCGGTGGTCGAAGGCACGCTGGACGCGTCGCCGGCGTTGTGGCACGACGTGATGATCAACGCGCGCGCCATCGGCGACCCCTTGCAGTTGTCGCGCCTGGTCGCCGAGTCGCTCGAATCGCTCGCGACGCGCGTTGAAATCACCTCGCGCGAGGCGTTCCGGCCGCCACCGCCAAGGCCCGAGCGGCGCGCATGAGCAACGGACGTCCTACTCAATTGGAGCGCAGGGCCGAACTTCAGTTCGGCCGTTGGAGCATCGCATGCAGCTGACTCGATCGAATTCGATGGCGTGGGCAATGCTGGCACTTCTCGCAGCGGCGGCACCTGTGTCCGCGCAGGTGAAGACCGACGCGGGCATGGTCGAAGGGACGGCCAGCGTCGATGGGAAGGTGCGAACATTTCTCGGTATTCCCTACGCGGCGCCGCCGGTAGGTGCGCTCCGTTGGAAGCCGCCGCAGCCGGTCGCGCCGTGGACAGGCGTCCGCAAGGCGACCAGCTTCGGCGCGCGCTGCACTCAGGGCCGCATTTTCGACGACATGATCTTCCGCGACGAGATGAGCGAGGACTGCCTGTACCTGAACGTCTGGACGGCCGCGCCGACCTCGGGTGGCAAGCTCCCCGTGATGGTGTGGATCTACGGCGGGGGCTTCCAGGGCGGGTCGGCATCGGAGCCGCGGCAGGACGGCGCCGCGCTGGCGCGCAAGGGAGTGGTCGTCGTCTCGATGAACTACCGGATGGGCGTCTTCGGGTACTTCGCGCATCCTGAGCTCACCAAGGCGTCGGACACGCACGCGTCCGGCAACCAGGGGCTGCTCGATCAGGTCGCCGCGCTGAAATGGGTGCAGAAGAACATCGCGGCCTTCGGCGGCGATCCCGGCAATGTGCTGATCTTCGGCGAGTCGGCCGGCTCGTTTGCGGTGAGCGCGCACATGGCGTCGCCCGTGTCGCGCGGGTTGTTCCAGAAGGCGATCGGCGAGAGCGGCGCGTATCTGGGCGGCCCGTCGGGGCCACTCGGGCCGAAATCTCTCGCCGCGAGCGAAGAGGCGGGAACGAAGTTCGCGACGGCGCTGGGCGCGACGTCGCTCGACGCGCTGCTGGCGAAGTCCGCCGACGAGGTCCTGAAGGCGTCGGTGGCCCGGCCGCCGTCCGAGTGGTTCGCGCCGTCAATTGACGGCTACATGCTGCCCGAAGATCCGTACATCACCTTCACGGCCGGCCGCCAGGCGCACGTCCCGCTGCTTGCGGGCTGGAACGAGGACGAAGGCCGCGCGGGCGTCGTGCTCGCGAAGAGCAGAGTTACTGCCGCCTCGTTCACCGCGCAGGCGAAGGAGCGCTACAAGGACGCGGCTGACGCGTACCTCAAGGTCTACCCGGCCGGCAGCGACGAGGAAGCCGTCGAATCCGCCGCGGCCGCGGCCGGCGACATGTTCATCGGCTACGGCACCTGGAAGTGGATAGACGTGCACGCGCGGACGGGGCAGTCGCCGGTGTACCGCTATCTCTGGGAGCGTGACCGGCCGGTCCCCGCGGACGAGAAAGTGAACGGCGTGGCCGCGACGTCGAAGGACATCGGCGCGCGGCACGCGGGCGAGATCGAGTACGTCTTCGGCGCGCTGAAGTCCGACGTCAATGCGCCCTGGGAGGACGTGGACGTCGCGATCTCTGACCAGATGATGACGTTCTGGTCGAACTTCGCGAAGACCGGCGACCCGTCGGGCGAGGGCGTGCCGGCGTGGCCGGCGTACAGCGCGGCCACCGGCTACCAGGTGATGCACATCGGCGAGAAGTCTCACGCCGCGCCCGATGCGCTCAGGGATCGCTACCTGTTCCTGGATGCCGCAGCGGAGAAGGCGCGCGGGCACTGAAAGTTCGCCATGCGATTGCGACTGGCGCGTCTACTCCTTCTCGTCGCGAGCCTCGGGCCACTCACATGCGCCGTGGACGCGCAGCAGCCATCCACGCCCAGCCTCACGAATACCAATTGGATGCTCTGGAAGCTCGAGGAGCGTGGCGGATCCATTCTCGAACCTGAGGATCGGACGAAGTACACGCTCCTTTTCGGCGAACAACTCGAAGCGCAACTGGATTGCAACAAACTACGGTCGACCTGGAAGACGACCGGGGCCGAGCTCCGATTCGGCAAGCTGGAGGGCCCTCGTCGAAAATGCGCTCCAGGGTCCATGGCGGAACGAATCCTCCGCGAGTGGACAGGAATCCGCTCGTACAGCGTCAGATCGAACTTCCTCTATCTGGCTTTGAAGAACGGACGGGGCTGGTACGTGTTTCAAGCGGTCGTGCCGATCGTTGCGCAGCCGACCGCCAGCGAGGCGAGTCAGTACGGACCGCTGCGGTTCGACGCCAAAGGCGTGGAATTTGGGCCTTGGATTCGACGGTTCCTCGCCCAGCTGAAGAAGAACTGGTATCCATTGATCCCGCAGATTGCGATGTCACTGCAGGGCCATTCGGTTCTCGCCTTTGATGTTTACAAGGACGGCCGACTGAAGAATATCGAGCTGGTGAACGCCAGTGCCGTTGGCGCGTTCAACGAGGCAGCCAAGAGAGCGCTCGTTCTCACCGATCCCACCGNGTCGCTGCCTGAGGCGTACCCCGCCGAGNTGGCGCGCTTCACCATCACCTTCTCCTACAACGAGAAGCCACCGGATTCGCCTGACACCGTTTCTCCGCAGTAGGCCNGCGGGTCGAATGCCGAAGCACAGCGCTGGACTGCTGTTGTTCCGTCGCGCCGAGTCAGGCTGGCAGGTGCTGCTCGCGCATCCCGGCGGTCCCTTCTGGGCGCGCAAGGACAAGGGCGCGTGGTCGATTCCGAAGGGTGAGCTCGCCGAGGACGAAGACCCGCTCCAGGGCGCGCTTCGCGAGTTCGCCGAGGAGACTGGCCATCACGTGACGGGCGAGTTCATCGCTCTCGATCCACTCCGGCAACCCGGAGGAAAGCTGGTCTCCGCCTGGGCGGTCGAAGCCGATTTCGATCCGGCCCGGCTCCGCAGCAACACGTTTTCAATGGAGTGGCCACCCAGGTCGGGACGGCAGGCGAGCTTTCCCGAGATCGACCGCGCCGCGTGGTTCGGGCTTGACGAGGCCCGATCACGGATCCTGCTTGGACAGGTCGGCTTCCTCGACGCGATCGCCGCCAGACTGGCGGACCGCGATCGC